>Ga0208641_1001391_pt1 | contig 12318 bp, 6 predicted proteins | sample ETN02SmetaG_2_FD_185789 | JGI IMG/M metagenome (GOLD analysis project Ga0208641, IMG submission 185789) | Marine microbial and viral communities from oxygen minimum zone, Eastern Pacific Ocean - ETNP2014F10-02SV253 (SPAdes) (version 2) | ecosystem: Environmental > Aquatic > Marine > Oceanic ... | reverse complement strand
GGCTCATTACCACCACCGCTTTGATTCCATCTGATCGAACCTACCATATTGATAAATGACGCGCCAAATTGCCACCCATTATAGGGTCGAGAGACCACCCCAATATCAAGCCCAAATCCGGAACCGCCCACACCCTGCCGTATGATATATTCTCCTGAACCATAGATACCAAGATCATCTGTTATCAAATTCGCTGAAGAAGAATCTTCATCAATCCCAAGATAAAATAATCCTTGCAGATATTTTGCAGTAATTCCCCAAGACATGGATTTAAAGGGAATCCCAAATGAAAATCCGTATTCGTTCAATCCTAAAATCTCATAGTTAAATTCCAGATCCAAGTTTGGTTTTTGGCCATTGCCGTAAAAAATAAGCTCCAACAATCCCATAGGTAATTTATAATTCTGTAAAATGATATTATTAGTTGTAAAAGCCATATTACCTTTAGAAATGTTCATAAAAGGGATTGGCATATGTGTGTCCACAAAAAACCCCATTCCGTCAGACGCTTCTAATTGATCGAAGAGCGCATCTTTCTCAGCAGTATTCAAAGTATCACCGCTATATTGTGCTATATTTTGGATAGAGAAAAAATTTCCTAGCATACCTAAATCCAATTGAAACGCTTGAATCATAAATGGTTTATTTTGTTGAAGGCCTATTATTCCAGGATTAAATCCAACACAGAAAATTCCATCAGCAATGGTTGTATATGCACCTGCCATTCCTACCATTCGTGGATCACGTTTGGTTTGGGCTTGAACTAAGATTCCAACCATACAAAATATGAGAATAATTCGCTTCATCGATTACCCTTCATACTCAATTTTTGTTTTGGACGATTCATACGATTCGATCTGGATGGAGACCTGATCTTGACATAATATCCGTTGATATCACAAGCCTTTCCATTTGAAGATACGATTTTCAATCTTAATGAATCAGTGTCTGATAACCCACTGGTAGCTAAATCCCATGGATATGAACCAAGATTATCTAATCCTGATTCAATTTCTGTCCAATTATCTGTCAGGACACAATTGGCTGCCTTATAAGTTGTTGAATCTCCATGAGTGGAATAATATAAATCCACTTTTTCAGAACTCGATCCACCTACACTCCAGAGAATTTCATAAGTTGAATTGGTATATAATGTTTGTCCTCCATTGGGGTAAGTAATAATTAATTCAGGGTTTACTTCACCAAATGCACCGGAACTGCTTAACCGAAAAGTGATAAAGGAGCTAATCTCCATATAATCTTCAACCGATAAAAAGACGCCCATGGAATCTGTTCCAGGTAAATGAAATCTTGGCATGGTATAGTGGCTGCCATAATCTGTGAGTAAAAAGATCTGAGACGTATCGATGGTACTGGCATAAACCCCTGTGCCTGGCACTGCCACCATGCCTTCAGGATATCCAGTGGTATCATCGGCACCATAAAATGATTCAGGATTGGGTAATGAAAATTTGAACAGGGTATCCACATAGGAAATGATTGTATCCGTACCTGAGTCATTAAATTTTACGATATAGGGTAAATCATCAAAACATTCTGAAAAATCTGTCATAACGTTGAAAATATATACCAAACCGCTGTCGGGTGAAATATCACTGCATTTCCTGAGAATATATAAACTGTCCGTGGCATTTAGAACTCCCCATACTGCGAGAGAATCTCGGAAAATGGCTAATTGGGCTGCCGTCGTGTCGGTTGGAAATAATGAATCATTACTCATTAATACAGAAACTTCAGCCCCAAATGGCAAAGCGTTTGTAATGGTGGATACTAATTCTGTTTCAAGCAAACTATTCCGAATTTTATAGCGTGTATCGTGGTCAAATGTATCAATTTCTGTGGCAGTTCCTCCCATGAAGGTCATGGGTTCCAATTGAAGGACAAATGGAATAGTCACACGAAATCCACCTGCAATGGCTTTATTAGCTTCAATGGATCCGCGACCATCTACCTTCACCTCAGGTGTAATAATCATCTGAACTGGATTAGATGCAAGTAAATCTATGATAGTAGAACAAGTGTCGCAGGGTGCATTTATAATAGAATATGATGGTAAACTATCATCAACCGATTCATAAATTGTAATAGTTGTTCCCAGTTTACTCAAACCAATGATGGTCATGGCAGTATCCGAATTTGAGTCTGTTAATGGAAATCCAATTGTATCAATGATCACTGGTACATAAGTAAGCTCACCAAGTGAGTTATAGCCTTTGAATTCCATGACCATTTGAATGGGTAATCTGATCTGATTCTTAAAAATAATCTCGAAAACAGCTTCGGTGGGAATGGCACCTGTAAAACCTGCCGGGAATTCCTGTTCAGTGGGTTCCGCAGGCATTTCCATGTAAAGGTTTGCTCCTATAGACGAAAATGATAACTGCTCCAATTTCATATTCATGGTGAATTCACCCAAGGGTGAACCATCTAATGGAATGGATGCTTTTTGCTCTGGGATTGTAATATCTAGCACAAGATCAAAACTTGTAAATGCACTGTCTGGCCAGCCATCATTATTATTATCTCCATCTGTGCTTTGTAGTGTATAACCACGTAAATCAAATGTTTTATTAATCTCAATCCCGTTTCTTAAAACAGTATCAATTTTTACGGAGTCACCATCAGGTGTGGGTGAAAAATTCTGGAAATTCAATAAGAAATTCATATCGAATGGAAAAGAGCTAGCCAAATCGCGAATAACCAATTTATTCTCGTTATAAGCTGCGCCCTCATTTTTAAGCACATTTCTATAAATTTCCATTTTACTTATACCCGACTCAGACATATCCATTTCAGGTAATTCCATCGGTGGCATTTCAATGCCGTCTGACATAGAATAATTATTTGTTGTTACATCAATACTATCGATTCCTGCCATTTTAAATGTGATATTGAAATCGACATACAATGATCCAGGAGGAATTGTTACATAATCAGTCAACGCAGAATTCAAGGACATATTGGTTGCCATTTTTAAGAAACTTGTTAGTCCCTTTCCAGATAAATCTGTTGTGTCTGCATATGTGACACCTTGGGAGATTGACGGAATTTGATTATGGTTTGCCAATGTATCAGAAAGAGGTTCAGTAGATCCAGCAACCATCCTGGAATAAACACCAACTAAATCAGTCGGAATGCCATTATTTTTAAATAATGTGCGATAAACACTATTGGTAGCATGGCTGGCAATTATAAGTGTATCTACGCTTGCAATAATGGGTGGGTCATCAGGGAGCGGAATTGATGATAATCCAAGATCAATTGTTGTATCCAAAGCGCTACTCAATAAATCCATTGCACCATTAAACGCCGCAACAATTAAAGAATCATAATGGTTTGCTTCCAAAACATGGGGAACTGTATCAGGGAATGCAAAAGGGGTATAAGCTGCGATCCAAATGGTTGTATCTACGAAAACAGAATCCCCTGTAAATGGATCTTCATATACAAAAATGGATGTATCTATAGTCCAATCAGTAGTATCGGGGTAAATCTTTTGGCCATAGGCTACAACATCAATCCGCTGACTAATTGTAATCTCTGGAAGGTCAATATCCATGTCAATTCCGGAAATTTCTCCAGATGAGATTGCCTGATCAAGCCCTAGTGGCACAGAAGGAAGATCCGGAAGTTCTGTGGCAGGCATTTCTCCTTCTTGGATAATTTTAAATCCAAGAGAATCATCTGTAAGAAAAATACCCGCAGATGAATCGGAAATATCCGCCATTTGATATCTAGTTTGAACCAGTGGAATTTTTAAATCAAGATACCAGGTGGGCATTTCGAACTTTTCCGGGATGTCGAAATCGCACGCCACCGTAACCATTAAAAGAATGGTCAGAAAAGCATGGAGAAATCCCGTCTTCCAACGAAATTGGTGGTTTTTCGGATTTACCTTCATTTTATTGCCAATAGTGTTTGGACTTCCGCATTCAAATTTGTAGAATAAATCTGAGAGAACCAAAAACAAAAAACCCCATATTTTTTATGGGGTTTTTTGTTTTTTTAAATAGATTAGATCAATATCGATAGACTTCAGGCTTGTATGGCCCTGCTTTTGAAACTCCAATATAGTCAGCCTGTTCATCGGTCATTGTCGTCAATACACCCCCAAACCCTCTCACCATTCCGGCTGCAACTTCTTCATCAAGTTTCTTTGGTAGAACATTAACTGTAATATTTGATAATTTTTCATTATGTGGTAAATCAGCAAATTTTACATCAAATAAAAGCATTTGTGCCAACACCTGATTTGCAAATGAGCCATCCATAATCCGAGATGGGTGCCCTGTTGCATTTCCTAGGTTAACTAATCGACCTTCAGATAATAGAATTAAATAATCATTTTTATTGTCACTTCTAAATATCCGATGCACTTGTGGTTTCACTTCGTCCCACTGCCAATTATCTCTCATAAATTGGGTATCAATTTCATTATCAAAATGACCAATGTTACAAACCACCGCACCTGATTTGACAGTTTCTAACATAGCACGATCACAAACATTTATGTTACCAGTAGTCGTAACAATTAAATCGGTGGTAGTAAGTAGTTCTCTGTTAATACCATCAACTGTACCCGTGTTAATTCCGTCATGATAGGGAGAAACAACTTCGAACCCATCCATACATGCCTGCATTGCGCAAATTGGATCAATTTCGCTAATCTTTACAATCATCCCTTCTTGACGTAATGATTGTGCAGATCCTTTCCCCACATCACCATAACCAATTACCAGTGCTTTCTTTCCAGACATTAGAATATCCGTGCCACGTTTAATTGCATCATTGAGTGAATGGCGGCATCCATATTTATTATCATTTTTTGATTTGGTTACCGAGTCATTCACATTAATGGCTGGTACTTTAAGTGTCCCATCTTCTAACATTTCTAAAAGACGGTGGACCCCTGTGGTAGTCTCTTCACTAATGCCATGAATATTTTCAAGCATTTCAGGGTATTTTTCATGAAGCATTTGGGTTAAATCGCCACCATCATCTAATACCATATTGGCATCCCATGGTTTACCGTCTTTTAGGATTGTCTGCTCAATACACCAAAAAAACTCTTCTTCAGTTTCACCTTTCCATGCAAATGTTGGAATATCAGCATCAACCATTGCTGCCGCTGCATGGTCTTGAGTTGAGAAAATATTGCAGGATGACCATCGAACTTTTGCACCTAAATCAACAAGGGTTTCCATCAGGACTGCAGTTTGAATAGTCATGTGAATACAGCCAAGAATATTTGCACCTGCCAAGGGCTGTAATTCCTTGTATTTTTCCCTGAGCGTCATGAGAGAAGGCATTTCCGCCTCTGCAAGTTCGATTTCCTTTCGGCCGAAACCGGCCAAATTCAAATCGGCTACTTTGTAATCGTTATTTTTTATTGTATGATTGTTCATTTGTGTCTCCAATTAAGAGTTTAATCAAAATGAACGTCGTTATAAAAGCCAAGCCTGATGGGAAATTATTTCCAATGCAACGCTCCTTGGCAAGTTTGGGATAATACCCAACTAAAATTATTGTTTTTCTTTCAGCAGTTGGACCATATCAGTTTTTTCCCAAGTAAACGATTCCAACTCCCTACCAAAATGTCCATAGGCTGCTGTTTGTCTATATCTAGGTTTTTTCAAATCTAAGTGTGCAACAATTTCTCCTGGTCGTAGCGGAAACACTTCTTTGGCAATTTCAGTTAGTTTTTCATCACTAACATCCCCTGTACCAAATGATTTCACGTAAAACGAAGTAGGCTCCGCAACACCAATGCTGTATGATAATTGGACTTCACATTTATCTGCTAAACCTGCTGCCACAATATTTTTAGCAATATACCGAGCCATATAGGTTGCACTTCGATCCACCTTGGATGGATCTTTTCCAGAAAAAGCACCACCCCCGTGTGGTGCATATCCACCATAAGTATCAACAATGATCTTTCGACCCGTTAACCCTGTATCTGCTTCTGGCCCCCCATAAACAAACCTGCCTGTACCATTTACAATACAATCTTCGGAGTAAGGATAATCAAAAGAATTTAAAACAGGTTTTATAATATGATCTATCACTTCACTTTTTACAAATTCCAGTTCTCTTTCTTCTGTCCCATATTTAGCTAACATATCATCGTGCTGTGTGGCAATAACCACTTTCTCTACAGAAACTGGTTTACCATCTTCATAGTTGACTGATACTTGAGATTTACCGTCTGGTCGAAGCCAGGGCAAGGTACCATCTTTCCTCAATTCTGTTAATCTTTCTGTAAGTCGATGAGCAATCTGGATTGGGAGTGGCATTAGTTCAGGTGTTTCATTACAGGCATATCCAAACATGAGTCCCTGATCACCAGCACCTTGTTCGGAGATATCCTCTGAATCAACACCTTGAGCTATTTCTGAACTTTGCTCATGGAGCATAGATATAACTTGAACATCCTCAGGGTCAACTCCACTATTACCTTTATGATATCCAATATCTTTGATTGTTTGTTTTACAACTTTTTCTACTTCGGTAAACCCATTGGTTCGCACTTCACCGGAAACCACAACAACTCCTTTTGTTGCCAAGGTTTCACAGGCCACATGGGCGTTGGGATCTTTCGATAAAATATCGTCTAAAATTGCATCTGAAATTGCATCACATGCTTTGTCTGGATGCCCTTCTGTGACAGATTCTGATGTAAATAAATATTTGCTCAATTTAGCTTCCTATTATTTTTATTCGCTTTTATTAATTACTTTTACAAATTTGGTGCGAAAATTACCAAATTCTATTTATGAATACTGCTTTGATTTGATACAAAATTCCCGATAAATACGAGCTAATTCCTGGAGCATTTCAACCGAAGATTGAAAATTGTAGGACATAATATGTTCTACATTTAAACCAATTGGAACTTTTAAATTTTTCTCCGTGATCGATCTGAGTGTATCATTCAAAACTTCTATAGCTACATCTAAGGATCTTTCTATCATAGAACCAGGCCTCCCCTGTAAATAGCGCTCTGTCTCACTTGGGATTTCAACACCAAGCCATTTTAAAAATTCAATATTCTTTTGAGATGATACCGGGGCAAAGCTCAAAAGTAAACGACGTGGAAATGTATTGAGTTCATCACACCGTTCTTGGTAATGACCAATCATTTTTACTATATTGGATGAATCGTATAATACTTGTGTAGTGAAAAATTCGGAACCATTCTCACTTTTTTTGATCAAATTCTTTGATTCTCTTTCCCGGCTTGGAATTGCAATTCCACCACAAAAAATATCACCTCCGTTCTGGTTATATTCTCTTGAGACTGATTTTAAAACTTCATTTACAGATGGTCCAGGATAATCAACATTACTGGATTCTCCGCCCACTATAATCATATTTTCAATTTCGTATTCCTTGTTTGTCTCTTCAATCCATTTCATTTGAGCATCATAAGGTTCATGAACAACCACTCGATTCACAATAGCTTCCACACCAACAATATCCTGTAGAAGTTGCCCAAATTCTCTTGGCTCACCTCGTTTTTGATTTGCGACTGGGCGTTCACCACGACCAATTTCATCCAATACTTCCGGAATATTAATAGCATCAATATGCGTTTGTGAAAGGAGCGAGCTAATAATCTCTCCATACGAGTTCAATGTCCCATCTTTTTCTCGTGGTGGTAAAATTTCGTAAGCAACAACCGGACGTTGCGGTTTTTTTATTTTATCTCGTATTCTCATAAGATTTTATTTTATTATTTTGGTTTTAATTATTTTTTAATACGCTAAAATACTGGGATTCAGGATGAGAGAAATACCACCCGCATACAGAAGCTGCGGGCCACATAGCTCTCGATTCTGTCAAAGAAATACCTATGGCGTTTTCCACATCCAAAAGTTTCCATATTTTATCTTTTTCTGCATGATCAGGACAACTGGGATATCCCGGTGCCGGCCTATTTCCCTGATATTTTTCCTTAATCAATTCTTCCTTCGAATAAATCTCATTAGGGGCATAACCCCAGTCATTTTTTCGAATTTTTTCATGGAGCCATTCAGTAGCAGCTTCCGCATATCGGTCAGCTAACACTTTGACCATAATAGCATTATAATCATCGTGGTCTGATTCAAACTGCTCAACCAGTTTTTCTAATCCATGCCCAGCCGTAACTGCGAACAACCCAATATAATCATCGCCATTTGGAGAAATAAAATCAGCTAGACAAAAATTAGGTTTATTCCCTTTATCCATCAATTGACGGGGAAAATTAAATGTAATATCATTTTTTATTAAATGCACTTCTTCTTCTTTCGATTGAGCAGGAAAGATCCCAAACACCGCCTTGGCTGTTAATGATTTTGATTCAATGAGAGATGCCAACATATTTTGAGCATCATTAAAGAGTTTTTCCGCTTCGGCTCCTTTTTCAGAGTCATTTAAAATTTCTGGATAGGTGCCTTTAAATTCCCACGCATGAAAAAAAGGTGACCAGTCAATATAATCCTTTAGTTCATTTAAAGATATTAATTCAATCTTTTGAATCTCGGGTTTTTCTGGTTGAACCGGATTATAAACCAGCTTAGGTTTTCTATTTCTAGCCTCATTTATCGGTAAAAGTTTTAATTCTTGTTGATTTTGATAAAAGGTTTCACGAATTGTTTCATATTCATTTTTTGTTTTTTTAACTAGCTCATTTTTATGATCTGGATTTAATAATTTGCTTACAATGCCCACACATCTGCTAGCATCTATAACATGAATAACGAAAGATCTATATTTTTCTTCTATTTTGACCGCAGTATGTTTTCGACTTGTAGTAGCACCGCCAATCAATAATGGCACTTCAAATTTTTTCCTTTCCATTTCTGATGCTACATAAACCATTTCATCCAAGCTTGGAGTTATGAGACCCGATAGACCAATAATATCTGCGTTTGCTTTCTTTGCTTCAGATAATATTTTATCTGCTGGGACCATAACACCGAGATCAATAATATTATATCCATTGCAACCTAAAACAACGCCCACAATATTTTTTCCAATATCATGAACATCCCCTTTTACCGTTGCTAAAACAATGGTTCCATTGGAAATATCAGCAAGCCCTTTCTCTTCTTTTTCTTTCTCAATAAATGGTATCAAATGGGCAACTGCTTTTTTCATTACCCGGGCTGATTTTACCACTTGGGGGAGGAACATTCTACCAGAGCCAAACAAATCCCCAACGCGATTCATCCCATCCATTAATGGTCCTTCAATCACATCAATAGGGCGATCCAATTGGATTCTAGCCTCTTCAGTATCTTCCACAATAAATTTGTCAATCCCTTCAACCAAAGCGTGAGTTAATCTTTCCTGAGTAGACAATAATCGCCACTCATTATTCGATTTTTTCTCTTGTTTGACTCCAATAAACCCTTCAGCCAATTCAACTAATCTATCCGTGGCATCGGGATGGCGATCGAATAAAACATCTTCGATAGCATTTCGAAACGATGGTTCAATATCATCATAAACAACCAATTGTCCCGCATTAACAATTCCCATATCCATTCCATTTTGGATAGCATGATAAAGAAAACAAGAATGCATGGCTTCACGAACAGCATTATTCCCCCGGAATGAAAATGAAAGATTACTTAGGCCACCACTGACATGAACAAGGGGCATTTTTTCCTTAATCATTTTTGCAGCATCAATATAGGCTTTCCCATATTGATTATGTTCTTCAATTCCTGTTGCCACAGCAAAAATATTGGGATCAAAAATGATATCTTCCGGGCTTAGTCCAACTTTTTCAGTTAGTATTTTATAAGCCCTTTGGCAGATACTTACTTTTCGCTCAAAGGTATCCGCCTGGCCCTGTTCATCAAATGCCATAACGACAACCGATGCACCATATTTTTTGACTAAATATGCGTGCTTGATGAATTCTTCCTCTCCTTCTTTCAAGGAAATGGAATTCACAACACCTTTCCCCTGAATATTCTTTAATCCGGTTTCGAGAACGGTCCATTTTGAAGAATCAATCATTATAGGCACTTTGGAAATCTCAGGTTCTGAAGCAATTAATCGTAAAAATTGTTCCATAGCTTTTTCTGAATCAATTAATCCCTCATCCATATTCACATCTATGATCTGTGCACCGTTTTCCACTTGTTGGCGAGCCACAACCAGAGCTTCATCGTATTGGTTTTCTTTTATCAATCTTTTGAATTTTGCAGACCCAGTAACATTAGTTCGTTCGCCCACATTAATAAAATTAGAATCAGGGCGAATGATAAGCGGTTCTAAACCACTCAATTTTGTGAATAGTTCAATTTTTGGAATTTCACGTGGCAATATACCTTCAACCGATTTGGAAAAGGCTGAAATATGGTCTGGAGTTGTACCGCAACATCCACCTATAATATTTACCAAACCCGATTCTGAAAATTCTTGGAGAAACTCTGACATTTGATTTGGCGTTTCATCATAACCACCAAATTCATTAGGAAGCCCAGCGTTTGGGTAAACCAAAACATTTGTATCTGCAATTTGAGAAAACGCATCTACATAAGGGCGAATCTGTTCCGCTCCCAAAGCACAATTCAGTCCCACAGCCAAAAGATCCATATGTCGGATTGAATGCCAAAATGCTTCTACAGTTTGACCCGAAAGTAAACGTCCACTTGCATCAGTGATTGTTCCAGAAACCATGACAGGAATTTCATTTCCCGTGTCTTCAAATAAGGATTTAATTCCAAAAAGAGCTGCTTTGCAATTCAAGGTGTCAAAAACTGTTTCTACCATTAAAACATCACACCCTCCATCTACAAGACCTTTGGCTTGGTCATAATAGGCATCCGATAATTCATCGAAGGAAATATTTCGAAAACCAGGATTGGATACATCGGGGCTCATAGATGCGGTTTTATTGGTTGGGCCTATTGAACCACAAATAAATCTTGGTTTATCTGGAGTCTTTAATGTGATTTCATCGACTACGTTCCGGGCAATCTTTGCAGCAGCCTTATTGATTTCATAAACCAGGTCTTCTGTTTGATAGTCAGCTTGGGAAATACTAGTTGCGTTGAATGTATTGGTTTCAATGATATCGGCGCCTGCATCGAGGTAAGCACGGTGGATTTCACCCACCACATCAGGGCGAGTTAAAGACAAAAAATCGTTATTTCCTTTTAAGTCGCACGAATGATTTTCAAAACGATCTCCACGAAAATCCGACTCTGCAAGGCCATAGGACTGTACCATGGTTCCCATGGCACCGTCCAGGACAAGAATTCTTTTTTTTAATATGTCTTTTAGTTTTTGCATAAAAAAAGCCGGCGCTGTATCCGGCTTCTTTTTACAAAACCTTTTTAGCGCTTATTTTACGTCGCGGCAATATGGTGCAAATCACGACTAGATGAAATTAAATAAACTCTTTAAGAGTTCAAATATTTTTCAATTATTCTGTTTATCTATGATTATGGAGCACATCCATGTGTTTTTTAAGTTGGTGCATTGTTTTTTCAATAGCATTGTCAATGGACTTGACCATGTTTTTTGTCACTGCTTTTGCGAAAAACCTATTTCCAGGAACTGATAAACTGATCTCTGCCGTATGCTCGTTGTGTTCATGTTCCAATATAATCTGGCATTGTGTTGCTCTATCATTATATTTCTTGAATTTTTCAACTCCCTTCTCCGCATATTCACGAATGTTATTGGGTGCGTGAAAATGTCTGGCAGCAAATTCTATAACCATAATGTTCCCTTTTCGTTTTTTACAATGAAGGACCGGCATTTAATACCGCCGTGTCGCCTAAATCATATTGTTTATAATTCGTCTGAAATTTTTCAACCAATTCTTTTGCTGTGGTATGGTACTCATCCAAGTTATCCCATGCACGAATGGGATTCAAGAGATTTGAATCAATTTCGCTAAGTGATATTGGGATTTGAAATCCAAAATATGGATCCGTTTCATACTCGGATTTCTCAATCTGTCCACTCAAAATAGAATTAATAATCTCCCTGGTTTTTGGAAGGCTGAATCGTTTAGCACCGGATTTTGCGCTAGCCCCTACCCATCCAGTGTTTACCAGATAAACATCTACGTCAAATTTTTCCATTTTCTCTTTCAATAGTTCTGCATAACGCAAGGGATGGAGTGCTAAGAATGGGCCACCAAAACAGGGAGAAAAAGTAGCAGTTGGTTCTGTAATTCCTCGCTCCGTACCTGCTACTTTTGCCGTATATCCGCTGATGAAATGATACATGGCTTGGTCAGATGATAATTTTGCCACTGGTGGCAAAACACCATAGGCATCACAT
>Ga0208641_1001388_pt1 | contig 12330 bp, 10 predicted proteins | sample ETN02SmetaG_2_FD_185789 | JGI IMG/M metagenome (GOLD analysis project Ga0208641, IMG submission 185789) | Marine microbial and viral communities from oxygen minimum zone, Eastern Pacific Ocean - ETNP2014F10-02SV253 (SPAdes) (version 2) | ecosystem: Environmental > Aquatic > Marine > Oceanic ... | reverse complement strand
TTTAACAAGATTAAATTCAGAATATTTTTTTATAGTTTTATAATCCGCACTATCACAATAAATTTTAATATACATTCTAATTTTTTATCTCATAGAGTTGAGCATTTAATAAATGTAGTTTTTTAGTTTCATTCAAAATCCAATTTTTTCGTTTATCTCTTAAAATATTGCAATTATAGTCCATAACAGGCTCATAACAAATAACCCACAACATTTTTGTGTCAGAAGAAACATTATCAATATTAAGAATTTTAAAATTTTTATTTTTAAATTCTTTAACAGATAAAATATAATTTTCTATGATCTCATCAAATAGATTTGGTGCAAGCAATGTTATATTTTTTATTTCATGTTTTTCTAAAATATTAAGAAGTTTAGTAAATTCAGGTTTTGTATTTTGTCTATATTTAATTTCTATATAGTTGTTAATAATAGTTGGAATTAAAATACTTATAAGTAAGAAAATTTTTAATTTTTTGTTGTCAATTTTAAAGATTAAAGCTGATATAAGTATTAAAATAGGTATTAAAACAAATATAATATATCTGTCAGTAAGAACCGGAGTTTTTAACAACGCATAAAACAAAGGAATTATATAAGAAAAAAACAAAATAAATATAAGTGGCAAATAATTATTAGAAGTAAATAATATTATCTTTCTAAAACGAATTATTAAAAAAATTAATGTAGATAAATAAATCAACCCCATGATTTTCGATCCAAAAAATCTTGAAAAATAATAATCGAAATAAAATTTCCAATTTTCATGTTCTAAAAAATATTCATTGTAGGAAAGTTGAGCAATCAGATAATTATAATTTATTGCCATGTATATAATTAAAATAAATGGAATTGATAAAAGAAATAAAAAATTTTTTTCTCTGAACACAAAAAACGAATAGAAAGAATATGCAATTTGAGAAAAAAAAATAATAAATACAAAAGGATGTGCAGACAAACTTAAAACAGAAAAAATAACAAATAGAAAAAAAATGTATTTTTTTTTAAAATAAGTTAAATTCGAAAATATTATTTTATAATAAAAAATTAAATTTATTGTGCTTAAAAAAAAAACAAGAGTATATGTTCTTGTTTCTTGAGAATACTTAATTAAATATATGTTTATGCTGGCTAATAAAATCGTTAGTAAAAAAGAGTTATTTTTTGCAACCTGATAAGAAAGAAAGCCCACAAGTGGAATTGATAACACGCCAAAAATAAATGGCACGTGCCTACCTATTTCAGGATCATAACCAAAAAATTTTAAATAAATTTTTAAAAATAGCTGAAATAAATAAGGAGTCTGATCTGCAATAAGTTCATCTCTTCTAAAAAATGTAGCATTAAAAGAAATATTTGGATCAGCAACCCATAAATCTATCAATTCATCAAACCAATAGTTTTCAAAATTTAACTGATAAAATCTTAAGAAAATTCCAATTAAAATAAAAAATATAGAAAGCGAAAGAATATTTTTTCTGTCTAATATAAACATTCTAATTTATTTGATCTTTAAAATTTTTATTGAGCAATTTTCATAATTTTATAATCCGCAGTATTACAATAAATTTTAATGCTCATTTAATCTAAATTTTTTACAATATCTTCTGTCATTTTTTTTGCATCAGCAAATAACATTAAAGTGTTATCCCTATAAAAAAGCTCATTATCTATTCCGGCATATCCAGGAGACAAACTTCTTTTAACAAATAAAACTGATTTGCACTTTTCTACATCTAACACGGGCATACCATAAATTGGGCTTTGAGGATCAGTTTTAGCCGCAGGATTAGTCACATCGTTTGCTCCTATTACAAAAGCAACATCTGTATTTGCAAAATCATTATTAATATCATCTAATTCGAAAACTTCATCGTAGGGAACATTGGCTTCTGCTAGTAACACATTCATATGTCCTGGCATTCTTCCAGCAACCGGATGAATTGCATAGGAGACTTTAATTCCATTTTTTTTTAAAAAATCGACCATCTCTCTTAAAACATGTTGTGCTTGTGCAACTGCCATGCCATACCCAGGTACAATTATAACTGATGATGCATTTTTCATTAAAAAAGCAGCATCTTCAGCGTTACCACTCTTGACTGGTTTTTTTTCAATATTTTTTGCTGTATCATCTGTTGCTCCAAATCCACCAAGTATCACATTAAAGAACGATCTGTTCATTCCTTTGCACATTATGTAGGAAAGAATTGCTCCAGAAGAACCTACCAAAGCTCCTGTTATTATTAACGCAGTATTTTCCAATGTGAATCCTATGCCTGCTGCTGCCCAACCAGAATAAGAATTCAACATTGAAATAACTACAGGCATATCTGCACCACCAATTGGAATAATTAAAAGAAACCCAATTAAGAAAGAAATTAAAATTAATATCCAAAATAATTGAGGTAATTGACTTATGCAGAGATAAACAATTGAAACAACCATCAAAATTCCAATTAATCCATTTAATATATGTTGGCCTCTAAATATAACTGGAGAACCTGACATGATACCTTGTAACTTTAAGAATGCTATAACCGATCCAGAAAAAGTAATTGCCCCGATAGAAGCTCCTAATGACATTTCAATTAAGCTTGCAATTTTAATATTGCCGACTGTGCCTAAATTAAATGCATTTGGTTCAAGGAAAGCTGATACTGCCACCAATACAGCGGCAAAACCCACTAAACTATGAAATCCTGCAACCAATTGCGGCATGGCGGTCATGGAAATTTTGTAAGCTACGATGGATCCAACTATTCCCCCTACCGACAAAAAAATTAACACATAAATAAATTCTTTAGAAAATGTTCCGGCTACCAAAAAAGTTACAATGATAGCGATTAACATTCCCGAAATTCCAAATAGGTTTCCTTGTCTTGAAGTCTCAGGTGACGAAAGCCCCCGAAGAGCTAAAATAAATAATATCCCTGAAACTAAGTACAAAAATGCTGCAAGATTCGGTGACATATCTTTTCTTTATTTTTTTTTCTTTTTTTTATACATACGCAACATTCTTTGAGTTACTAAAAAGCCTCCAAAAATATTAATTGCCGCTAGTAATATCGCAAAAAGACCAAAAATATTTGAGATTTCAAAATTAGAATTATTTTCACCTGACAAAGATGCAATTATTGCTCCTACAATAATTACAGAGGAGATAGCATTTGTTACTGACATTAATGGAGTATGCAAAGATGGCGTCACACTCCAAACAACATAATATCCTATAAATATCGATAATATGAATATGCTCAGTCTAAAAATAAAAGGATCAATTTCCATAAATTAAGTATTTTTGTTTTGTATAAAAGTTTTATTAATAATTTCGTCCTTTAAATTAATATTTAAATTTTTATTTTCTTTGTCATATAGATTAAAAAAAAAGTTATATAAATTTTTGGAATATAGTTTTGTTGCAGAGAGTGGCAATTTATTCAATATGTTTTTATATCCAATTATTTTTATTCCGTTTTTGTTTACAATTTTATCTATCTCGGAATATGCTGAATTACCACCATGCTCTACTGCCAAATCAAAAACGATCGTCCCTGCTTGTATACCTTTAAACATATCTTCATTTATTATTCTTGGTGCTTTTTTGCCAGGTATCAACGCTGTGCAAATAACAATATCCATCTTTTTTAATGTATCGCTCAACAATTTTTTTTGTTTCAATTTAAAATCTTCACTTGTTTCTTTTGCATATCCTTCTTTAGTCTCCAGATCTTCAGCTCCTTCAACGGACAAAAATTTTCCTCCTAAACTTTCTACTTGTTCCTTAGATGCCTGCCTTACATCGGTAGCAAAAACTATTGCTCCAAGACGTTTTGCTGTGGCAATTGCTTGCAAACCAGCTACTCCAGCTCCAATTACCAAAACTTTTGCCGCAGGTATAGTTCCAGCAGCAGTCATCATCATTGGAATAACTTTTTCAAACTCGTTAAAGGATTCTATTACTGCTTTATAACCAGCTAAATTAGCTTGTGAAGACAAAACATCCATTGATTGAGCCTTTGCAATTCTTGGCAACAAGTCCAGAGAAAAAATATTAATTTTTTTTTTTAACAATAAATTTATTTTTTCTTTATTTCCATAAGGATTAAAAATGCCAATCAACGAAGTATTCTCCTTAAGTTTTGTGATATAATTGGTATGCGGTAAATTAACTTGTAGTAAGGAATTGGAATTATTAATGACTTCATTAACATCTTCTAATATTTGAACTCCCTTTTCTTTATAATCATTGTCATAAAAACCTAGATGAATTCCATAGTTTTTGTTTATAAAAATTTCTATATCCAAATCTAAATATTTTTTAGATAATTCTGGAGTCAATGAAATTCTTTTCTCTGAAGTCAATTCCTCGCTTATTGATCCGATTTTCATAAATTATAATAAAAATACTGAAATTATTTTTGTCTAGCTTTAAATTTGGGATTTTTTTTATTGATTATGTAAACTCTTCCTCTTCTCCTAACTAATTTAGAATTTAGATCCCTTTTTTTCAATGACTTTAACGAGGCAGCAATTTTCATAAATTTAATTTCATTTAGCCTGGCGACGACCTACTCTTCCGTGCCTTAAGACAAAGTACCATCGGCGCTGAAGGGCTTGACTTCCGAGTTCGGAATGGGATCGGGTATTACCCCTTCGCAATAATCACCAGGCTATGTATCTATATAATTATAAATACAAATTGCAAACAAATTAATAAAAAACTTCTTATTAATTCAAATTTTTCTCCAGCTTTTAAGGTTTGGTGGGCACGGCAAGAATTGAACTTGCGACCTCTACGATGTCAACGTAGCATTCTACCACTGAACTACATGCCCATCTATTTGTTCAAATATAAAATTTTTAAATTTCATCAATTTTTGAATAAGTTTTTTTTATTGGATCAACTTTAGTCAATACAGTTAACTTATTTTACATTTTTTTTATACCATTCCAAAGCTTCCCTAAGTCCTTTTTCAATTGATATAATTGGTTTCCAACCCATGCTATATATAATAGAGCTATCCAACAGTTTCCGAGGTGTGCCATCAGGATATGATTTGTTAAATTTTAAATTGATTTTTTTTTTAAATAACTTGCCAATCATATTTGCATATTGCTTAATGGTATATTCTTTATTAGCCCCAACGTTTATATGGGAATTTTTTTTTAAAACAGCCAAAACTTTTTTATCTTTTTTTTCAACTTTATTAAGCATAAAAAAAATTGCGGATGCTAAATCATCCACATGCATTATTTCTCTTTTTGCCTTACCCGAACCCCAGACTTCTACATTTTTCATATTTTTGCGATTAGCCGTATAAAATTTCTTAATTAGACCTGGAATAAAATGACTACTTTTAATTTCAAAATTGTCGTTTGGCCCATACATGTTGCATGGCATTAATGTAAAATAATTTGTTTTAAATTGTTTGTTATAAAATTCGCATGATTTAAGTCCTACAATTTTTGCAATTGCATAAGCTTCATTGGTAGATTCCAATTTTCCTGACAATAAATAATCTTCTTTGATAGGCTGTTTTGACTTTTTTGGATAAATACATGAGCTTCCAAGATTGATATAGGTTCTTATATTGTTTTTAAAACAAGCATCTAATAAATTTAACTGAATGTAAATATTTTCAAACAAAAACTCTTTTGGATAAGTAAAATTTGCAAGTATTCCACCTACCTTTCCTGCGCAATTAATTACTATATCGGGTTTTGTTTTTTTTAAAAATTTATTTACTTTATTCCAATTTGTTAGATCTAGCTTTTTTCTGTTCTGAATAATAATATTTTTTAAGCCTAACTTTTTAAAGTATCTTAAGATTGAAGATCCAACCATTCCATTATGGCCTGCTATAAATATTTTTTTTTTTTTTAGTGCTATTTTCATAAATTAATTTAAATACATAATATACATAATAAATTGATAATAAACCTAAACCAATAATAATGACATTAATTAATACAAACAGAGTAAATTTCAAGAATTTTAAAAAAGAATCTTATAATGAAAAATTTATTATTTTTCTTTTCTCCTTTTTGCCAATCTCATTAATGTTGGGAAATAGTGCAGTAAACTCAAATATACTAATTATCGACTTATTTTTTTTGTTAACATGTTGTCGTCAAAAACAATGGTCGTGGATTAAAAATAAATATTTTTATTTTTTTATGTTTATTTGGATTTATTTGGTAATAAATTCAATAATTTCAGAAAATCTCGTTGAAAGTTTTGATTTTGTAAGAAAAGAAATTATTTATCCTCAAAAAGATAGCGCAATAAGATCAGTGGGTTTTATAAGATTTGTAATCTTTTTATTTGCGGTTCAATATTTTTTCTTCAACTCAAAAAAAATCTTTGATCAGATATTTTTATACTGGTCCATAATAATTTTTGTTGTTTTAATCGATGTTATCTTTGAACGTATTTTTGGTTTTAATTTATTAGGTTTTGAAAGCCCGTCTTCAATAAGGATTGTAAGTTTTTTTAAAGATGAATTAGTTGTTGGCGGATTCATTTTAGGTTTTTCATTTTTAATTTCAGGTTATTTATTTAAATTAATTAAAAACGATACAGTAAAAAAAATATTTCCGAGTATATTTTTTTGTTTATCAATAATTTGTATTTATTTATCAGGTGAAAGATCAAATTTTATAAAAGCACTAATTATTTTTTCTATAATTTTGTTGTTAATTAAAGATGCTTATTTCCATATAAAAAAAAAATATATCTTTTTGTTTATTATTATTGGAGCTACTCTCCCAACTTTATTATATGAAGAAGTATACTCTAGATATATTAAAACCTTTAAAAGAATACAATTATATGATCAGGGCTCTGTTTATGAAAGATTTGGCCACATAAGACATTTTGCACATTACAATACTGCTTGGAAAATATTCAAAGACTATCCAATCTTCGGTGTTGGAAATTTAAAATTTCGACATATTTGCCATAACAAAAAATATCTCAATACTAAAATCTTATATACATACGAAAGATGTTCAAACCACCCTCACCAAGTTCATCTCGAAATATTATCCGAACAAGGAATAATAGGTTATTTGATTATTATTTTCACAGTCTTTAGTATTTTATTCAATAGCTTTAAGATCTACCGTAAAACTGGCGACTTAATTCATTTGTCATCAATTTTATTTATTTTAACATTTTTTATTCCATTGCTACCCACTGGTAGTTTTTTTTCTACATTTAATGGAACAATCTTTTGGATAAATTTTTCATTTGTCCATGCATTTTTGAATAAACCTAATGATTAGATGAGGTAATGTTTGGATAATTTTGAAGAATAAAATTGATTTGCCTCTGCATTTCAGCTTGATTAAAGATCGAATTTACAAATGACAAAGCGAAGAAAGATATACTGAAAAAAATTAACAAAATGAATTTTTTATTAGTCAATTTTTTAGTGAAATTTAAATAAATTTTATTTTTCATTAAAAGAAAAAAAATAAAATATAGTAACGGATCATATGTTTCATGGTAAATTACACCATCTATTTCCAATAAAAAAAGTGTTAGTAACAATACTAAATCAAATATCGTATCTTTGCTTTTGATAGAACTATAAAATATAAGAATAAAAGCATTCAAACTTATGAGAGAAAAAATATAAAATAGGTAGTTATTTTCAAAAATTAAATTTGATAATTTAAAGAAAATTCCACCTCCATAAGGAAAATTGTAATCAAAGTAAAATATTAATAAAAATAAAAAAATTATTGAAAAAACATAATTTTCAACTTTAAAATTACTTATTTGAAAATTTTGTCTGATATTTAATAGCATAAAGGGTATAGAATAGAAAAACAGTATTGTAAAAATAATTGAAAATTGATTTACAAATGCAGATAAAGTAAAGTCCAAAAGAACATTATTTTCGCCCATAAAAAGAAACGGGCCCAAAAAATCTACATTAACTACGAGGATATAATATATTGCGGGGAAACTTAGTAATATATTTATAAAAATATAAAATAATAATTTATAAGAAATATTTAAATCAAAATAATATCTAATAAAAAAATAAATACCAAATAATGAATAATAGGGCCTTATATAAGCTGCTAATGCTAAAAAGAGGGTGTTCAGAATTATAAAAGATAATTTTTTTTTTTCAGTTTTTTCATATTTTAAAAAAAAATATAAAGAGATCGAAAGAAATATTAATGCTATATTTTCATTTCCTGCCCAAATTGAAGCTGATCTAAAATATGGTGAAAAAAATATTATCGTTGGTAATAGAATCTTAATATCATTTGCTTCAAACTTATATTTAACTTTTAAAGACAGGTAGAGAAAAAATGGTATTAATAAAGAAAGATGCAAGACAATTAGCCTTGTAAAAATTTCATTAAAGGATATTTTTTCTAAAAATGAAAGTAAAACTAAGTGGATTGGCGCAGGAATTCCAGTAAATTTAAAATTTAAAAAAGAATGTAAAAAATCTTTTTCAAACAAAAGTTTTCTATAGATTAAATAATCACTTTTATATCCTAACGCAAAATCTTCGTTGAAGTAAAAACCCAAAAGTAAAGAAATATATAAAAATAAGTAAATAATAGAAATATTTCTAGAATTAATATTCATTTATTAAAAAAATCTATTTTTTTTAAAACGAATGGCCCAATTAATCTTCCATAAAACCTGAAAAAAAAATTTAACATTTGAGTTTGAAATTTACTATTAAAAAATAAAAAAACAAAACCAAAAGTTCTTGCAAAATAATAAATACATTTCAAATAATTAATTATAAAGCCAATAAATTTTCCGTATAAACTTATATCTATATAGTGTCCAAGAACTCCTAGTCTGAAACTTCTCCTAATTAACCATCTTAAATTTAGTCTATGTTCATGAATATTTTCAAAAACTCTGACACTCTTGCTCCAATATATTTTATGGCCATAATTATTAAGTTTTGAAAAAAATAGCTGATCTTCACCCACTCCAAATTTATTTAAGGTTTTATCGAATATTAATTTATGTTTTTTTATAATATCATATTCTAAAAAAACATTGTTACTTGCGGCCCAATTTACTTTTTGAATATTGTTTTTATATTTTTTTTCAAAGAACCGTGAATAATTAATAATATTGGATTTACTTAGATAATTTTTTGTTAATGGTAATTGGGGGCCAGTAACAATTTCAGCATTGGTAGATTTTATTATTTTAAAAACATTTTTAAGCCAAAGATGATCCACAACGCAATCGTCATCAAAAAAACATATAAATTGAGGATTTATTTTTTTTACCTTACTTAAAAATTTATTCCTTGAATAAACAATTCCTCTCCGCTTTTCATGTAAGTGTATTATTTTATATTTAAATGATTTTTTTAACTTTTTTACTGCTTTAAATGAAATACGGCTAATTGAATTATCAACAACAATAATTTTTATTTTAATATTTGACACTACATATAAATTATTAATACTTTTCAGACATCTAATTAAGCTCAAGTTTCTATTATAAGTAGTTACGCAAATGACAAGTGTCATAAATTCAAAAAATATTTAAAATCCGACATTTCGTTGACAAAATATTAGAAATAACATTAATCAATTTTTTTATCCATTCAAATCAATAATATTTTCTAATGATTTAAAGTGAGCAAATTGAGTAAACTTTTTAATTTGTTTTTTTGCGAATAATTTTTTTTTATTTACTTCATCCTCTGTTAAATTTTTAAATTCATCAAATTTATTTAAAAGATCAGATAAGTTATCGTTTTGAAATAAAAATCCATTTTGTCCATTAGATAAAATTTCATTAGGACCATTGGGACAATTGCTTGATATAATCAATGTGTTAGCTAAGGCTGCTTCAATTAATACAAATCCAGGATCTTCCCATAAAGACGTTAATATAAAACAATCCGAATTTAACAAATATTTATATACATTTTTTTGATAACCCAAAAGAGATATCTTGTTCTGTAATTCTAGTTTAATTATTTCTTCTTTTAATAATTTTTCTTGTTCACCTTCTCCTAACAAAATTAGATGGTAATTAGGATATTTAATCAATATTTTTTTAAACGCTCGTATTAATAAAAGAAAATTTTTTTGTCGCGTTAACCTACCAATTCCAACTATCAAGTTATTCTTTTCAATTTTTAAATTATCAATTTTCTCGTTCTTCTTTTTTAAAAATTCATTTAGTTGTATAATTGGATCTCTTAAAATAAAGAGTTGTTTCTCATCAAAGATGTTTATTGTTTTTAAATACTCATAAGTAGCTTTGGTTGGGCATGTAACGGAATAAATTTTTCTTGAAAATAATTTCCAAAATATATATCGGATGAAATTTAATTTTGGCAAACCTGAAATTCTAAGAATAATTTTGGTCTTATTTTTTTTAATTAATTTTAAAAAAATTGGAAGTGAGGTTATTAGATGTGTAATTATATAATCCGGTTTTTCTTTATTTATTAAGTTTAATAATTTAAAAAAAGTTAGTATAAAAATTAAAAAATAAGAAAATCTACTTTTAAAAAAACCTCTTTTTGGTAAAGATTCAATAATATCTTTTTTACTTAAATTTATAATTTCAATTTTAGGATTAATTATTTTTCTATAATTTTTCCATTCACCAATTGCATCTATTATAGCCACATTTATGTTATTTTCTTTTTTCGAGTATTTTACTATTGAATCTGCTGATTTAATTACTGAAGAAACAGTCGCAACTTTAGATATAAACGGGGACCAATAAAAAATTTTCATTAGTATTCAAATTATTTCATATCGGATTTTAGGTTTAATATAAATTATTTTTTTGCAATAAAAAAATAACCGACTGGAAATATTTCTTTAAGATCCGTTTTAACAAAAATTTGTATCACACTATCCAAAATATATGCCAATAATAAACATAACTGGCTAAAAAAAGGCAAATATTTTAGGTAAGGAAAAAGAAGTGAATAACTAGCTGTAAATGGTCCAAATCCCAAAGATTTAACTTTCACTTTTTTAAACTTATATTTTTTCAGATTTAATTCAAAAAATTGTTTACTGAATCTAAAATAGTCTTTCGGCGCAGCATGTATTTGATAAATAAATGGAGTTGATCCAATGAGGTTGCCTTTTTTTTTTAAAATTTTATAAATTTCTAAAAAAGCAAATTTATATTCTGGCAAATGTTCTAGAACATTAAAAAGTAGTATATTGTTATATTTTTTTGTGGGAATTTTTAATTTTTTTGTTAGGTCAGAATAAAAAATATCCATTTTTTTATTACTGATTTTATTTGAATAATGAAATTTTGATTTACCCATCACAAAATTAGAAAAAGTTTTGTCTCTATTGCTTGTTGCTCCAAATTCCAGGGAAATACCTTGAAGATCAATATTTAAACATTCATAAATTTGTAAGACTCTCAATAAACTATTATTTTTTAAAACTAATTTTAAAAATTTAAAATAATTTTTGTTCATTAGATTAAACGCTGTCAAGATTAGAATATTATATATATATATTATGAAAAATTAATAAATTAATCTTTATGAAATATATATGTTAATTATTAAATGAATAGCTTAAAAAAATTAAATTTTGAGAGTTTTGTACATACTTTAGTATGAAAATTCTTAGAAAAATCATAAATACTTTTACACTAAACTATAAATTCTATCTTCGATGGGAATAAAGGGAAATTTATACTTTATTAATAACTTAAAATTGTAGTTATCTAAAAATTTTTCTAAATCATTTACGCTATAATTGCTGTACATATTAGATAAATGAAATTCTAGAAGGATATATTTAATTTTTTTTTCTTTAATCAAATTTAATGCACCTTCTAAAACTTGTTTTTCATGGCCTTCGGTATCAATTTTTAAAAGATCAATATTAGATATTTTATAATCATCACAAAAATCATCCAATTTTATAACATTTACTTTTTCTTCATCAATAAAAGATGTTTCGGTTGAACCCCTTAAAATAAAGGATTTGATTTTATACCATAAAGACAGATTATTTATTTCGGAAAATGTACTTGTTGAAGATTTTTTATTTATTTTTAAATTTTTAATAGCATTATCATTGCTTAAAGCCAAATTTAAACAAAAAATTTTATTTTCTATGCTTAACAAATTAAGTTTTTTATAAATTTTTTTTTGTGGTTCAAACGAATAAATTTTTTCAAAATTTATTATTTTTTTTATTGATTGAAGAAACTCCCCTTTATGTGCTCCTACATCTAAAATTATTTTTATATCAAAATCTTTTAGAAACTTGAAAATTTTTTTCTGATGATAATATTTGTCAATAACATCGATTAAGAATGAAATA
>Ga0208641_1001387_pt1 | contig 12335 bp, 9 predicted proteins | sample ETN02SmetaG_2_FD_185789 | JGI IMG/M metagenome (GOLD analysis project Ga0208641, IMG submission 185789) | Marine microbial and viral communities from oxygen minimum zone, Eastern Pacific Ocean - ETNP2014F10-02SV253 (SPAdes) (version 2) | ecosystem: Environmental > Aquatic > Marine > Oceanic ... | reverse complement strand
ACATTGATTCAGCGAACAGTGAAGAGAATGCTATTGAACCTTATTCACTTCTAAATCTCGGTGCCAGCTACCGATGGGGCTCGCTGATGCTTTCAGCGAAAATCAACAATGCCCTCGATACGCTTTACGTTACGCACGGCGAAGATTGGGGGTGGGGCTGGATTGCTTACTGGCCGGGAGCGACGCGGAACTTCTATCTGAGCCTCAGTTACGAGTTATAAAAGTAGGTAATCACAAGAGATAATCTGGTAAGGTAATTCCTTCATTTAAACCAGATTCTTCCTCTGGTTTCCCAGCTGCTAAACGGAACGGCACCACACCTGCCCAGATTGGGAGTGAGGAATCTTCTTCATCGTCAATGGGCGGCCCGGTGCGGATCTTAGCTGACGCTTCTTCAATGTCAACGGCAACCACTGCTGTTAAATCCAGTTCTTTCTGATTTGGTTGCCGGATATCCCTCCACCGGCCGGGAATGAGGTGCTCAAAGAAAATCTCCATCGCCTCAAGTTTCTTGGGGTTGTCAGTTATCTCCTCCCCAGTTCCAAAAAGGACAACTGAACGGTAATTCATGGAGCTGTGCATGGCTGACCGGGCAAGTACGAGTCCGTCCATGTGAGTAACACAAATAGATAGAGGAGCACCCGATTTAACCACTTGAAGCAGTCGGCTCCCTTTAGATCCGTGGAGCAAAATTTGGTCATCTGATCGTGCGTGAATAGTGGGAATGACAAATGGTTGATCATCCAGAGCAAAACTCACATGACAGATGAAAGCTTCATCAATAATTTTGTAGATGGATTCCTTGTCATAATGCGCACGTTCATTATGGCGCTTGATGTGGCTACGATCGGTTTTAGAACTGTTAGGCATTTTAGACTCCTTTACTAAAATTTAATATTTTGAAAATACGAATTAGATATTGCTATTTATAGGAAATTTGATTGAAGAAAGAGGGGCGTAACGTTTAACTTTATCCAATGCCCTCCCAAGATAGAAAGCGCCTTTTCCTCATTGATGGCTACGCCATGGTTTACCGTGCCCACTTTGCAATGATCCGGAATCCTCTTATCACTTCTGACGGCCGGCACACCAGCGCGCTCTTCGGTTTCGTCAACTCCATTTTCAAAATCCTACGTGACGAGGAGCCTGACTATCTTGTTGCCGTATTTGATGCCAAGGAGAAGACTTTCCGCCACGAAATGTATCCGGAATACAAAGCGACACGGGAAAAAATGCCGGATGAACTTCAGGATCAACTGCCTGATCTTTGGCGTCTCATTGATACCTTCAATATTCCGAGAATGGTCATGCCCGGTTACGAAGCAGATGACATCATCGGCGCACTGGCAGTTTCCGCGAAAGAGCAGGGAATTGAGTCGTATATCGTCAGCGGTGATAAGGATTTCATGCAGCTAGTAAATGATCACATTTTTCTCTACACGCCGGGTAGACAGGGAGCTTCGGCAGATATTATTGATTCCAGCGGAGTGGAAGCGAAGTGGGATGTGAAGCCGGAGCAGGTCGTAGACTTTCTTGCTCTTATGGGTGACAGCTCAGATAATGTACCGGGTGTTGCCGGAATCGGGAAAAAGACGGCTGTCACATTACTCCAAGAGTACGGCGACCTCGATACAATACTCTCCAATGCGGATAGTGTGAAGAATAAGCGCCCCCGAGAAGGATTGCTTAACGGATCGGAAGCAGCTCATCTATCCAAAGAACTGGTGACCATCAAGACTGACTTGCCCATATCCACGGACATGAATGATTTCGTGCGCCAATCGTTTGACTTCGACGCGGCGGAAGAGATGTTTAGGGAGCTGGAATTCGTCCGGCTTTTGGGGCAGTTGAACGAGTTCAGGAAAGATGACATCCTTGATGAATCTTCTGATATAGAAAAGAATTATCAGTTGGTTGACAGTCAACAGAAGCTGGATGATCTTGTTCAGAAGCTTCAAGTTGCCGAGCTGATTTCTATGGATATTGAGTCCACCAGCCCTGACCCCATGCAGGCGGAGATTGTGGGTTTCAGCTTCGCTACAGAAGCGAATGCCGGGTGGTATATTCCGGTACAGTATCCGGAAAAGGAAAAGCCGCTTTTCAAAGGTGAAGACGATCTTGCTATAGTTCTTCAAACCTTAAAGCCTATGTTTGAGAATGAAAAGATCTCTAAGTGCGGCCAGAATCTGAAATACGACTGTCTTATTTTAAAGAACAACGGCATCGAAGTGGCCGGCATTGAGTTTGATTCAATTGTAGCTGCTCACCTTCTAAAACCTGACGCCCGGTCATACAAATTAGACTATCTGAGCGAAGAATTTCTTCACTATCGAATGCAGCCCATCACTGATCTTATCGGCAGCGGGCGTAATCAGATTACCATGGCTGAAGTTCCTCTTGAAAAAGTCACTTTTTATGCCGCTGAAGATGCTGACATCGCTCTTCAGCTCGTTCCTATACTTCGGGAAAACCTGGCGGAGTCGGAGTTGGAAGAGTTCATGAAAAGTGTGGAGCTGCCGCTCATCCCTTCTCTTTTACAGATAGAGCAAAACGGAGTTTACGTTGACAGGGAAATGATGACGGAAATGTCACAGTGGATGGAGAAAAAATTGGATGACTTCAGTAGTGAGATTTATAGTCTGTCAGGTATGAAATTCAATCTCAACTCCACTCAGCAGCTTGCCACTATTTTATTTGATCACATCGGATTGAAACCGATTCGAAAACGTTCAACAGACGTCAATGTGTTGGAAAGGCTAAAGAACAAACACCCTCTTCCGGAGAAGATTCTGGAGTACCGGAAATTCAAGAAATTGAAGTCAACGTATGTGGATGCCATCCCCAAACTTATCCATCCCGAAACCGGGCGGATACATTCGTCGTTCAGTCAAACAGTGGCAGCAACAGGCCGGTTGTCGAGTAGCAGTCCGAACTTCCAGAATATCCCCATCCGTTCCGAAGAAGGCCGTGAAATCAGGAAAGCGTTCAGAACTCAGGACAAAGGGTGGATGATATTTTCTGCAGATTATTCCCAAATCGAGCTCCGTATTATGGCTCACTTGAGTGGTGATACGGCACTTAAAGAATCGTTTGAAAAAGGTGAGGATATCCACGCTAGTACTGCTAGCAGCATCTATGGTGTTCCGCTGGATGATGTTCTTCCTGAGATGCGCAGGATGGCCAAGATCGTCAACTTTGGAGTAATGTATGGCGCCGGACCTTACCGTCTTTCTCAGGAGTTTGGCATACCAGTGAAGGAAGCAGATACAATTATAGGAGCATATTTCGCCCGCTATTCCGGAATCAAGTCATTTGTGAATGAAACCTTGGAAAAAGCAAGAGATAACAAGTTTGTAACCACCATGCTGGGCAGAAAACGGTTCTGCCACGATATTGATAATTCGAACCAGAGAATCAGGATGGCAGTTGAAAGAGCCATCATCAATCACCCGATTCAGGGGACAGCAGCGGAAATGATCAAACTCGCCATGATTGCCATTGAGAAGAAGATGAGGTCAGAGAAATTCAAAGCCAAGATGATTCTGCAAATTCATGATGAACTGTTATTCGAAGTCCCGCAAGATGAATTAGATGATCTGAAAGGAGTGGTAGTTGAGGAGATGGAGAATGCTCTGCCGCTTCATGTTCCTGTAGTGGTTGATTGTGGTGAAGGCGAATCGTGGTACGAAGCACATTAGGGATTGACTATCAGTGAAAATCTGCGATTCAGACAATGAATAAAACATTAAACATTTTCACCATTAAAAAATAGAAGATTAAATGGTCAATCAAAAATCGAAAATAGTCAAGTAAAAATTGGAAGCTTCTGTTTCACTAAAAAAAGTCGGTAAACTACTGGATGGCCAGTCGGTTTTAGCCGGGTTGTCGTTCGGTATCGAGCGCGGATCTATCATGGCGCTGGTAGGTCTCAATGATGCTGGCAAGAGTACTCTTCTTCGGGTGCTGGCTGGAGTCTCGAGACCGGAATATGGAAATGTATTCATCAATGGTTTGGACATTCAGCTTCGCCCAGAAGAGACCAGGCGGCTGGTGGGCTACATGCCGCAAACGCCCAATTTTGATAATCAACTCACTTTAAGAGAAAACTATCTTTTCCACGGCGCACTTTATCATCTAACTAACAGCGTCATTAAGAGTCAGATTGCCAAATTGACGAGGACACTCGATATGGTAGACATGCTGGATTACTTTCCAGATGAACTTTCCCGCGGCTACCTGAAACGAGCCATGTTAGTACGAACGCTTCTTCACGATCCACCAGTGCTGTTTCTGGATGAACCAACTTCGTCTCTCGACATTCGAGGAAAATATCTGGTGTGGGATCTATTTGAGAATCTTCGGGGTAGTAAGACTATCGTCTATGCCACGCAATCCCTTGAGGAAGCGGAACATGTCCATGACAGGATATCCATTCTTCATCACGGAAAGATTGTCCTCGAAGGAAGTCTGGACCGCCTTTTAGAAACCACCGGTGAACTGCACCATTTCCAGATTCACTTCCGTAAACTGAATGACGATATGCTGCAAACTCTCTCTAAAATTACCACCGTTGTACGACCTGAGAAGATCGGGGAGACGTTTGATTTCTACGGCCGGGATCGGCAGGTTCTCTTTGATGTGATGAAATTGGCTATTCAGTCTTCTCTAGTGGATTACAAAGCAGAGAAAGTAGGATTGGAAACGCTGCTTGTTTCTGTAACTGAAGATTTGGAGGAGTGATGCTGATAAGTACATTCATAAAACGCCGTATCCTTCACATCCGCCACCGCTGGATTGGTTATTTAACATCACTTCTCTTAATACCGCTAGCCCTCTATTTTACACTGCAGCTCAGCTTGGGTGAGTGGCTTGATGCTGATTGGCTTTTTCCCGGTATACTATTTATCATGGCACTTATGGCTGGAATGCTCCCTCTCTGGGGAGACCTTCAACGTAACATCCATACAGGTTTTTTCGACTGCATTGCTGCTTCACCTAATAGTGGATTAGTTATTGTAACGTCTATGATTCTGTCAACCGTACTAGAACTGTTTTTACGAACTATTGTGACAGCAACTGTTTTAATAATCCTTATTGGCAATATGCCTTCTGTTCTACCTCTTCTAGGAACTATTTTGATGGCCGCTTTGGCAGGTCTGTTTGGATCAAGTCTGGTCACTGTTTGGCTATTTGCTACCAATCAAAGAAGCAGTCATTTCTTCGGCATCTTTTCTACACTTCTATTTATGATCTTTGCTTCAGGCTGGATGATTCCTCTAGAGAACTATCCCGAACCTCTGGCGTCGATTCTAACATGGCTTCCCACATCTCAACTGATGTCCGCCGGCAGAAGTCTGTTCATGGCTGGACAGTTTACAGATTGGATCTGGATTATGGCTGTGGCGGAAACTGTATTGCTGATAATCCTTTCCGGATACCTATTTAAGAAGGTCTACTCCCGATGAAGGCATATCTCTCAGGTGCAATTGAAAATGCTAGCGATGAAGGTAAGGAATGGCGGGACGAAATCTCTGAATGGCTGTCGTCTGAAATTAATCACGAGGTTTTCAATCCCCTGAATGTGGAAAAAACTCTTATTACGCCTGAGGAACATCAAAATTTTCGCTCTTGGAGAGAAACGGACTACGATAAATTTCAAAGTGTCGTTCGCAAGTTTATTGAAAGGGATCTTGACGAGGTTTGCTTTGAATCTGACTATATAATTTGCTATTGGGATGACGCAGTTCGGGATGGAGGTGGAACACACGGTGAAGTGACTGTTGCTTATCGTAATCGTATTCCGGTTTATCTTGTTCTGGGAATGCCTTTCTCCAGAATAAGTGCGTGGATATTGGGCTGCAGTTCAGAAGTGTTTAACAGTTTTGATGATCTAAAGGAGTTTCTGCTAAAAAAATATGGTTAACTGTGCTTCAGTTTTCATCGATGGTGGAGGGACTTCAACGGATCTTCTGTTGTTGGACAGATCATCATCAAAAGGGGTAATAGTTTCTGGTGGAGGAATAAATCTTAACGCATCAGGAATGGAATGTCTAAAAGAATTTGATCGTCTGATATATTCAGCTATGGACTATCTTGATATTTCCATAGACCAGGTGGACGAGGTTATCGCAGGATTAGCAAGTCGACGAAAGAAGGCCAATCGGGAGGCTTTTCAAGAAAAGTTGAACTCTCTCTTTTCGAAAGCCCGAGTTGTACAAATTAACGACTCTGAATTGGCTCATAGAGGAATCTGGGGGAAAGGGGCAGGTTTTACAATTTTAGCAGGAACTGGTTCTGTCGGAATCGGAACGAATGAAAATAATCAAATATATTTCACCGGCGGTTTGGGTCATATGATTGGAGATGAAGGAAGTGGATATTGGCTGGTAAAAACCGCAATAACAGAATTGATAACCAATGAACGTTCTACCTTTGAAGAACTGGTACAACTTCGGGAACACCTTATGCAGCATTACAATTCAGATACCTTCGAGGAACTCCTGACCAAGCTTTCTAATAACATTAACGGTTCTTCCCTCATGGCTTCCGGAACTCCTGTAATATTGAAAGCAGCTGAAAACGACAATTATTTTGCTGATCACATTGTAAGAAAAGGAGCCGATCATCTGTCGGAACTTATTATCGAACTACATGAGAAAATGAATACCTCCAATGGTGACTTATCACTCGGTTGTACCGGATCGGTGATAAAAAATTCGGCCTATTATCGCCAATGCTTGGAAACAGCACTTCTCTACGAATTCGACTCCGTAAAGTGGAAAAGATCTTCTTTTCCACCTGTATACGGTGGATTCGTTCTCTCTTCTGCTGGGTACACACCTGCTGATTTCGATCAGTTCGAGATAAAGAATGTATAACCCTGTAGCTGAGATTCATCTAGGTCGACTTACGCGCAATCTGCAGAAAATTCGTTCTCAGGTTGGAGATGCTCTAATCATGCCTGTAGTAAAAGCGAATGCCTACGGGCATAGCGCTGTTCATATTGCCAGGAAACTACAGGATGAGGGTATAAGATACTTGGCTGTATTCACAATGGGTGAGGCTTTGGAGCTCAGGCAGAACGGAATTACTTTACCTATTCTGCTTTTCAGCAGACTGACTTCGGATATGCTGGAACCGGCTGTAGAAAATAACCTTACGGTTAATATAGCCTGGCCTGATGACATAGATGTTATTTCAGAATTCATTGCCAAAAAGGGGAGAGGACCCAAAGTGCATCTCAAGATTGATACCGGAATGTCCCGTCTTGGAGTCGCTTTTGATGAAGCTACTAATATTCTTGAACGATTGGCGAAAACTTCTCAGATCGAGTTGGAAGGAATCTATTCACATTTTGCCACTGCTGATGAAGGTGATCTGACGTATGCTCAATTGCAGACATCACGATTCAATGAGATCGTCGACTTAGCCAAAAAGATGCATCTTGATGTGAAGTACTTCCATATGGCTAACAGCGGAGCTGTGCTCAATCTGCCTGAATCCTTTTTTAATATTGTGCGTGTAGGAATGTTGCTCTATGGCGCTTATCCATCAGACGAGACGTCGGAAAATATCAAAGTTGAACCGGTGATGAATTTCAAAGGTCCTATCGTAACCGTAAGAAAAGTGTCGGCAGGAACGCCGGTCAGCTACGGCTCTGTTTATGTGCCGGATGAGGATTGTAATATTGGAGTAATCCAGACAGGTTTTGCCGATGGTCTCCCCAGGAATTGGTATGAGAATGGCTACGTTGGTTACAAAGGGGAGCAGTTCCCAATTGCTGGGCGTATTTGCATGGATCAGATGATGGTCAATTTTGGAGATGTCGTTCCCAAAGTAGGTGAAGAAGTGCTATTCTTCGGTGATGACGGTGAAAATCACATCCGTATCGAAGATATTGCTCTAGAAGTTAATCTGACTTCTTATGTATTGATGACCGCCATAGGCGGACGGACGAAAAGAGAGTTTGTGGAGGATTAGAGGTGCGAAAATTATTTATCATGAGCTTTATTGTCATAATCACTGGTTGTGCAGTTGGACCTTCTGTAGAGAAAGTTGCTGGCCCCCCTTCTTCGGCTGATCTTTCACTGGAAGAGAAAGTTGGCCAGATGTTCATGATTCGCTATTCCGGAAGCTTTTATCAGGAGAATTCCTATACCTATCGCTGGATGAAGAGACTGATCGAAGAGCGGAAGATTGGTGGAGTCATTCAATTCCTCGGCAGCATTCATGGCACAGTTGAGAATCTAAATGAGCTTCAGAGAATCAGTAATTTACCTCTGCTCATCGCCGCTGACTATGAGCGGGGTGTGGGTCAGCTTCTCGATGGCGGAACCCTGTTTCCTACCAATATGGCTTTGGCAGCTACCAACTCCCCGGGATTGGCGTACAAGCAGGGGAGGATAACCGCCAAGGAAGGGAGAGCCGTAGGTGTTCACGTTACTTTTGCACCAGTCATGGATGTGAATAGCAATCCCAATAATCCAATTATTAACTTTCGTGCCTATGGCGATTCCCCGGAAATTGTAGAACGATTCGGCAGTGCTTTCATTCGCGGCGTGCAGGAAAATAGTATGATCGCCACTGCAAAGCATTTTCCAGGACATGGGAATACAGCCACGGATTCGCATACGTCACTTCCAGTTATTGCTGCAGATCGGGATGATTTTGAACGGGTAGATCTAGCTCCGTTTAAAGCAGCAGTGGAATCGGGTGTGGGGATGATTATGGTTGGCCACATTGCAGTGCCGTCAATCTCAAATAACGATCTGCCGGCGACCATGACGTCTGAGCTCAATGGCGACTTACTGCGAAAGGAACTTGGGTTCGAAGGTATCATCGTGACGGATGCTCTGGAGATGGGTGGTATTACCGACTCACATTGGGCGGGAGAGGCGGCCATCCGGGCTATCGAAGCCGGGACGGATATTGTGCTCCTTCCTCTGGATGTGGATCGAGCTATGGAATCGGTACTGGATGCTGTGAAAAGTGGAAGACTGCCTGAACGTCGCATCGATGAATCGGTTCAGCGAATTCTCAAGATGAAGTCAGAATTAGGATTGTGGGAAAAACGGGAGGTGAGTTTAAAGGAAGCGCAGTCCGTCGTTGGATACTACGAACACGGTGCGGCAGCATCAGAAATCGCTCGCAAATCCATCACTCTCGTCAGTGACAAGCTAAATGCCGTCCCTGTCCGGGCTGAAGAAGCTGACACGCTTACGCATCTCATCCTCTCCACCGATGATGGACTTCGTTCTATGTCTAGCACATTCGACAGATCAGTTTCCAGAATCCATGGTAACGTAAAGTCTCAGTTCATTCACGAACCGGTAGATGAGTATGACATCCAGCGCATCCTGAAAGAATCGGCTACGTCTGACTACATCATCTGTTCGCTCTTCATCCGCGTGCGCATGAACAAGGGGCAAGTCTCTATTGATCCGTCTCACCGGGAGTTGATTTCCCGCTTGCAAGAGACGGGAATTCCTGTAGTCGTCACTTCGTTCGGAAGTCCATATGTGCCGGATGTGGACAATCTGGATGCCTATCTCTGTGCCTACGGATATGGCAGCATTTCGCAGAAAGCCATGGCGGATGCCATCTTTGGTGCCGTTTCCATTGGTGGAAAACTGCCGGTGCAGCTCAGCGCTGAACTTTCTGTTGGGCACGGATTGAAGCGCTCACCGAGGAAAATGCTCCCCATTTCTGATGAGTACGATTTTAGCGCAGTTTCACGAATTATCGAGCGAGCTATTGCAAATTCTGTCTTTCCGGGAGCCCAAGTCGCCGTGATTAAGGAAGGTGAGTTGGTCTGGACTTTCGAATCCGGCCGGCAGACATACAATGAAGATGCACCGTTGGTGACGGCAGAAACTATCTATGATGTGGCATCTCTGACGAAAGTGACCTCCACGACGCCGGTGGCCATGAAGCTTGTAGAGCAGAAAAAGCTGCCGCTGGATGAGCCCATAAATGAGTTTATACCGGAGTTCGCTGGCGGTAATAAGGACAAGATTACGATTCGCCATATCCTGACGCATTCCGCCGGTTTACAAGCGTACGATGAATTTCCGCTCGGTACCACAGGCGAAGAGATTGTGTCAAGTATTGTAGAGAGGCCGCTGGTTGCCGTTCCTGGCGAAAAGTACATCTACAGTGACTTCGGTCCCATCCTGCTTGGGAAGATCATGGAGAAAGTAACTGGGCGAGCTCTGGAAAATTTGGCAACAAGCTATGTTTTCCGTCCACTTGGGATGACCAGCACTCTGTTCAACCCCGATTCTACTTTCCTCCCACGAATTGCTCCAACGGAAATTGACGAGCAGTACGAGCGCGGTCTTGTACGCGGAATCGTCCATGATGAGCGAGCATGGCAGTTGGGAGGCGTCGCTGGACACGCAGGACTCTTTTCCACTGCGACCGATTTGGCGCGCTATGCTCAGATGATGATTAACAGAGGATTTTACGGCGGGCGCCGCTACTTCAAGAGATCCACCATCGAGGATTTCACTCGTCGACAGGAGATACCAACTGGCAGCGAGCGGACGCTGGGATGGGATACACCTTCGGAAGAGGGGAGTCTGGCTGGTGACTTATTCTCGCCCGGCAGCTACGGCCACACCGGCTTCACCGGTACCTCTATGTGGATTGATCCGAACCGTAAGATTGCTGTTATTTTGCTGACGAACCATGTCCACCCATCTCGAGGGAAACTAGGTGAAGAGTTTGATATGTGGAAAGCAGAAATGCGTGAAGTAAGGCGGGAATTCCAGAACGGTGTCATGAAGATTCTCCTTGAGAAAAATTAGAGGGTAGTTTGCAGCAAATTGATTTTATTGTTCTTTTTGCTTATCTGATTTTAGTCGTCGGCATCTCAGCGTGGGCCGGTAGGAGACAGACATCGGCATCCGGTTTCTTTCTCGGCGATCGGAATCTGCCGTGGTGGATGGTCATGTTTTCTGTCGTTGCTACGGAGACCTCCGTTCTTACGTTTCTCTCAATTCCTGGCGTAGCTTATAATTCCGATCTCGGATTTCTGCAGCTCGCTTTCGGATATATCATTGGAAGGTGGGTTATTTCACAAGCGCTGCTCCCTACGTATTTCCACGAAGGGATTGAGTCCACTTACGAATTCATCAGGAATAGGTGGGGATCATTTGTGCAGCGGTTCGCCTCGCTGGTATTTCTCTGTACACGAATCCTCGCCGATGGTGTCCGCCTCTTTATGACGGCTATTCCGCTGTCACTCATCACCGGATGGTCCTATCCGCTCTCCATCGCCATTATCGGCCTTTTTACGCTGATTTACACCCTCATCGGAGGTATCCGTTCAGTGATCTGGGCCGACACCATCCAGTTCGGAATTTACCTGCTTGGTGCAGGTGCTGTATTCGTGGTGCTGTCCGGATTGGTAAGCGGCGGTTGGCCTGCAATTTTCACTTCGGCGGGAGAGAGTGGAAAGCTGACGATGATTCACTTCAATTTTGATGGTGGATTTACTGGGATCATCGAGCATCCATACCAGTTTTTGACTGCTGTCTTGGGCGGGATGTTCCTATCTATGGCATCGCACGGTACAGATCACCTCATGGTTCAGCGGCTTCTCTCTTGTCGCGGTATCAAAGGTGCTCAGAAAGCGCTGGTGGGAAGCGGTATATTAGCATTTATCCAGTTTGGAATTTTCCTATTACTCGGAGCCGGAATTTGGGTTTTCTTCGAAGGGCGTGATATGAAAGCTGACGAGGTTTTTTCCACATTCATAATTGAGTATTTACCGGCGGGATTGACAGGTTTTATCGTCGCCGGTATTTTCTCCGCTGCCATGTCCACGCTCAGCTCTTCCATAAATGCTTTGGCTTCGTCCACAATGACAGATTGGATTAAGGGGAATCGCCCAGACAGATATAATTTAACCACGTCTCGATTGCTGTCCGTTTTCTGGGCAGTTGTGTTAGTAGGTGGCGCTATGTTGTTCACATCTAAGGAAACCCCGCTGGTGGAAGTGGGACTGTCCATCGCGTCGTTCACGTACGGCGGCTTGCTCGGTTTCTTCTACCTCGGACGGAAGGCGCCTGATATTCACAGGCATAGCGTAACGTTCGGTTTTACAATAGCACTGCTCACCATGGTTGCAGTCGTCAAATTTACTTCGGTGGCATGGCCGCTTTACACGGTGATCGGTCTGATATCTATGGTTATTGCTTCTAAGGGGTTCGAAGAAATAAGGATATCAAGTGATACTTAAGGTCATCAATGTTACGCTAGTAATAACGATTATTAGCTCAGTTACTATTGCGCAGGAATTTGAATATTCTGAAATCTTCCCTTTACCGGAA
>Ga0208641_1001357_pt1 | contig 12495 bp, 10 predicted proteins | sample ETN02SmetaG_2_FD_185789 | JGI IMG/M metagenome (GOLD analysis project Ga0208641, IMG submission 185789) | Marine microbial and viral communities from oxygen minimum zone, Eastern Pacific Ocean - ETNP2014F10-02SV253 (SPAdes) (version 2) | ecosystem: Environmental > Aquatic > Marine > Oceanic ... | reverse complement strand
GTCAAAAAATTGCGGATGAATAGTAGGTTCACCACCGCTGATTTGAACAATGTCCGGCTCACCTTCGCTGGCCACCACTGCATCCAGCATGGCCCTTACTTCGTCCAAAGTTCTGTGACGGCCATAAGTAGGGGATGAGCCCGCATAACAGGTGGGGCAGGTCAGGTTGCAGCGATCTGTTATTTCTACGATTGTGACGCAGGAATGCTGCTCATGGTCGGTGCACAATCCGCAATCGTAGGGACAGCCGTGCTCCACCTTTGTGTTAAATTTCTTGGGAACATCAGACGGCTTAATGTAGTGGCGGATCTTTTTGTAATAATCCACATCGGTGGCAATGAGTGTTTTTTCAGGGCCATGATCCAAGCAGTTTTTGAGCATAAAGACATTATCATCCTGGAAAACAATTTTAGCATCCACCCGCTCTAAACAAGCACTGCACATGCTTTGTGTAAAATCGTAATAGGTGTAGTTTCGTGCGGACATAAAAAAGGTCGCTGCTTTTTAAGAATTTATTAAATAATGAATATTAATAAGATGTAAATATTGGTTCATGTATTTCGTCTCTTCTGGGAATAGAATTAAATTGATTCAGGGCATTTCTAAATATGTCCAGCATGCGATTATTTGTTTCTTCGTCCTTAACAGCCATTCGCATTGCACGGTGACCAACTTCCGACCCCATTCCAGCCACATTGCGTAGAAAGAGCCCCCGTTCACGGCATGTCTTTACAATAGTTTCCGCCGTATCCATGGTTTCAGGCAGATGAAACATTACAAAATTGGCAATCCCCGGAATAATTTCTGTAATACCCATGACAGATAGTTCCTGCACAAGTTTTTCACGGAGATCTTTTGTTTCCCGGTATCGCCTGGCATAATAATCGTTTGCGTGGAGCGCGTATGTGGCGGCTATCTGTGCCGGCAGGCTGACAGACCATGGTGGAGTAATAACTTTTAATTCTTCTAGTTGGTGTGGTGATGCGCAAAGATAAGCAGCGCGCAATCCGCTGAGGGCATAGACTTTTGACATAGATTTACAGACAATAACATTTTCACTTTTCGTAGCAAAGGACTCTAGGGAATGCTCCAAACCGGCATACTCTATATAAGTCTCATCAATCCAAACCCGTTTACAGGCAGATGATTCTCTCAGCACTGCTTCAACACCAGATTTTGAAACATGTAATCCGGTTGGGCTGTTTGGGTTGACCCAGACAAAAAGATCAAATCCTTCAGCAAGTTTCTTTTTTAAAGAATCGATATTTAATTGATAGCCCTCACTTCTTTTCAGGGAAAACCTTTCAACCTTACATTTTACCACCTGCTCTAATACGTGCAAATATTCACCATAGGTTGGATCCAAAACCAGCACCCGGGATGAAGGATTTAACCACTGGCGAAATGCAAGAAAAATGAGCGCTGATGATCCACCGCCAGTCAGGATACAGTCGTCTCTCACGCCGCGTACTTCAGCAATCGACTTTACCAGGCCATCAGAGCGGGTAGGCGGAGATGTGCGCATAACAAATCCCATATGATCTGTTAATACCTTCCGGGCCAATGGCGCAGGCGGGAACCAGGCATCCAAAACATCTGCACTAATAATATCTTTACGTCTGTTCAGGTCGTCGAACCGGTCACCAATTGCATCAAAAAAAGCTCCTCCGTGATAGCATTCTGTGGGAGAATGAAAAGCAATCCCCAGCTGCCAGTCCATATATTTTTCAATCCGCTTAAGCCGAGATTGGAATGATGATTTAATACGATCCGCAACATCATGCGTTCCGGCACTCATTAAATCATATGTTACAGCACCGCACTTAAATGTTTTCCCAATAGACTTCATACCTATCCGCAAGTATAAATCAAGAACTTCACTGCGCCCAACGGCTACAATATGATTACCGCCGTGTGACTCAATCCAGCGAAAAGCCGCATACATTAAACAGGTAGCCACCTGGAACCCTCTTAAGTCTTCTTTGACTGTAAGCGCACGGATTTCATAAAGCCGGTCATCAAAAGTAAGTGGAATCTCATCTCGAGAAAGAAATTTATCCACAGAATATTGTGGGCTATTGGGGTGGGTTATACCTACGAACCCTGCCAGTTTACCGTCAAGACTGGCGGCAATGTAAACACTGGCCACATCGCCAGTGTCGGGCAAACTTTCATCTGAACGTGACTCATATTGCCCAAGTTCAGTGGCATAAACATCGTGACGCAGGCGATAGATAGATTCTAGCTCATTGGTGCCTGCAACAGAAATTTTTAATCGATGTTCTGGACTATTCTTCATTAACCCCATCCGTATTTTTTCTAATTCGCTTAAGGGATTGTTTAACCCTTGAATTACATTCCTTCAGTCGTCATCATAAAGAGAAATATGCTTATTATAATAGAACCATCCATGGTTTAACATTGCTGTTTTTTAAATTTATATTTTCCAATAAAATGAAATGAATGGTCGCTGAAAATGAAACCCCATCCAGAAATCTTCTGAAAAAGAAATTCTGTTTGTTAAAAACCCAATATCAAAGTGAAGGGATGATGCCATTTTACTATCACTATCAAAATTCTGGATTTCAGGATAGTAGGCATCATAAAATATTTCTGCCATAACCTTTACACTTTGGGTTACATCCGTATCAAATGCAGCAAAGATCCGGGGTGCAATATCTTCCCCGGGATACATCACCGCACTGGCGCCAAATGTTGTATTCATTCGACCATCCCCGCCGGAGCGAAGCTTTGACATTGTGTAAGCACCAAATAACTCAAACCACATTTTGTCACCTTCACCAAAACCATCATGATAATGTCCATGTTCATCTTTTGTCGAGCCCAAGCGAACATAACCACCGCGATCGCCTGAAGACTCACCAGTGTTATAATTATATTCCTCGTGTGCATCATCCACCCATTTATATTTACCGGGCAAACCCCGGGTGTGCATGTGAATCCCCGCCGCCGCCGCCGTCTCTGATTCAATGGTTCCTTTTTTAAAGAACGTCACCTTGGGTCGAATATTAAAATCATTAATAAAGTAATTGGTCCAACGAGACGTTATTTGAACCTTATCGGTTAAACCAAACCCCCAAGAAAGTCCGCTCATATAGAGCTTATTTTTTCCGATAGTGTAACCCGTTGGGTCAAACCAAATATCCATGAGGCGTTCATTTGAAAAGAACCACTCATCGCTCCCAGTTGACTTGGAAACGATCGCAGTACCAAAAGGCGTGTGCCGAATGGTAGGCGTAGAAGAAGACTGATCATTGATAGTCTCCACTTGGTCTGCAGGAATTGTTACATCTCCAAAAGCGGTGGCTACAACAATTTCAGTTGCAGATCGGCTGACAAATGTTCCGCCAATTTTATCTCCCGATTTTAATGTAATTGAAATTACTCGTTCTTTTAAATTAGACTTATTGATAACCATTTGTCCCATGAGCGGGTTGATAATGGTAAGAGTCGTATCTGTTTCTTCCACCACTTGCCCGGTGATTTTATCTCCGGATTTTAGAGTCAGCGTTCTGGTGTCCTGGGCAGATAGGGCACCTATAACTAATATCAAGATTAAATAGATTGATAACTTCATTGTTTTATTTTTCCTTTTTTAAATTTTCCAGTAAAAAGCCACAAAAGGTTGTTGGAAATGGTATCCTATCCACAAGTTCTCTGATGCGCCCACGAACCAAAATAAAGGAAGTTTATTTGTCATGAATCCAATATCAAAAAATAGATCTGCTTTATCATCATCATTATTATCCACAAAATCCAGCCACCCTACATAGTAAGGGTCGTAGAATACTTCTGCCATGACCTTCACGCTACGTGTCACATCAATATCAATGGCGCCATAAAGCCTTGGTGCAACTTTTTCATCGGGGTAAATAACAGCGCTGGCACCCACTGTGGTATTTATGCGACCATTTCCGCCGGGACGTAATTTTGAAATGGTGTACGCTCCAAAAACCTCGAACCACATTTTATCCCCATCCCAGGTGCCTGTATATTCGTAGCGGTCTTGATCGTCAAATGCTTCATCATCAACTTTTTCTCTTTCGGATCCAAAATTGACCCAGCCACCTTCTACAATATATGTGGAATCTGTATTTTCCCAGCTTTCGGTTTCTTCATTATACTCGTTGTGATAATTCCACCACGTTTCCTTATTATCCACCCATTTGTATTTACTTGGGAGACTGCGGGTATGGAAGTGAGCGCCAACGGCAAAAGCGGATTGGGATTCCACATTCCCGGTTTGGAACAAGGTCATCTTTGGACGCACGTTAAAATCCTGTAAAAAATAACTGGTCCATTTGGAAGTAATTTGCATTTTATCTGTTAAACCAAACCCCCAGGAGAGCCCGCTCATGTAGAGCTTGTTTTTACCAATGGTGTAGCCTGTGGGGTCAAACCAAATATCCATCATGCGTTCTTTGGAAAAAAACCATTCATCATCAGATTCTTCTTTGGTGACGACTGTTGTCCCAAATGGTGTATGGCGTATTTCTTGTTTTGGTGCGCCACCGTCATCTATTGTTGCAATTTGATCAGATGGAATAGAAACTTCTCCAAAGGAGGATTTTACAATCAGGGTTTCAGCGGATCGACTTACAAGTTCGCCCTGAACCACATCGCCAGATTTGAGCGTTATAACAACCACCTGTTGTTTTAATTCGGACTTATTGATGGTCATTTGTCCCATCAGCGGATTAATGATTGTAATGGTGGTTTCTGTTTCTTCTACCACTTGCCCGGTTATCTTATCCCCGGATTTCAAGGTTAGGGTTTGGGTGTCTTGGGCTGGAAGCACATACAGGGCCAAGATCACTAGCACGATTTTTTTCATTGTGAGGGTACCTTATTATATGTGTCGCTCCTATTTAACCGACACGTTGTTTTCAAATTCCCTAAAATTAAGGCGGGTTTTGCAATTTTATTTAGTATTTTTTTCTTGCGATGTGTTTAATCGTTAGTTAATTTTATTTAAGCAAATCTGAATAAACAAGTAAAAAATACAGTAATTATTAATTATAATGGAAAATGTAAAAGAAATAATAAATAATCTTATGATAAATAAGGGTTTAAGGCGAAAACGGGATGTGGCCGCTTTTTTTGGGGTATCACCCCAGGCTCTGAGCTTTTGGATCGCCAAAAACCAAATTCCCCCTAAACACTTACTCAAACTCTCACAACAGAATATCATGATAAATCCCTCAGAACCATCATCAATATCCCTAACCCCGGGATCCCACCCAACGGAAGATTCTAAAACTGTCATTGACTATCTCATGCGGGAAAATGTTTCCCTGAAGCAGGAGCTGGAATCGCTCAAGTCTGAAATAGTTGAACTAAAAGCACCCTCACAAAAGGATAATCTTTTAGATAAGATTGTTGCTGATTCCCTTTTGATCTGCGGCCGCGTAACCGATGGCATTATTACGGAAGTGGATGGTAAATGGAAAGATATTTTGGGATATGATGATGATCAGCTGGTAGGTCATCGTTATGACCGAGCAGATTTGATTCATCCTGATGAATTGAAACGCGTCTGGCGTATTCAGGAAAAATTGAAGGGGACAGAAACAATCACTGAATCTCGTTACTGCACTATCCAGCGGTGGAAGCACGGTGATACGGGCGATTATGTTATGCTTAGCATGGTCTGGGATGTAAATGTGACTGAAAACACAGCCATCGTTATCTGTAAGCCCATTGATCGATTTATTGATGGAAGAGGAGAGCTTAACTAATCCGGGGGTGAATTAAAATCGCCAGTACGTGAGGGTTCCGGCCATATGTCCCAAGACGCATATATATTTTTTCATCCCCGGGACAAATTAAAAATAGGGAGTATATCATGAAAAACACATACATTATATTAATGAGTGCAGCAATTACGATGTCAATTGCATATTCTCAAAACAACTTGAGTTTTAAATTTGGATTACCAATTTCTTCGGCTCAGGTTTTGCTCAAAAACAAAACTATTTTAGGAAAAACTTTAACACCCACTTTGAGTATGGGTTATTTTGGTTTGAGCGCATCAGAAGAAGAGACCAGGGATGGTGACACCGAAAAAGAAAGTATGGGCGGTCATCTTTTTATACCAAAAATAGGCATAAGAACTCTTCCAAAAGCCCCTATTGAGCCAACTGATTTGAGAAGATATTATTTTACCGATGCCTTTACAGTTATTCCTATCTTTACTGGAGATGCCCTTGGTGAAGATGATAAAGAAGAATTGGCTGACCAAATAGACTTTGTTGGTCTTATATGTGGTTCCGGAGTTGAATATTTCTTTTCAAAAGAATTTTCAATTGGTGGTGAAATTGCGTTAAATGTTCTTCTTCAAAGCATGGTTGATGAGCATGAAAATGAGGATTATTATAGTAATGATATACAAACTGTTGAAAATAAACTAAACCTAAGAGCTGGTGCAATCTTTACACAATTCACACTTAACTATTATTTTAAATAATAAGATTTTGTTAATACAAAAAGGAGAAGAAAGATGAATCTGAAACAATTACTCACTATTTTACTTTTTACCGGCCTGTTGTTTGGTCAAGAACAAAGCATCCCAGGGTGGGGTTTTTATGGTGGCATGGGAATGAACAATGTAAAAATGAGTGGTTCTGATGCCGACGATCTGACACCGAAAGCATTAACCGGTACACTTATGGGGGTAAGTAAAGGAGTTGTGCTTGGAGGCATACCTCTATTTACTGGGGCAGGACTCGGACAAAGGGGGTTTAAAGCCGAAGAAACAGTAACTGAGTCAATTATGGGCCTAGAAGTGTCATCGGATGTTAAAGGAGAAACATCCTTGAATTATCTTGATGTTTGGATGGTTATGCCATATCCCTTTGGTCCGGGGCTGGCTTGGGCTGGCCCTTCAGTAGGCATGTTCCTGAACGGTAAAAGCAAAGTGGACATGAAAATGGAGATGAACGGAGTGGAAATAGCTAACGAATCATTAGATGAAGATATAGAATCCGGTCCCGGTGATGACAAAGCTGATTATGGCATAATTATAGGGTATAGTTATCCATTTCCAATTATGGATGGAAAACTCAGTTTGAATGGAGGATACTACCTTGGGCTGATGGACCATGACGATATTACCTTTAATAGTATATTTGCTCATATTAGCTATCGCCTATAAATAAACCGGTTACAACCATACAGTTTGATATTCCTGCAGAAATACAGCAGGCCGTTTCCCTGCAGGTTTATGATATTAGCGGTCGCATGGTTGAAACACTGGTGAATGAAAAAATAGGGCCGGGAACATTTAAAATAAATTGGAATGCATCTAACCACTCCAGTGGTGTATATTTCCTTAAAATGGAGACAGGTCAATATATTAAGACACAGAAAATGATCTTGTTGAAATAATAATACACAATGACAAAATTTTATATAATTTATTTGTGGGTTGCAACTATTTCTATTGCACTGGGACAGTTCAGGACAGATATTCCCACCAGTACTCGCCCCGGCATTGAAGAAGATTTCAGCCCCGAATTGGATGATGAATCTTTCTTCGATGATTCGCGGTTCAAACACCAGCAAAGGTTATCATCCAGTTTCATGTTATCCCGGGGATTTCCCATGTCCATTAATTCCTACACAAATACATTTACATATCATTTCAGGGAAGACCTGATTGTTGATGCAAATGTCCATTTGTTTAATGTAATGGGAGCCTATTCTGACCTATGGGGCAAAGATATTCAAAGCCCACTCAACATGGCTTTTGATGCTGGTGTTCGCTATTATCCCGCGAATAATGGCATATTTAATGTGGATGCCCGCACCCACCACAGCCCATTTTATAATGGTCAATATGTGGATCTAAAGATTTTAGGTTTTACAGTTAAAAGATTATATAAATCAGAAAATTACCATCCCGTATTTGGGCCAGATATTCTGGACTAACCCCACGTTCAAATTTTAGCAGATTCTCCCGATGAAGCAAAAAATAGACCAAATACAAACTTTTGAATACACAACCGATCTTAATGAAATACAAAATTATTTTAACACTGAAAAAAAACCTTTTGTTATAAAAAATGCCTTCAGCAGCAACATAGATTTAAACTACCTGGAAAAACATTTCAGCAACCAGGATGTGATTGCTCTTAATGAAAATTCAGATAAAGAAACCATGTCAGTGTCACAGTTAATTAGGAAAGTGAATCAGGGCAAAAAATATCGCTTAAGGGCAAACACTAAAATTGGCAACCAGCTGAAGGAGCACATAGATACACACTATCTGGAGCGGGTAAGAGGAAACAAAAAACACCTGTTTGATTATTTGTTATCATTTGGTAAAACATCCAGACAAAACACACTGTTTTTAAGCACCAAGGAATGTACCTTCTCTAAACATGCCCATGTCATTTCAGGTCTGATAATGCATTTATATGGGAATAAAACATGGTATATATCAAAATCACGTGAGCGGTTTCAATCCATCAAATATAAAAGCCTTCTCAACCCAAATCCGCTTTATGTAACCGAAAAAGACCCAACGGAAGAAATAGCGCTCAGGCTGAAACCCGGGGATATGCTGTATATGCCCGCATACTGGTTTCATTACACCTACTCCTATGATATAAATATTAGCTACAGCCATTTTTTCACAGAACCAATTCAATACTATTTGTATAAAACATTTTTAATGTTCACCTATCAGGCAGTGACGAACCCGGTCCACTCTTTTATAAAGGCCATACGCAAAGAGCCTGAAGAGCATATTTTTGACAGGGAAGAAATCATAGACAAGTGTAATAAAATAAGAAATAAAACCCAAAGAGATGAAGCGCTGAAATTTTTTAAAGATAATGATTATTCATAGGCCCATTTCTATAATCTAGCAACCTATCCCACAAACAAAGCCATCGGGCTACACTCTTTATTAAACTTCTAAATTTTGTGATGTATTTCACCTGCAAAGACGTTGTTAAATTCACCCTGTAATTTTCTTTAATTATCCTATTGGAATATTCAATGAACCATATAATTGTTTTTCTCGCGTTTTCTATTTTAACCTTTGCTCAGTCCTTGAGCGATGATCTGGCCTATCAAACTGTTTCAAATCATCTACAAGGATCCAATATCCCCGAAGCATATATAAGGGAAGCATTCACCCACGATGAAATAAAAATTCATAAAGAAATTGCAGAAAAATTTGCTAGACCTTACGAAAAAAAAACCTGGAAAGTTTATCGAAAAATTTTTGTAAAAGATTCCAGAATAGAAGCCGGGGCAAAGTTTTATAAAGAAAATATTGAATTAATAAAAACAGTCTCCAGTGAGTATAAAGTAGATCCATTTATTATAGTTACCATTGCGGGCATCGAAAGCAATTATGGTTCCCACCACTCCCAATATTCTGTTTTTAACTCATTGTACTCTCAAATACATGACATGCCAAAAAGAGCAAAATGGGCATCAAAGGAATTAGCGGAGTTTATAAAATATTGTTACAATGATCAGTTGGACCCTCAGGAAATTGGCGGCTCATATGCAGGAGCATTTGGTTTTGGACAATTTATTCCATCCAGTTTTAACAACTTTTCGGTAGACTTTAATGAAGATGGCGTAAGGCAGCCATATGACTGGCCAGATGTATTGGCAAGCATAGCTAATTATCTGCGACTAAATGGCTACAAGCCTAATAGTAACAATTATGATAGAGATGGAGATATTTGGAAATCTATTTATGCCTATAATCATGCAGATAATTATGTCATGGCTGTTTTAGAGTTAAGAAATGAAATAAAAAATCAATCGCAATCGGAAGGAACCACTAAAGATTGAAAGAATCCCCCTCGGGCACAAACTCTGAATACAATCAACATGTTGCCTTAAAATATCAGTTATATAATTCTTTCTTCTTAACCCTGCCCTTGGGTGGCGTAAAAGACGTAGGCATTCTAATCCCGGTTTTGGCAGAAACGTGTCGGACAAAACTGCAGCAAGGCGAAACACCAAAGAACATTATAGAGCAGTTTTTAAAAGAACAGCCAAACACAAAAGACCAGACAGCGAAATTTGATTTTCTATTTCGCGTCATACAATTTGTTGAAAGACAGGTGGTATTAATAGATGCATTAGAAGATGCAACGTTTGAAGATTTAAATAACTTGAACGGTCCCGGCTCGATTTCTAGCTTGTTAACCCAGGCAAAGGAGGAAAAAAAGACAAATACGCTGCTAGAAAAAATAAATAATTTTTCAATACGTCCCGTTTTAACTGCGCACCCCACACAATTTTATCCCGGTCGTGTATTAGCAATTATTACCGATTTAACGGATGCAATTAAAAGAAATAAAACAGGCTTGATTAATACTTATTTAATGCAGCTCGGGATGACACCGTTTTTCAAGAAAAAAAAACCTACCCCCTACGACGAAGCGGTGAATTTAACATGGTATCTACAAAATATTTTTTACAATAGCGCCGGGAACATTATTTCATCACTTAGAAAAAATCTTTCTTTAAACCCGGGACATCTTCAATTAATTCAACTGGGGTTTTGGCCCGGCGGTGATCGCGATGGAAACCCTTTTGTAAATACAGACATAACGCTCAGTGTTGCCCGACGCTTAAAAGAAACTATTTTAAAATGTTATTATTCAGATATTAGAATTATTCGAAGGCGCATTTCATTTACGGGAGTTTATGAAAAACTCCTGGAGATTGAACAACAGTTATTAGAAAGTATTCGTGGAAAAGATTCATTGGACTGCGATTCTTTTAAAAATGGGATTCAATCAATTTTAGACGACTTAAACACACATCATAAAGGCGTTTTTAAAGAGCTCCTTGAAGATTTTCTCGATCGGCTTACATTATTTGGATTTTATTTTGCTGCCTTGGATTATCGACAAGATAGAAGTGTTATTGAAAATACACTAAAACATGTTTCTTTAGATACATTGTTGAAACAGGATGTTACCGCAGAGACTCTATTTAATATTGAAAAACCAATAGATATTTTACCATCGACAGATGATCGAATTGGCGATACACTTGAAACGTTTAAAACGATAAAAAGGATTCAAGAAACAAATGGAGAACGAGGGTGTCACCGGTATATTATTTCGAATTGCCGGGATGAAATGGACATTGCAAGCGTCTATTTTCTAGCGAAACAAACCGCCTTTCCGGGTGAAAAGATTCCTATAGATTTTATTCCACTATTTGAAACAATTGATGATTTAAAAAACGCAGAAAAAATAGTAACTGCATTATTTGAAAATAATATTTATAGAAACCATTTAACGCAAAGAAATAATAAACAAACAATTATGCTTGGTTTTTCTGATGGTACAAAAGACGGAGGTTATTTGAGCGCGAATTGGAATATTTATAAGGCGCGCGAATCACTGTCATCGTTATCTGAAAAATATGGTATTAAAATAGTTTTCTTTGATGGGCGAGGAGGCCCACCAGCCCGAGGTGGAGGAAATACACATAATTATTATGTGTCTTTGGGGTCGAAAATTGCATCAACAGAAATTCAAATCACTATCCAGGGGCAAACGATATCCAGCAAGTTTGGCACTATTGAATCTGCTCGATTGAATTTAGAACAGCTTATGACCGCCGGCTTAGATAACTTAATTTTTGACGATGAGCATAAAAAGTTTAAAGACAAAGAACGAATCGTTTTAAATGACATGAGCCGGTATGCATTGGACGCGTATACAGAATTAAAAAACCACAAACTCTTCACACATTTTTTAATGGAAATGTCGCCATTAAAATATTATAACCGAACAAACATTGGTTCACGTCCAGACAAAAGATCAAAGTCAGACCAACTCGACCTAACACAGTTAAGAGCCATCCCATTTGTAGGCGCGTGGTCTCAGTTAAAACAAAATATTCCAGGTTATTATGGGCTAGGAACTGCCTTAAATAAATTAGACGATGAAGGGAAAATAGATGAAGTTTATTCACTTTATAAACAGTCTGGTTTTTTTAGAGCATTAATTGAAAACTCTATGCAGAGTATGTGTAAAACATATTTCCCCCTCACTCGCTACATGAAAGATGATCCAGTTTATGGTGAGTTTTGGACCATACTGAAAAGGGAATATGATTTAACTGAAACCCATATTTTGAAAATTTCTGGACAAAACAAATTATTAGAAAAAAACGAAAGCATAAAAGAATCTATTGCCCTTAGGGAAGAAACCGTATTGCCTCTCCTCGTTATTCAGCAATACGCTTTAATGAAATTGAGAGAAAATAATTTAATTGATGCACAAAAAGAAACACTGGAAAAAATTATTATACGATCTCTATTTGGAAATATTAATGCTTCTAGAAATTCAGCTTAAAGTGATTAATTTCTTTCAATGAAACGCAGAAACTTTATCAAAACAGGGTTAATGGGTACGGCCGCAATAAGTATGGCACCTACAGCTTTATTAAGCAGGCAGGACTGTAATGTAACCAATATTGATA
>Ga0208641_1001356_pt1 | contig 12495 bp, 10 predicted proteins | sample ETN02SmetaG_2_FD_185789 | JGI IMG/M metagenome (GOLD analysis project Ga0208641, IMG submission 185789) | Marine microbial and viral communities from oxygen minimum zone, Eastern Pacific Ocean - ETNP2014F10-02SV253 (SPAdes) (version 2) | ecosystem: Environmental > Aquatic > Marine > Oceanic ... | reverse complement strand
AGACTGAGTATGAAGGTGTGCAGGATGAAAGCTTGTATCTGGATGAAATTGAAGGTATTGCTAAAAAATATATTGAAGTATTGGCTAAGAGTGAAATCCATACCAGTGAAGAATTCCTGAGTACTGAAAGGGCGGATATTTTAACCCTTAAGGGATTTGGTGAAAAAACAGTTGATAAAATTACAGGCATTATTATGGAGGCCGTAGAGAGTAAACAGGCAAATAGTACAAAAGATGATGATGGCGAACTAGAAGCAGATGAAAATGAAGAGCCCATTTTAGAGGAGGTTGACAACGGTTAATTATGCCTGAAGTTGCCAAGAAAAAACGTATTTTTCAAATTGCCAAAGAGCTGAATATTTCCCATATGGAGATAATTCAGTTTCTTAAAAATAATGGTACTGCAGTAGAGAGCCATATGGCTCCTGTTACTCCAGAAGCATATGATGAGATATTATTAGAATTCTCTAAAGATAAGCTGCAAATTGAACGTCATAGAAAGGAACAGGCGAGAAAGATAGTAGTTTCGAAAATTCATAAAAAGGAAGTTGAAGATCCTAATGCTTCTATTACATCTGAAAAGCCTGCTGTAAAAAAAATAAAAACATCTCTTAAAGAAGAAAAGTTGGCGTTATCAGAAAAGCTGAAAGATGCCTCGGATAAGCTAACTAAAGAAAAGAAAAAAATAGATGCCGATAAAGATGTAGCAGAGGCAAAAAGAGAAACTCAAAAATCTGATCCTGCAGTTAATGGTGCTGCTACTCCAAAAGCTAGATCAGATTCTGCTAAGCCTAAAAGAATTAAAGGCGAGGCAATTAAGTTAACGCAATTGGAAACACCAGCTGTTGCTCCTAGTGCGCCTAGAAAGCTAAAGAAGATTAGCATTCAGGATATCGCTGATAAAATAAACCAAACTAAAAAACGTACTCCAAAAGGAAAGGGTGAGCCCAGTAAACCGCAAATAAAACAGCCTTTACCTCAATTCGGAAAGAGTGGCGCAAAGAAGAAAAGTAAGAAGAAAGATAAAAATGTTGATGTTGAAGCTTCTGATATTAAAAAGTCAATTAAAGTGCCAGAATTTACTACAGTGGATGAATTGGCACAATCCATGGACGTAACTGCGCAAGAAGTAATTATGGCTTGCATGGGACTGGGTATGATGGTTACGATAAATCAGCGAATGGACATGGATAATATTATACTGATTGCAGATGAATTTGGATTCGAAGTTGAAACGGTTACTGAATTTGCTGAAGAAAAAACGAGTCAGGCTCTTACTGAAGAAGATATTAAAAATGCAGTTGAGCGCGCTCCGGTTGTTACCATAATGGGTCATGTTGACCACGGGAAAACTTCGCTATTAGACTATATTAGAGATGAAAACGTAGTTGCCGGTGAATCGGGTGGCATTACTCAGCATATAGGCGCTTATGAGGTGCTATTAGACAGTGGTAAAAAAATCACCTTTTTGGATACTCCTGGTCATGCTGCATTTACAGCTATGCGGGCAAGGGGAGCGCAGGTCACTGATATTGTAATAGTAATAATTGCTGCGGATGATGATGTTATGCCGCAAACAAAAGAGGCAATTGACCATGCAAAAGCTGCTGAAGTACCAATTATTATTGCTATAAATAAAGTGGATGTACCAAATGCAAATCCTGATAAAATTAGAAAATCACTAGGTGAACTTAATATTTTAGTTGAAGAATGGGGCGGTAAATACCAGTGTCAGGAAATATCAGCTAAAAATGGACAAGGGATTGATGGATTATTAGATAAGATTTTGCTGGAAGCAGAAGTGTTAGAATTAAAAGCAAATCAGAAAACTGAAGCCAAGGGGATTGTAATTGAGTCTCGTTTAGATAAAGGTCTTGGCGCCGTAGCTACTGTGGTAATTAATAAGGGGACTTTGACCAAGGGTGAAATATTTGTTTGTGGTAACCAGTTTGGAAAAGTACGAGCCATGATGAATGAGCGCGGTCAAAAACTAACTGAAGCCTTTCCATCTGACCCTGTACAAATACTTGGCTTTGATGATGTGCCAAAGGCTGGTGATACATTCACTGTATTTAAAGATGAGAGAGAGGCTAAGAAGATTGCAACTGAACGTGCACAATTAAGTAGAGAAGCTGAACATCGCCGCTTTAGAAAAATTACTCTTGATCAAATTGGCAAAAAAATATCTAGTGGTGAAGTGCAAGAATTAGATATAATAATTAAGGGTGATGTTGACGGCTCAATTGAAGCTGTGAGTGATTCACTTATGGAGCTTTCAACGGATGAAGTTTCAGTTAAAATAATACATAGATCTGTAGGCATGATCACTGAAAGCGATGTATCACTAGCCGCTGCATCTAGCGCAATTATAATTGCATTTAATGTTAAATCTTCTCCTGAAGCAAAGGCGATGGCAAAATCAATTGGCGTTGATATCCGTAATTATTCTATTATTTATGAGGCTATTCAGGAAGTTAAACTTGCCTTAGAAGGATTATTGGAACCTGAAGAAGTAGAAAAAGCTTTAGGATATGCAGATGTTCGTGAGCAGTTTAAAATACCCAAACTAGGTATAATAGCTGGTTGTTATATTAAAGAAGGTAGAGTTGTTAGAAATGCTCTGCTTCGAGTAAAACGAGATGGCGAAACACTTCATACAGGAAAACTGACCTCATTGAAAAGATTCAAGGATGATGTTGCAGATGTAACTGAGGGTTATGAATGTGGTATTGGTGTTGACGGATTTAAAGATTTTAATGAAGGTGATGTTATAGAAGTATATGAAATTAAAGAAGTAAAACGGAGCTTGGCATAAATACATCCTCACGCAAACCCTATGATAGGAATGAAAGAGTTGGAGATGAAATTAGACAAATCCTTGCTAACTGTTTTATATCTGAAATATTTATTTCGGAAGCTGGACTTTTAACAGTTACTAAGGTGAAAGTTACTGAAGATCTAAAAATAGCGAATATCTATTTAAGTTTTCTTGAAAATAAACTACCAGTAGATGAGGTGATAGGTATTTTTATTTCTAAACAAAATCAAATTCGCTATTATATGGGAAATAAGTTGACGTTAAAATTTATTCCTCAATTACGTTTTCATTATGATGATTCTATTGAGCACGCTCAGCATATAGATAGCCTATTGCAAAAACTGCATAAAGATGATTGATGCTGTAATACCTGTTTGGAAACCCATAGATTGGACATCTTTTGATGTTGTTAAGAAAATTCGTGGTCAAATTAAACCTGCTAAGGTCGGGCATGCCGGAACTTTGGACCCATTTGCAGAGGGTGTATTGATGTTATGTGCAGGTAAATACACTAAGAAAGTGGAATCTTTTATGGATAAAGAAAAAGAATATAGTGCTGAAATTCAATTAGGTATTGAAACAGACACTCTTGACCCCACCGGAAAAATAGTAGAAACTTCAAATATTCCTCATTTAACGGAAGATAAAATTAAAGGAGTGCTAAATAAATTTACTGGTAAAATTGAACAGTTACCTCCAATGTATTCAGCGTTAAAGGTTAATGGACAGCCGTTATATAAATCTGCCCGTAAAGGTATCAATATTGATCGAAAAATGAGAACTATAAATATATATGAAATCGTTCTAATCAATTTTACCCATGATACTATTTCATTAAAAGTCACCTGTGGAAGAGGAACATATATTCGCTCATTAGCAAAAGATATAGCGGCTCAACTAAATACTGTTGGGCATCTAAGCAGATTGATTCGTACCCGCATTGGTGAATATGATGAAAATTCATGTGTTGAATTAAAAGACTTTCCAAAATGGTTATCAGCAAGAACATAAATAATATTACTCAATTAGATAGGTCGGCACTGACGATGGGTTCCTTTGATGGAATGCATGTTGGACATATGGAAGTCATTAACACAGTAAAAAGTGTGGCCAAAAAGAAAGATATTCCAACAGCAGTAATCACTTTTGACCCACATCCTAAAACTGTAATTAATAATAATGGACAAGAAAAATGGTTTAATATTACAAGTACTAATAAGAAGTTGGAAATACTAGAGCAAAATGGTATAGACTATATATGGTTAGTCCCCTTTGATAATGATTTTGCTAATATTACTGCTCAATATTTTATGGATAATTATATTATTAAGTATTTTAAGCCGGAAGATATAATTATTGGGTATGATCATCATTTTGGTAATAAAAGGGAAGGTAATGCTGAATTTTTAACTAAGCATAGTGAAAAGTATAATTATAAATTACATGTGGTTGAACCGTCAAAGATTCATAATATTTCCATAAGTAGTACGCAAATAAGGCAATTTATAGAAAAATGCAATGTTGAGAGCGCAAATAATTTCTTAGGATGGAATTATGAACTGTCTGGACAAATTGTAAAAGGTAATGGAGTGGGAAATAAAATTAAATTTCCAACTGCAAATGTTAATCCGGAAAATAAAAATCAACTCATTCCAGGAAAAGGAGCTTATTGCGTCGATGTGCTTGTAGATAATCAAAAATATCTTGGGATGTGCAATATTGGCATTCGTCCAACATTATATGAAAAGGGTGAAATTGTAATTGAGGTTCATCTAATAACCGAAAATGCGTTATCTCTTTTAAATAAAAATATAAAGTTAAATTTTAAAAGTTTTATAAGAAAAGAAAAGAAATATGAGAATACAAATGAATTAGTTAAACAGCTTGAATTAGATCGTCAGCTTTGTATTTCAAATTAGTTAATTAAACACATAGGGAGTTATATGTCAGTAACAAAAGAAAAAATGGTAGAAATAACAAAAGACTTTGGGAAGAATGAAAATGATTCTGGATCAACAGAAACTCAAATTGCAATTTTTACAGAAAGAATAAGAAATATTACAGGCCATTTGAAGCAAAATAAAAAAGACCATAGTGGTCGTCGCGGATTGGTTATTTTAGTTTCGAAACGCAGAAGGTTATTAGACTATTTGCGTAAAACAAATCTTAATGGTTATAAAAATATTTTAGAACAATTAAATATAAGAAAATAGAAAAGGAATATGATGATAAAGAAAAGTATAGAAATATCAGGACAGACACTTACCATTGAAACAGGACGAATGGCTAAGCAAGCCAGTGGCTCAGTATTGGTCACTTATGGTGAAACGGTTGTACTTGTTGCGAGTACGGCCAATCAGGGAATTGAACCTAGTAGGGGATTTTTTCCACTTACAATTGATTATAGAGAAAAGTTTTATGCATCTGGTAAAATCCCAGGAGGATTTTTCAAGCGTGAAGCAAGACCATCAGAAAAGGAAATTATTGGGTGTAGGTTGACAGATAGGCCTTTAAGGCCATTATTCCCAAAAGGATTTTATAATGAGACTCAGGTTTTTATTACCGTACTATCTTTTGATGGTGAAAACAACGGAGATATATTGGGCACAATTGGCGCTTCTGCATCTTTGGCTATTTCGGATATTCCATGGGATGGTCCAGTAGCTTCTGTAAAAGTTGGACGAGTTAATGGTGAGTTGATTGTCAACCCAACAAATTCAGTAATGGAAGAAAGTGATTTATCAATTATAATTTCGGGCACTAAAGATTCTGTTGTTATGGTTGAGGGTGAAGCGAATTTTATTAGTGAAGATGACTTCTTAACAGTAATTCAATATGGCCATGAAGCCATTAAAGATATTGTTAAATTGCAGGAAGAATTAGTGGCTGAATGTGGTAAAGCTAAACGTGAAATACCAGAAATTGAAGTTAACCAAGAGCTTAATGATGCGATTGATAAATTGATTGTAGGGAAAATAAGTGATCTAAATTCACCTAGAGAAAAAGCTGAACGTTATGATGGTATCCGCAATTTTAAACAATCAATAGTTGATGCAATGTCTGAAGAATTTCCAGACGATGAATCAACGATTAAAGGATATATTGAAGATAAAATTAGCTTAGATTTACGTAAAATGACTTTAGATGGTACACGTGCAGATGGTAGAGATTACAAGACGGTTCGAGATATCACAATCGAAACATCTGTATTGCCCAGAACACATGGGTCTTCTCTTTTTACTCGAGGAGAAACTCAGTCATTGGTTGTTGCTACACTTGGATCAAAACGAGACGAGCAAATGCTGGATAATATTGAAGGATTAGGCTACAAAAAACATATGCTTCATTATAATTTTCCGCCATATAGTGTTGGTGAAGCTCGACCTAAATTCAGCGTAAGTCGTAGAGAAATTGGACATGGTAATCTCGCTGAGAGAGCTATCAATCCATCTCTTCCGGATTTTGAAGATTTTCCTTATACTATTCGTTTGGTATCAGAAATTCTTGAATCAAATGGCTCATCATCAATGGCTACAGTATGCGGTTCCTCTTTAGGATTAATGGATGCTGGCGTGCCAGTAAAAGCGCCAATTGCAGGTGTTGCAATGGGATTGATAATGGAAGATGAAAATAATTACGCTATATTAACAGATATTCTTGGCACAGAAGATCATTTAGGTGATATGGATTTTAAAGTTGCCGGATCTCGAGATGGAATTACAGCTATCCAAATGGATCTTAAAATTGATGGACTGCCTATTGATTTAATGCGGGAAGCATTACAACAAGCTAAAGAAGGCCGCATCCATATTTTAGATGTAATGAAAGAAGAGCTTGAAACACATCGGGATCGTCTTTCTATTCACGCTCCTAAAATAGGTCAATCATCTATTCCTGTAGATAGAATTGGAGATTTCATTGGGCCTGGAGGTAAAAACATTAAAGCCATTAGTGCTGAGTATGAATGTGAAATTAGTGTTGAAGACGATGGAATGTGTGTTGTTATGGGGCAAGATCAGGATTATATAGACACCGTTGTACGTTTATTAGATTCCTATAATTTAGTTCCTGTACCAGGCGAAGTATATGATGCTGAAGTTGTGCGTATTATGGACTTTGGAGCATTTGTTAAAATTGCACCGGGCAAAGAAGGTTTAGTGCATATATCCGCATTGAATTGGGAGCATGTTAAAAAAGTTGACGATGTTGTTAAAATTGGTGATAAAGTAAAGGTTAAACTTATCAAGATTGATGATCTTAAACGTTTGGACTTTAGCATGAAAGCCTTGATGGAAAAGCCTGATAATTATTCTCCTCCTGAAAAGAAGACAAAATTTCAGAAGGGCTAAGGCTAAATACTTAGTTTTCTAGGATGAAATTAATAATAAAAAAGCAGCTTCACTGAAAATGTGTCAGCTGCTTTTTTATTTACCGAAACAATTATGCATTAAATATTATGGATAAATTCCCTGCTTCCAGACGAGCAACTAATATTGAGTATGCCATTAGAGATGTTGTAGTACCTGCAAGAGAATTAGAGAAACAAGGAAAAAAAATCCTTAAACTCAATATAGGTGATCCCCTTGCATATCATGGCTTCCCAACTCCAAACCATATGATAGAAGCATTTTATAAAGGTCTGAAAGAGCAGCAGAATGGATACTCCCCTTCATACGGTTTGCCTGAATTAAGAGAGGCTATTTCATATGATGAGTCTCAAAAAACAAATGGTGGATGGGATTGTAAATCTGATGATGTATATGTCTGCCATGGTGTAACAGAAGCTCTTCAGATTATTTTTGCAGCATTTTTACAGCAAGATGATAAAGTTCTTGCACCAGGACCACATTATCCTCCTTATATGGCATATCCGCAATTATTTGGAGGACAGACAGTTGAGTATAGCTTAGATGAAGAGAATGGCTGGTCTATTGACTTAGAAGACCTGGAATCAAAAATGGACGACAAGGTACGTTTAATTGTTGTTATAAATCCAAATAATCCAACAGGGGGTATTGCAGATAAAAATCATCTGAAAAAAATAATTGATATTGCTGGTAAATGGCCCCATTGTGCTGTCATTAGTGATGAGATATACGATAAAATTAATTTTAAAGGGAATCACTATTCTACAGCATCTTTATCAGATAATGTTCCTGTTATAACTTTAAACGGAGTTTCAAAAGTTTACTATGCACCAGGATGGAGAATAGGTTATATGGCCTGGCATGACCCTGAAGAGAAATTATCATTAGTAAGAGATGGCGCTGAAAGACTCCTACGTTCAAGGCTTTGTGCATCAACCCCTGCACAATTGGGATATTTAGCAGGACTTCAAAGCAATAAATGCTGGATGAATGATTATACAAATAGGCTACTAGAACAACGGGATCTTTGTATTAAACGTGTCCAATCTATTGACGGGTTAAAAGTTACAAAGCCGGAGGGTGCTTTTTATATGTTTATTCGTATAACTGATGATCAATGGAAATCTAATGATAAAGGATTTGTTTTAAAATTACTTAAAGAAGAACATTTACTATTAGTTCACGGTTCTGGATTTTCACATAAATATGGACAGGGACATTTTAGAATTGTTTTTCTTCCTTCACCTAAAATTCTAAATGAAGCTTTTGATCGTATTAATAGGTTTCTAACAGTGCGAAGATAAATATCACTTATATATTAAGTCATTAAAGTAATACATTAAGTAATATTATAAATTACTAATATGACTCTTAATAATATCATCATTTATTCAAAATTACCATAACAGATATTTTTTTGTATTATAATATTCTTACTTAATTATATCTTAAGATGAGAAAATAATTAATATGCTCTTTCTATGTGTGTGTATGTTTGAAATAAATACTTTGATTAAATACTTTTAAATGATTAACTTAAAGCACTACTTTAAATATAGAATATAAATCAAATATTATGGAAGCAAGAGATATAAAAAAATTATACTACTCAATCAGTGAAGTGAGTGAGATTACCAGCTTAAAACAATATGTACTCAGATATTGGGAGACAGAATTTTCTCAATTAAAGCCAGGAAAAAATAGAGCTGGAAACAGAATTTATCGCTCTCATGACGTTGACACTATTATGGAAATTAAGTCATTATTATATGATCGTAAATTTACCATAAAAGGTGCACAGCAGCATTTAAAACAGCCATCTGAAAAACAAAGCCAGATTGTGGAGAAAATGAAAATTGTAAAATTGAGTAATTCTATAGATATTCAAACATTGAAGGATTTAAAACACGGTTTGGATGATCTAATTAAGCTCGTTGAACAATTTAAGGATTAATATTAATTCTTAATTAATGCTACCCTTTGAGTTCTTAAAAAACATTAATTTTACCTACCCAATAATTCAATAATTAATAAATCGGGACGTGGCGCAGCTCGGTAGCGCACTTGACTGGGGGTCAAGGGGCCGGAGGTTCAAATCCTCTCGTTCCGACATAATATGCTAAAACTCTATTTCCTAAATGAAATAGAGTTTTTTTTACAGTAATATTGATATAATAAAACTCTTCCAGAATATTAATAAACAAGATAATGAATATTGCTATCATCATTCCCGCATTTAATCCTCCCGATTCATTTTTGGCTCTATTAAAAACTATTTCTACAATATCCAAATTGACTATAATCATTATAGATGACGGGTCTTTTCCCGAAATAATTATTAAAAATCCTGAAATTATTATATTGCGCAATAAGCAAAATCAAGGCAAGGGTTTTTCTCTCCTTAAGGCTTTTAACTATGCTCAAGAGAATGGTTTTACTCATGCTGTTACATTAGATGCAGATTCACAACATGATCCGAAATTAATTGAAATGTTTTTAGAAGTAAATGAAAATATTAGTCTTGTTTTAGGAACTAGAAAGTTTGGAAAAGATATGCCATGCCATAGGAGAATATCAAATAAGTTAACCTCTTTGATTATTTCTTTTTTAAGTGGTGAAATGATTCAAGATTCTCAATGTGGATACAGGAGATACAAATTAAATGAGATTTGCTCAGAAATATTTATTGAAACCGGATTTCAATTTGAGTCTGAAATATTAATAAAATTATTGAGAAAAAAATGTTCCTATCATCAAGTAGGTATACCAACAATTTACGGAAATGAAAAAAGTTCAATTAATAATATCATTGACACCTTAAAGTTTATTCGTTTAATTTTAAGAAGTATAATAAAATATTAACCTTAATATTGCGCTAAATAGAACACTAATATCTGTCAAATATATGTTGAAATATTATGTTTAAACTTCTGAGAAAGTTATATGATTGGGTCCTTCATTGGGCGAAGACCCCCTATGGACCTATTGCCCTGTTTATATTATCTTTTTCGGAAGCTTCTTTTTTTCCTATTCCCCCAGATGTACTTTTAATAGCCTTGGCACTAGGACATAGAAGGCTATCTTATAAATTTGCATTAATATGCAGTATTGCAAGCGTTATAGGAGCAGTTGGAGGTTATGGCATTGGTTATTACTTATGGTGGAATGGTGATGGATATAATGAAATTGCTCATTTTTTCTTTAATCATATACCGGGGTTTAATGAGGCTGTATTTCTTAATATAAAAACTAAATATGACCTATATGGTCTTATCATTACTTTTACAGCAGGGTTTACTCCTATTCCATTCAAAGTTTTTACAATTAGTGCCGGTGCTTTCAATATTTCCTTTCCTTTATTTTTGGCAGCTTCAACAATTAGCAGATCAGCCCGTTTTTTTCTTCTAGCATTTTTAATCAAAAAGCATGGAAATAGAATGGAAGATTTCATTAATAAATATTTCAACCTAATTACTATAGTATTTACTGTAGTACTTATAGGAAGTTACGTGTTAATTAAATTTATTATCGTTCCATAAGGAAATACCATGCGATTGTTTATTAATAACATGAAACATTATCACTTGCAAATTGTCAAACACGCATGAGAAAAATCAAGACAGTTGCCAATTGGTTTTTGCGGTTATTTCTACTATTCATCTCCTTTACAGGAATAATGGTATTCATTTTTCTATTTAGACCAGAATATTTTATTGATGATATTGAATTAATTATTAAAAATAAATTGCCAAACTCAAGTGATGGAGAATTGAATATTGGATCTATAAATGGCAATTTTGCAACTGGATTTAGGGTGAACCAAGTGGATTATTCTAAAGACAGTACTATCATATTCTCTGCAAAAGAAATTTATATTGATCCAGATTTATCTCGAATTGCTTTTGGTGCAATTGCATTTTCAGAAGTTATTATAACATCAATGTATTTTAATTTTCAAAGTTCCCAATTAGATGGAATAGAGTATAATGGAAAACCAACTATTTCATTTTTAAATACTGAAATAGCATCTCTTATAATCGATGATGGATTATTTGTTATAATGGACCAATTATATAAATTAAATGCTGAACTAGTACTCAATTATAGCAACGTAGTAGAATTAGATATTAATTCATTAAATATACATTCACCTGTATTCCAAGATGTGCTGGTTTTTCAAAGCGGAAAATTAATCTATAATAATGAAGAAATTGAACTTTCAAACATAATTATCAATTCACATTGGATGTCCGGAAAAGCAGATATTATAGTAAATATTGAAGATTTTCAAAAATCATCTGCAAATATTGAAATTGATAAATTCTTTTTGGAATTAATGAATGGTGCTCCGATTAATATAGATACGCTAAATATTGAAATTTACAGCAATAATCGCATTCTAAAGGGGGTTCTAAAATGTGATGCGGACTTTCAGAATAGAAAATACACTGATATATCTATTTCAGGAATAATTAACAAAAATATTATTGAATTTGACAAAGCATCATTAATTGTGGATGGGCAACATATATCATCAACAGGATTAATTAATATTTTTGAAAAGAGTTGGGAAGTTACAGCAAATATTGATGAATTTGAATTAACAAAGAATACTCTGATTTCCGGAGAAGTTAATTTAAATAGTGATTTCAATTTGGACCATTTTAATGGAAATATTCTGTTAATAAATTCTTTAATCGATTCCGTAGAAATATCCTCAATTTCAGGGCAATTTGTATATAATGATGGTATTTTAAGTTCGGATAATATATCAGTCGAATCGGAGGGGCAAATTAGTAATTTTAATATTGATTCTTTTGCTGACACCGACAATTTTAATATTTATGGTAACATTAAATTAAGGGATTTCTCTGATCAGTCATTTATTAGTAAATATGCTCTTGATTCTCTGAATGGTGATATAAATATTTCATGGATAAAAAACTTTGATGTAAATACTATTGATCTTGATATTAATCTAGGAAATGGTCTATTGTATGAAAATAAATTTAATGGCTTTAATGGAAATATTGCCGGGAAAATAGTAAATGGTGATTTTAAGGGAAGTTCTTCAGGAAAATTAATAGGATGGGAGTTTTACACCTATAATTGGGATATCATCAATTATAGTATTGATATTTTAAAGGATAAACAATCTAAGTATCAATTTAATGCTATTAGTGCAATGGGGGATAGCATTTATATTTCTGCTGAAAAAGAGCCCGAAGGTGATTTATTTATTTCTGAATGTGCTGGAACTTTAAAACAGAATAAATTAAATATTCAACCATTTTATGCTAATAAAAGAGA
>Ga0208641_1001337_pt1 | contig 12600 bp, 15 predicted proteins | sample ETN02SmetaG_2_FD_185789 | JGI IMG/M metagenome (GOLD analysis project Ga0208641, IMG submission 185789) | Marine microbial and viral communities from oxygen minimum zone, Eastern Pacific Ocean - ETNP2014F10-02SV253 (SPAdes) (version 2) | ecosystem: Environmental > Aquatic > Marine > Oceanic ... | reverse complement strand
TCTAGATCTGGAAACAGCTAGGGCAATTTATATAATTGAACAAAGTGGATTTACTGTAGGCCAGAAACTTGAAGTTAATGATGATATTATTCCTAGAGGTTTTGTTATTTCTCAAAATCCAATAGCCGGTACAAAAATGAGTCCCGGCTCCAGTGTTGACTTAGTCATATCAAAAGGGCCTAGCTTAATTGAAATTGTTGACCTTTCAAGAAAATCACTTGTAGATGCTATTCAAATACTTGAAACTCTGGGTCTTGCATATGAGTTTGTTGAAGAATATTCAGAAGATGTTTCAGTAGGTCTTGTTTCACATACCTTGCCTGCTGCTGGAGAAATTATAACACCTGATCAAATAATAAAAGTCATAGTCTCTCTGGGAATAAAGATAGAAGTTCCTGAAGTCGAAGGGAGAAGCTACGAAGAAGCATTGGAAATATTAGAAAAAGCTGGGCTTGTTGCTACTGTTACTGGAGACACTAGTGGAAAAATTGTTAAGCAAATTCCTAGGGGTGGAGAACTAACTGATCCAGAAGACCCAATAGAGTTAACTTTTGAAGACTGAAGTCGACTTTTTTAAAAAAAATATAAGATCTTGGTACAAAAAAAATAATAGAAATTTCTCATGGAGAAAAACTAATGACCCCTGGAAAATATATTTAATCGAAGTTCTATCCCAACAAACACAACTCGATAGGGCGAATAAATATTACAAAAAGTTTATTTTAGAATATCCAAACCCACAAAAAATGGCAGCAGCCTCGAGGAAGAAGATACTTAAGCTTTGGACAGGTTTGGGTTATAACAATAGAGCTATACGAATGCATGAGTCATCAAAAATATTAAGTAATAGAACATTTGACGACCTTTATCCTAACTTTATGGAACTTCCAGGAGTTGGTGAATATACAAACTCTGCTTTGCTTTCATTTGCTTATGGTGAAAAAGTTATAACAGTTGATACAAATGTAAAAAGAATACTTGAAAGGTATTTTAAAAAAGATAATATTAATGAATTTATTGAAAGAAACCAAAAAGACTTATTAAGTTACTTCAACTCTAGGGATTTTAATCAAGCACTTATGGATTTAGGATCTAAAATCTGTACGAATAGAAATCCGAAATGTGATATTTGCCCATTAGAAAAAAAATGCATGAAATATATTAATGAAGAAATAATAAAAAAAGAGCCTTTTAAAAATTCAAACAGACAAAAAAGAGGGCAGATTATAAGAATTTTAATTAATACTAAGAAGGTACATTCTTCTGAATTAGCAGAACAATTAAATATTAAAGAAAATACCTTAATAAAATTAATTAGAGGCCTTGAAAGAGATGGGTTTTTAAATATTTCAAAAAATAAATATATTGAAATTAAAAGTAATTAGTTTACAATTTTCTTATGCCTGTTTCAAAGAAAAGAGTTAAAAACTCTCAACCAACTCAGTCTAAAAAATTGTCTTCTCAAACTGTTGGTGACAAAGGTCCTTCTTCAAGAAGATACATAGTTCTTATGACCTCATTAATGGTCCTTGGGGTTTTAATGATTGTACTTAATTATCTAACTGTTCTACCTGGCTCTGTCTCAAAGTGGTATTTATGGAGTGGATTAGGGCTTATTGGGGTTGGTTTTATAATGACGACAGAGTATCGTTAAAAACTGTTAATAATAAAAACTGAAAATTGTTCTAAATTTAAAGCAAACCCTCATCTTGCAGTTCTTCAATTGTCTGTTCGAAATACAAAGTTGAGTCAAAATTGACCATTACTTTATCCAAAAAAGATTTTCCTCCATTTTGGTTAAACCAGCTAATACGAGTTCTTCTGAGTAAATAATCTGTAGGTTTAACAACACAGTAGTGATTAAGGCATAGCTGTAAGTCCTTATAGTTAAACTGACTTTCAAGATTTAAGATACTGTCAACAAACTCTTGTTTGTTTAGCTCAAAATTTTGAGAAAAGAGTTGTTCAAGACTTTCTTTTGCAATGACTCTAAAACCTGTAAGCTTACCTCCTGAAATTTGTATAAAGTTTTCATCTATATTTTTATAGAAATGTCCTCTAGAAATATTCTTAGAATTTGTACCAGAGCTGTCTATTAAAGCTCTCAAACCAGTCCAGGAAGAAATATATTTAACTTCTTCGATATTAAAGTATTTTTTTATGTGCCTTATTAGATAGGCTTTGTCTTCAGAGTTTGCATACGGTCTATCTAAAGAGCCTGAAAATTCTTCTGTATCAGTTGTACCAACGATTGTATTTCCTGTCCAAGGTAAAACAAACATGACTCTATTGTCTTCAGTTTGAGGTAAAAGAACACCATTTTTACCAATCCCTAGGGGGTCTCCCTCTAAAATTAAATGTGCTCCTCCACTTAGTTTAATTTTGGAAGATTTACTCTCGTACATTCCAGGTAAATTATGAACGCCAGTAGCAGCAATTATCTTCTTGGACTCAACCGTATATTCTTTTTTATTTATCTCGTCGATTAATGAAACTTTATACATGTCACCAGTTCTAATAATGTCGGTTATTTTTACATAATTTAGTGCAGTTGCATTATTTATTTCTACAGCATTTCTCAACAATGTGAGTACTAATTTTGCATCTTCTGTTTGAGCATCTTGGAAAATAAAACTTTTTGTTAATTTATTTTTTTTGAGTTTAGGAAATAAACGAAATGTATCTTCTTTTGATATCAGAGTATGTCTTTGATCATTTTTGCGTTGACCCAAGAAATCATAGAGAGTTAGTCCAATTTTAAAGGCTATTGGTGCAATAAAATTTGATTGTAATATTTTTGGTAAATCTGAGAAGCCGTCATCCTTAAAAACTGGTGCTAACAGCTTTAGAGGTTTATAAAGCTGACCTAAAACTTGTTCTAATATTTTCTGTTCTTTTAAACTCTCTCTAGTTAATCCAAACTGCATCTGTGGTAAATATCTAATTCCTCCATGTAAAAGCTTTGTACTTCTACTGGAAGCACCCGAAGAAAAATCATTTTTTTCAATTAATAAAGAGTTAATACCCTGGCTTGCAGCTAATTCCAAGATAGCTGAACCAACTACTCCACCTCCTATTACTAAAAGTTCAAATTTATTATGTTCTTCTAGTGAGTGTATTTGATCAAGTCTAGAAAAGTTCATTACTCTAAGGCGTGCATTTCTTCTTTGCAGTGCTTAGGGGGTTCATTTACTACTACTGATTGAAAATTAACTGTGAGTTCTGTTCCGCAAGCATTACATATAAAAGATTGTGATGTTTCTAAAACGTCTGTTGGATCAATTTCAGGAGGTGTGTTTGCTAAAGAACCAATTGAATTCTTTAGAAATCTAAAAATAATGAAACCAATGAATAAAGCTATTAATATTTCCATTTAAAATGAAATATATCTATAAACAGAAATAAGTATCGCAATAATAATCCAAGCTGTTGCAATCCCTTTAGTTCCCATTACTTTTTTAGAAGCTGCTAGACGCTTTCTTTTTCTATTTTGAATTGTCTCTTCAAGTGAGTCTTTTAACTCTGAGAGTTCTTCATCGTTTAGGTCTTCAAAATCTTTATTTTCCATATATTTAGAATACCTTATCGTGGAGATGATGGGACTTGAACCCACGACCCCCTGCTTGCAAAGCAGGTGCTCTTCCAACTGAGCTACATCCCCTCGCTTTTTATATTATGCCTTGTATTTCAGTGTAAATGAAAAAATTTTAGAAATATTTTATTTTCCTTACTAATGTATATATGACGTAAGGGCCTATAGCTCAGCCTGGTTAGAGCGCATCCCTGATAAGGATGAGGTCGTTAGTTCAAATCTAACTAGGCCCACTTTGTTTTATCGAACTAGAATAAAATTATGAGAAAGTTATTTCTTCCAATTATTTTAATTATCTCTGCATGTGGTGGGTCATCTAATGTTTCAACTGTAGAAGAAGATACAACAACTACAACTGTTCAAGATACAACAACTACAACTGTTCAAGATACAACAACTACAACTGTTCAAGATACAACAACTACAACTGTTCAAGATACAACAACTACAACTGTTCAAGATACAACAACTACAACTCCAGCAAATAGTGGTGGTGGAAATATGATGGGTAATGATGGTCCTCCTCTTTTAATGAATTTATTAATTTTAAATTGGGGCCCATATGATCCATCAACAGGTATTTCTGGAGATTTTGAATTTAGAGAAGATATGCCATTAACTTATTTTGATGAATTTGGTAGGGTCCACTCACCAGGAACACCTCAACAATACGATAATGTAACTTTTGAGTATAAAGTTCCTCGTGATACGAAGGTTTATATTCCAATAAATGGATTTGTTGATTTTTTTTCTTGGCAACCTACTGGTAGTTATAAACAAGATGACTGGGAGTTAATGGTGAAACCAACTAGAGGAAGTAATTGGTCAATTGTAATAGACCATGTTGTAGCTCTAAGCTGTGATCGTTCTATCAATAGTGTCTGCGATGATCCACTAACGATTAATGGAGTTCAGATAACAAGCGGAATGCAAGTTAAAGCTGGTGATCTTTTAGGGTATGTTGGTAACTATGAAGATGGTGATGGAGACACTTTTGGTAGGACTGAGCTAACAATAGGTGAGTATGTTATGAATGGATCACAAAGAGACTTTAATAACTATTGTCTAACTAACTATCTACACGAGAGCGTTGAGTCCACACTTCTAGATTCTGTTAATCAAATTATGGCTTCATATGAGTCTTGGCTTGGGGATTCTAGTTTTTATGATGAAGCTAATATGGTTGCTCCTGGTTGTTGGTATACAGAGATTTATGAATCTAATGGAAAAACAACTCCAACAAAATAAATTGTGAGCAGTTTAAGAGATAAAATTAAAATGTCTAAAGAGGAAATGACTTCATTTCTTAAAAATCAAATTTCTTTACAAATAGGAACAATAAACAAAGATGGAAGTCCTCACCTAACAACTATGTGGTATCTCTATGATGGTGAGAGCTTTATTTTTCACACTTATACAAAATCACAAAAAATTATTAACTTAAAAAGAGATTCAAGAATTACCGTCTTAACAGAAGCTGGTAGCCAATATTCAGACCTACAAGGAATAATAGCTTATGGAGAAGCAGAAATTATAAATGGTGAACATAATCCAGAAGAAGTTATTAAATATATGGACAAAGTAGGAAATAAATATATTAAAGGTGAAGATAGTGCTCAGTATTTAGAAGGTATGAAGCTTCAAGCTCCTAAAAGATCCGTTGTCCTTATTAATCCCTCTAAATTTATCTCTTGGGATCATAGTAAAATTTGATAATATGAAGAAATTCTTAATTGTTAGTTTAATTTTGATTACATGTGGAGGTGAGCCTGAGGTTTCAAATATACCTCAAGGCACTGAAGAAAAAATTACTACTACAACTAAAGCAGAAATAGTAAAAATTGAAGAATCAAAAAGTAATAGTGAGATTGTTGATGCTTTAAAAAATGCTTCGGATGAGGCTAAAAATTGTATAAATAATAAATGGCCAAATGGTGTTGAAAATGTTATCGAGGGTCATATACCAAATGAAAATGAAGCTGGTCTGATATATGATTGTCTTGGTAAATCAGGAGATGAAGCTTTTGAAATAGAAAAAAAAGATAGAGATGAAGATTGGAGAGGAATGTGGGAAGGTAAATGTGAAGGTACCGGTACTGTAATGTTTACTAATTCACCTATGAAAATTGAAGATATAAACTTCCTTTTACCTTATGGACAGATAGTTGGGGGTCATATAACCCCTATTGATCATATGTACTTTTATTCACTAGATGGACCTGGAGGAAGAGAAGCTTATGAAGTATATGCTATACAAGACGCTTTTATTTTCAATATTGCAACAAGGGAAATTGCCGTTGAATCACAACAAGAACAAAAGCCTGATTACAGACTTGATATGGTTCATACTTGTACTTTTGGAAGCTATTTTGATTTAGTAACAAACTTAAGCCCAGAACTTGAAAAAATGTGGAAAGAAAATAGAAATCAAAATGATGACTTCACAGGAGCTTATGTTAAAGCAGGAGACTTAATAGGGTATGTAGGAAAACAAAGTCTAGATTTTGGAGTTTACAATTATGATGATCCTCTAGATTTTATTAACCCAAAAGCTTATGAGAGTGTTGAGCCATGGAAAATATATACTCATGATCCCTTCCCTTATTTTTCAGAAGATATAAGAAACCAATTACTAAAGAAAATGATGAGAAGAGCTGAACCAAGGAGTGGAAATATTAATTACGATGTTGATGGAACTCTTTCTGGAAATTGGTTTGAGGTTGGAACAAACTTCTATGAAGGTTTGAAAATGAGTAAATACTATGATGGTCATTTCTCTTTATCCTTAAATGATATTGATCCTAATTATTGGCAAATAGGTATAGGTTTTCTTGAAGTATACGAAAATACTTTCGTAATTCAAGGAGATCCAAACCCTCTTGAGGTATCAGTAGATTCTGGGAGGCAAATTTATGAATTAACTGCTTTTGAAATGTTTGTAGAAAATAATCCAGGAAAAGATTGGTTTAGAGAGCCTCATGATGAAAGTGATATTTTGGGTATTCGTTTAGGTAAAAGACAGGGATATATAATGCTTGAGCTTTTGGAAAAACAATTACTTCAATTAGAAGTCTTCCTAAATGTTGAGAAAGATTCAGTTAATGACTTTAGTGATAAATCTAGAATTTATGAAAGATAGTATCCTATGAGTTTGTCCTTAATACTTATTTATATCATTTTTTAATGATGGATTTTTCTATATTCGGATATTTAGCAGCAGTATGTACAGCTGTCTCTTTCTTGCCTCAGGCTATAAAAACAGTTAAAACAAAAAATACTGAAGGACTTTCTTTAATGACTTATGTATTTTTATTCTTTGGCTCTCTTTTTTGGTTCATCTATGGAATTTACAGTAAAGATGTTCCTCTAGTTGCAACAAATACTTTAACCACCGGTTTTACCTTCTTCATTGTCTTTATTATTTTAAAAAATAGAAATTAGTTAATAATTTATTTATTTCCTTGGTTTAATTTATAAGGGTTTGGCGACGGTGGGCAGCCTGGAGGACAGTATGGTTGAATATCTCGAGATTCTCCAGGAATTAAAGCCGGCGTACCTTCAGGTACAAATGCCAATGACCAACCCCATTCCTCAGGGTCTTCAATAACTAAGGTTGTATTTTTACTAAAACCAAAGCTTTGATAATACTGAAATTGATGACCTTGTCCTTTTCTTTTATCCATGAATTTAGACTCTCTTTCTTGTCCGTCATCCTGTTTAAAAATAAACTTCATTGTTACAGGTGAACCATTTGTTAAGACAACAAAGTCAACCTTTTCGTTCGGAGAAAATGTCATATTAAGTTCTGCATTCCCTTTACCATGAGAATTAAATATATACGTATCCGTTTGAAAACCTAATTCTGTTGATTCAATTATCTTATCTGAATCTAAATTTGCATCTCTTTCATCACCATAATAAACAGCATCTAAATAATCTCCTCCAAACATATGTTCCTCTGGTCCAATCATCCAACCAATTAAATTAGGCAATCCGCGCCCTCTTGACCAGTCATTACCATAGCTCTTGCTTTCCCATCCTTCTCTTGGGTTTCTTGCTAGGTTTGAGAACTCATCAATAATTTCATTAGTAAACATAGATGGAACTTTCTCCTGCTCTTCTTGTGGTCCCATCTTTTCCATGATTCCAAAAGCAATATGACTAGATCCTTGCATTGATCCAACCATCTCATCAAATGTTGGAACATACATATACCCTAAAATGTCTCCTTTTTTAACTGTCTGTCCATCTTTTACTAGTAAATAATCAGCAAAAAAGTTCCTGTCTTCTTTAATAACATAACCTTCCATTTGGTATAAAAAACTAACAATATTTCCATTGTTTTGTGCAAATTGAAGTTTAAATAAATATGCAGAATGCCACCATGGCGGGTCTGAGTTAGAATGATCAACCACATTGTAAAGAGAAAAATTTCCACTAGCCATTTGAATAACACCATCTGCAACTGCGTAGATAGGAGGATAGTCAGATGGTTTAGTAGCGCTTAACCATCTTGGGTCAGAATTTGAAAAATATACTTGTAAATCATTATGTGGTTTGGGAGATCTTGATCCAACATATGGGTGGGCAGCAACTATGTCATCAAAATCTACAATGAATCTATCACTTTTGTTCTTAATAAATTCTTTTACATCGGGTAAATTATTTAAATTTATAGAATTTTGGTTTTGAGTGCCTGATTTATTATCTTCAGGTACTTGAACATTATTTTCTTTGGTTTCTTCTTGTATCTGATTGTTTTCTTCAGTTTGTTGTTCAGTTTGTTTATTACTTTCCGTAGTGTCGGTTGCAAGGCTACTTGATTCTGCACTCCCAGAACAAGACGTCAATAAAAGTAACGATAGAAGTAGGCTTACTTTTTTCATTATTGTTTATTTAAATCCAAATATTCTTTCAAACCTTCTAAATCATCAACAATTTTTTTACCAAATTCGAATAATCCCCATGTAAAGTTATTTATTGGTTTAACATTATTTGCGTTTACTCCTATTAGTTCTTTACCTTTTGCATATGAGTAGCCTACCTCAGCAGCAGTTCCGGAGTCTACATCCCTACCTGTTAATAAAGCTACAACTATATCCGCAGAGTCTAAATATTTCATATCTACATCAAATACTTTCACTCTTTTTTCTAAAGTAAACTCACCAGTAATAAGACCAGCGTCTCTATGAGGTAAAAAAACATCATATGAATAACTTTCAAGAATCTCTGCTATTTTTTCTAAATAACTTCTTTCATGGTCATCAAATAATGGTCCTGCTATGTAAACTTTTTTCATACTTCCATTCTATTTAATAGTTCTTTAATCTGCCTAAGACTTTTGTAATTTAACACCTCTTCTGTCATTGAGTTGATACTCTCTAAAATTCTTATATCCCAAACTTCAGCTAAAGGTAAGACATCAACTTTAATAAAAAATATACTTGTTAAGTTGTCTATTGGTGCTGTTGTCTGTGTTTCAACTCTAAAATATAAATTTTCAAAGATACTGGATTCTGGTTTTTCAAAATCTGGAAACTCGCTTAAGTTTTTGCTTGTAGTTATTGTCCAAACCCACCTCTTTATGCTTTGTTTAGTCATATAATCTGAAAGCTTGTCGCTTGCTCTTATCAACTGCTCGCTATCAGCAATTGGTTCATGAATAGCTGAAAGGTGTTTCCCAAGCTTTTCTTTCGGTACCCAACCACTCGGAAAACAAACTGAAACTAACTCCATCTTTCCTTTATGCATAATTGCAAAATCTTCTTCAAGTCTTGTTGTTGTTTCTATTAAAGATAAGGTGTTGTCTAAATTACAAAATTTTAGAAATTTTTCTCTTAAATGTTCTTCTTTTGAAATTTTTGTTTCACCATATAATTTTTCACCATATAAATCTAATTGCTTCTGTTTTTCTGCCAAATATCTTTCATTAGGATTCTGATTGTAAGCAGGTCCTTCAAGTCTTGTCATAGATGGGTTATTTGTAAAAGGGGTTTTAACATAATCAATATTCATTAATATTAATTTTATAGAGAAAGGGAGAAATTGGGAAATACTGGAGTTTTGTTACTACACGGCTTATTTGAACATAAAGGTAGACAAAAAATAAATGCGGAATGGTTTGAAAAATTAAATATTCAATCACACTTAATCGACCTGCCTGGACACGGTAGCGAGGCAAGCAATAAGGGTGATATAGGTTCTTGGGAAGAAAATAACGCTGCTGTTGTTAATGGGTTTAAAAATATTCAAAATGTTGAGAGAAAAATACTTTTTGGTCATTCTTATGGTGGTCTTGTTGCTGCAGATGCTGTATTAAAAGAAGTAGTAAAACCTGACTACTTAATACTTTCAGCCCCTCTTTTCGAAGACAATTATCCTAAATTTATTAGGAATCTTTCTGGCCCAATGGCGAAAATCGCACCAAAATTTAGATCTCCTTCTCCTGTAACAAAAAAAAATATTTCAACAGATAAAAGTGTTGCTGAAGATTACTTTAAAGACCCTTTAGTCTTTCGGAGTCTTACATTTAGATTGGGATATGCAATAACTCAAGCACAAGATTTTGTAAATAACAATATAGAAAAGTTGAGCATTCCAACCATTGTTCTTCACGGAAAAGGAGATTCCATAGTGCCTATTTCTGGTTGTAACAAAATCTCTAAATTAAATAATGTTACTTTTATTGAAGTTGAAAATTCAAAACATGAAATTTTGAATCAGGATACAAGGCCTTTTGTATTAAGTGAAATACACCAGTGGTTAAAGGAAAAGAAAATTATTTAATTAAGCCTTTTGCAATTCTCTTGCAATAAGAATCATCGCTTTTATAATTTAGTTATGCATGTACCTGATGGATTTATCAATGCTCCAGTTTCAATTGGATCAGGGGTTATTAGTTTTGCTACTTTATGGGCTTATGTTAGAAGTGCTAAAAGTTTGGTTGCCGATAAATTAATAGCTTTAACAGGTATGATGTCTGCTTTAATTTTTGTTCTTCAAATGATAAATTTTCCAATAGCCGCTGGCACTAGTGGCCATTTACTTGGAGGTGCTTTGGCTGTAATAGTTTTAGGTCCTAATCTAGGAATTATTTGTATCTCAATTGTGGTTGTTATTCAATCCTTACTGTTTGCTGATGGCGGATTAAGTGCTTTAGGAATAAATGTTCTCAATATGGCAATAATCACTTCTCTAGTTGGCTGGTTAACAATTTCTTTATGGAAAAAATTATTTGGAGAAGCCAATGTTTCTATACTTTCAGGATCTATTGTTGCTGGAGTTTTGTCAGTTATATTTTCTTCAATAGCTTTTGTATTTGAATATGCTCTTGGTGGGACTGTCTCAGTTCCTTTAGGTAAAGTCTTAATTGCAATGCTGTCATCTCATCTTCTAATTGGACTAGGTGAAGGAGTTATAACAGCACTAATTGTTTCTTTACTATTAAGAGTAAGATCTGACTTGGTCTATATAAAAACTGATGAAAATACAAAAAATAATAAATCTACTTTTTATGGATTGTTTCTATTTTTATTACTTTGCCTTACTTTAGTAACCCCATATGCCTCTTCATCTCCTGATGGATTGGAATCTGTTGCTAATGATTTTGGATTTTCTGAGAGTACTGGAATAGTTTTATTATTAGAAGATTACGGTATATCAAGTTTAAATAACAACTTCTTATCAACAACACTCAGTGCTGTATTTGGAGTAGTTGTAATCATAGGCTTTAGTAATATTGTTTTAAAATACCGAAAAAAGATTTAAAAGTGGGAAAAAATAATTAATTTTTTTTTGATTTCATAAATATTTTTATATATCTTTAAATTAACTTTTTGTGAAGAAAATCTTTATAGATGATCATTACAAGAAGGGTTAGAGATAACCCTTGAAACAAGTTAATTCAGGAAACTGAAGAAGCGGAGTATTCAAGGGTTTTCTCATTTTATGGAGTATTAAACTTAGCTGTGTATGAAAAGCTATTCTTCGTTAAAAAATTTAAACAAAGCATGTATTAAATGTAATTCTTGTGGGCTTTCAAAAACTAGAAAAAATGTGGTTGTTGGAAAAGGCAATGAAGCAGCACATATTGTAATAATTGGAGAGGGCCCTGGTGAACAAGAAGATATTACTGGCCTACCTTTCGTTGGGAGAGCTGGAAAAATGCTAGATACAGTACTCTCATCTGTTGATATAGACCCTCTGAAAGATTGCTATATAACAAATATTGTAAAATGCAGACCTCCTAATAATCGAAAACCAAGCTCTAGTGAATCTGTGGCCTGTATGCCGTGGTTAACTGAACAAATTAATTTATTGAGGCCTAAAATTATTATCCTTGCTGGGTCAACAGCCGTTCAATCTTTTCTTGGAATCAAAGAACCTATATCAAAAATAAGAGGCAGGTGGATTGAGAAAGATAATATAAAATATATGCCTATTTTCCACCCTTCTTACTTGCTTAGAAATCCTTCAAAAGAAAAAGGGAAACCAAAATGGCTAACTTGGCAGGATTTACAAAAAGTTAAAAAAGAATTAAATTCTATTTAAGTAGTAAATTCTTCTTTCGTGCTTATAACTAATGATATAAATATAAATATTCCAGAAATAATAATATTTCTATTAAATACTTCGTTAAGAAAAACTACTCCTGCTGTAACTCCTATTATTGGTACTAGATAATCAACGGTTGCTACCAACAATGCGCTGACTCTTTGAATCAACCAAGTAAATGACATAAAAGCTCCTAAGTTAAAAACAACTAAAATTAATAATCTTAGTTTCTGACTGAAGTCAAGAGGTTCTATCCCAACACCTGAAATCAAAAATGCAGCCAGTGAAAGTACGAGTACTAAGGGGTACTGGTATGTTAACCAACTAGTTACTTTATATTTTGGGGCATATTTTCTATTTAGAACAGTAGCAAAAGCAATACCTTGAACTCCAACGAAAGCTAGGGATCCTCCTAGAAAAATATCTCCTTGATCTAGCAAACCTGTTTCTCTTGA
>Ga0208641_1001320_pt1 | contig 12687 bp, 10 predicted proteins | sample ETN02SmetaG_2_FD_185789 | JGI IMG/M metagenome (GOLD analysis project Ga0208641, IMG submission 185789) | Marine microbial and viral communities from oxygen minimum zone, Eastern Pacific Ocean - ETNP2014F10-02SV253 (SPAdes) (version 2) | ecosystem: Environmental > Aquatic > Marine > Oceanic ... | reverse complement strand
GACGGTATTCTTGATGTGCTGGATCTTTTATATACATCTGATATGAGTTCAGGATATGGATATAATCCAACTCCGCCAGCAGATTATAACGAGGATGGATCTGTCACGATAATAGATGTTATTCTCCTCTCCCAATACATTATTAATAATTAAATAAGGAATATAAATACTTGTCACATAAGCAAACTAATTCATAAAATTGGAAACGAAATAAACGAATATCGTTTCCATTATATATGTCATCTAAACAGCAATTAAATCAAATCCTTGAAGAAGGATTTTACTCTGTAGTAGATACTGGCGTTCGTGCATTTACAGTTGAATCACTTGCAAAGCGGCTGGCAATGAGTAAAAAAACGATCTATAAGTTTTTTCCAACCAAAGAAAATTTAATTCGTTCTATTATGCAATTTGTATTTACCCAAATTGATGCTGCTTTCAATAAAGTAATGGTTGATGAACCAAACCCTGCTGTCCAGTTTATTAAAATTATGGAAACGATTGCAAAATTTGCTGGAAGAATTCCCGTTGATAAAATCGCTGAACTCAAGTCGCTTCATCCAGAAATTTGGAAGGAAATCGAAGCATTCCGATTAAGTCATCAAGATGATTTTTACACGATCCTGCATGATGCTCAAGAGCAGGGACTGGCACGGCATGATATCAATATGAGGGCTACATCCATTATTTATATCAATATTATTAATTCAACATTTCAACCGGAATTTTTCCTGAAAAATGATTTACCAATCAGGGAGACTATTCGTGGTTTCGTCCAGATCGTTGCCCGTGGAATATTTACAAATAAAGGTATGAAAGCTATAAAAGAACATTATGAACAAAATTAAAAATTATTCGGATCATCCTATACGGCAATGGTTTATTTATCAAAGCATAAATCATCCGGTTCGATCCATTGTAGTATCTTTGTTCGCAACAATAGTTATGGCTTCAGGGTTAACATTTTTAGTTATAGACGACGATATGATGAAAATGCTACCCAAAAATCTGGAGTCGCGGAAGGCATGGGATTCTCTCCAGGATGAATTTGGCAGTACGGAAGTTATTTTCGTAGCATTCGGCGAAAAGGATCGTTCTATATATCACCCGGATGCCTTACGGGCACTCTGGGACGTGTCCATGGAATTAGAAGGCTTGCCGGAGGTGGAGGAAGTGACCAGCATCACAACTGCGACCCGAATGGACAATGATGAAGGCGATTTGCTTATTCAGGATTTACAATCCGATCGTGTTCTTAATGAAATTGAAATTGCCGGCATTCGAGATTACCTCAATAAATATCCGAACGTCAAAAAACGTTTTATCAGTCAAAAAGAAGACTATCTTATTTTGTTGGTTCAGCCATATGATGACGTTGCATTGGATCAATTTCGAAATGAACTCGTAGGAGTTGCGGATTTGATTCTGACAAATTATGAAATCTATTATGGCGGGTTCGCCTACATCACAGGTACTATTCCTGAACTGATCCGGAACGATGTTCAGTCCTTGATGAAGATGGGCATTCTAATTATGGTGACTATTCTCTTATTGAATTTGAGAAGCATCCCTGGTGTGCTTATGGTGCTGATGGTGATTGGATTATCCTTGATTTCTATGATGGGGTTTATGGGATGGGTATACAAATTAACGGGATCGGATCGATTTTTGTTTACTATGATGAATACGTCCATGCCCATTATTCTATTAACCATAGCCAATTCTGACGGTGTACATGTGATGGCAAAATTTTTCAAGGAGATGCGGTTGAAAAGTGATGTCCCACAAGCGTTGGCAACCACCATGGATTCTTTGCTAGTCCCGATATTCTTGACGAGTATAACGACAGTAGCTGCTTTTATGACAATGATTTCCTCTCCATTGGAACCAATGATTGGATATGGTATTACCGTTTCTGCAGGTATCATTTGGGCGTGGTTTCTAAGTTCAGTTCTTCTTCCTGCCGTTATTTCTATTAAAAAATGGAACTTGGAATCAAAAGCAATCAAAGAAATGAGTCTGTTTGAAAAAATGGTTGATCATTTAGGAAAAGTCGTATTGACTCACCCAAAATACGTTTTTTCAGCGGGTATCATTTTTGTGGTTTTCGGGTTGTTTGGATTTCATAAAATTTCTATTGATGTGAATTTTGCAAACTTTTTTAAACCGGGGTCAGAAATTCGAGACAGCATGGATTTCATGGACCAAGAGATGACAGGTACTTTAGATTTAAGAGTTCGAATAGATGGTGACATGCGGGACCCACATGTACTCAATGACGTGAGTTCGCTTCAAGCCTTCTTGGAAAAAGAAGATAAAGTTTCCTTAAGTTATTCATTTGCCGATGTGGTGAAACAAATGCACCGAACGTTTATGGACGACGAACTGACCCATTACACAATTCCGGATTCAGCATCAAAGATAAAAAACTTGATTAGAGGGTTTTCAAATGATTATTCGTCTGTTGTTGATGATATGGATTATGAAAGCGGATTGATGACGGTACTTGCCAAAATAATGAGTACGGATGAAATATTCCATTTTGCAAATAAAACCAATGCATATATTGATGAAAGTTTAACTTCGGACGTTAGTGTATCTGTGACGGGGATGATTATTGTAATCCGGGACATGGTAATCATGATCATTCGGTCATCAGCATTCAGTATCACTTTTTCATTAATAGTGATCGGATTAATCGCTTCAATATTTTTTAAGCGCATATTATGGGGAACCTTGGCTGTGATCCCACTAACGTCTGCTGTGATACTAAACTTTGGATTGATGGGCCACTTTGGTGTAACGCTCAATCATATTACGGCGATTTTATCGTCTATTATCATTGGTGTAGGTGTTGATTTTGCCATTCACTACATTTCCCAATTTCGCCGGTTGTCCCGGAAAGTGAATCCCGATCAGCTAAGTCGTGAAGTGATCGATGATGTTGGATATCCCATTATTTTGGATGCTTGCTCAAATATGGGCTTTGGCGCTTTAATGTTTTCTGTATTTCTCCCTATCCAATATATTGGCGGATTAATGGTATTTGCCATGGTCTCTACTTCGTTGGGCACACTAACAATTTTATCTGCACTGACGGAATTGCTGAAAAAACGCTTAATAGATGGGTATAAATAAGTTGAAAAAAAGCAAAATTACCGGAATAGGATTTCATGTCCCGGAGCAGCTCGTGACCAATCAGGATTTGACTTCGATAATGGATACTTCAGACGAATGGATCAGAACCCGATCCGGAATCGAGCAAAGAAGATGGGTTCAAGGTGATGAAGCCGCATCTGATTTAGCTATTCCTGCATCCATTAAAGCCATGGAAATGGCCGGTGTCAATCCAGAAGATATCGATGTGGTCGTAGTAGGGACCATTTCCGGAGATTATTTTTTCCCCGGTGTAAGTGCACAACTTCAAGCTGAATTAGGTTTAAGAAACATTGCAGCATTTGATATTAAAGCTGCCTGTTCAGCATTCGTGTATAGCCTGTCGATAGCGGATCAATTTATCCGAACCGGTCAATATACGACTGCTCTCGTTGTGGGTGCTGAAGCACAAACGAAATTCATCAATAAATCCACAGAGGGGAGAGATATAGCTGTTTTATTTGGGGATGGTGCCGGTGCGGCTGTGCTCCAAGTGAGTGATGATGAAAGTGGAATTCTATCCACGCATTTACATTGCCAAGGTAAAGATTTAAAAAATCTATGGATGGAGGGCCCGGGTTCATCTGGCGATAATCAGATAAATAAAATGACGATTGAACAAGCAAAAAGATTTGAACCCTATATGAATGGGAGAGAAGTATTTAAAAATGCAGTGGTTCGATTTCCAGAAGTTATTCATGAAGCGTTGGAAAAAAACAATCTGTCTATCGATGATATTTCATTAATTATTCCTCATCAGGCAAATTTGCGAATTATTCAATCCGTGGCTAAACGAATGGGCGTTGAACAGGATAAATTTTATGCTAATATCCAAAGATATGGCAATACAACGGCAGCATCTATTCCCATAGCTCTATGTGAAGCGGTGGAAGAAGAAAAAGTAAAAGAAGGTGACATCATTATTTTGGCTGCCTTCGGCGCTGGATATACCTGGGCATCTGCAGCCATTCGGTGGTAAGAATCCAATCAATAGCAATTTTCAAAGGGAAAATATTATGAATAAAATCCTAATCATTCTCACTTTCATGAGTTCTGTTTTTTCACAAACAGGATTTGAAATAGCCACAATGGTAGACGAGAAACCAACTCCGATGGACATGTCGAACAAAACAAAAATGATATTGACCAATTCCAAGGGAAAATCCCGGTCCAACGCTATGATATCCAAATCTATAGATGGAAATAAAAAACAATTAATTTGGTTTTTAGAACCGAAAGATGATAAAGGGGTGGCGTTTTTGAAAATTGAACATGATGATAAAGATGATGAAATGCGCATGTGGCTCCCGGCTTTTAAAAAAGTAAGACGAATATCTTCCAAGAAAAAAGGTGATTCATTCATGGGTTCGGATTTGAGCTATGAAGATTTGTCCAGTCGAAATTTGGATGAAAATGACTATAATCGATTGGATGATGAAATCGTGGAAGGCAAAGATTGCTATGTATTGGAGATTACTCCTGGAAAGGAAGCAAATTCCTCTTATTCAAAACATGTGTCTTGGATTGAAAAATCATCGCTTGTGGGTGTAAAGGAGGAATCTTACGATAAGCGCGGACGCTTGAAAAAAGTTAAAGAATTCACTTTTCAGATTCTGAAGGACTATCACGTCATTAAAAGGGTTTTTGTGAAGGATGTTCAGAAAACACATTCTACAGAGGTTACGTTTTCGGATGTGCAGGTTGATTCAGGCATTGATAAAAATTTATTTCAAGAAAAAAATCTTAAGCGCCTTCCAAGAGATTAACTAAATGAAAAAACTGATTTGTTTTGTTTTTCCAATCACGACATTGTTGGGGCAGATCAATTACACTGGTTCAATTAAACCAGGAAATATGTATCGTTTATCGGATCAATCAGAAATTTCACTTCCTTTCAGATTAGGAGAACAGGAGGTAGGGTATTCACTCGGTGATTTTGAAATTAAAACAAACTCTGCATTAGAATATCGTTGGTCCAACAATGAAAACGAATTCCAACTTCGTGAAGCTTACCTCATGTGGTATCCAAGTTGGGGAGAAGTGAAAGTAGGGAAACAAATTCATGCTTGGGGCGCGGTGGATGGGAACAATCCAACGGATAATTTGAATCCATACGATTATTATTATATGTTCCTTCCCGGAGCGGAACGGAAGGTTGGGACTGTCTCAGGTTCGTTAAAATACTATTGGAACGATTGGCAATTCGAAGGTGTATTCATACCTGAACATGAAGGGAACCGATTCCCATTTGGTGAAACTGCATTCCCTCTGGATTTTCCCATGTCTGCTCCGAAACTCATGGATGAAGAACCAGGCAGCGAATTCGGATTTCGTCTTCAATCAACTCTAGGATCCAGTGATTTCAGTATATCTTATTTTGATGGAAGAGATCGATCTTTTTCTAAAGTTGGGATAACGGATTCAATACCGTCATTTTTCTACAGAAATACCAGTGTCTTGGGTTTCGACCTAGTATCGTTCATTGGTGATTTTACAAACAGGTTTGAAATTGGATATTTTTCAACTGAGAATAATGCTGAATCCAATATGAAAACTTTAAATGATGCGTCCTATATTCAATTTACTGGCCAAGTGGAATATTCTACAGAAAATGATATTATGTTTTCTCTTCAGATTATTGGCAGTCAAATTTCAGAGATTAATGGAACAATGACAAAAGATGAATTCCAACCCGGCATGGGCACACCCTTTGCATCATTTACAGATTTAGGATTATCCTTTTCTCTTTCAGCCAATTATCTTGATGATGCCTTGGAACTCATGGGGAACACCTTTATTGATTTGAAGGATTCTCAATCTATGTTGGGTGTATCGGCGAAATATTCGCCTATGGATAATTGGAAATTGAATCTATCTATTTCAAAATTTATGGGAGAGGAAGGGACTCAATTCCATAACATGGAAGATTTTTCCCATTTAAAGGTTGGATTAGAGTATCATTTTTAAACTATTATAACGAAAAATATCGACAAACAAAAAAGCCCACCGCATTACACAGAATGGCTTTTTTCTAACAAACCAATGAAGAATCGGAATCAGTTACGTAAAGGTTTCCCTTTTTTAAGCATGTAACTAATTCTGTCTTGGGTAAGTTTTTCACCACCGAGAGAAATAAATGCTTCTCTTTCAATATCTAAAATATATTGTTCGTCCACGGTTTTGGTAAGTCCAGCTTTATCGCCACCTGTCATGACATAGGCTAATTTTTCTCCAATGAACATATCATGCTCGGAGATTTTGCCCTGCATCTTGAACCCTTTTAAAGCCATAGACATGGCAGTTCGGCCACCAGCGCCGGGAAGTTTCAGATTATCTCGATATGTTGGAGGTTCATATCCATCAGCTAATTCTAGCGCTTTGTCTTTCGCTGTCTGAATCAAATAATCTCGGTTTAAAACAACAGTATCATCTTTTTTTAAATAGCCGAGATGTTTTGCTTCATCTGCGCTTGTAGCCACTTTTGCAAAGCCAACTGTTTCAAATGTTTTCTGAATTTTTTGAAATGCCCCCATGCGACCCGTTCCACCATCCATGGCATTCAGGATCATACGAAGGTTGCCACCGCCACCGGGAATAAGTCCCACACCAACTTCCACAAGTCCCATGTACGTTTCAGCTGCTACCACTCGATGGGCTGCTGGCTGAACAATTTCAACACCACCACCCAAGGCTAATTGAAAGGGGGCTGCCACAATGGGGCCTTTTGAGAAACGAATTCGCTGTGTGGTATCTTGGAGTGTCTTTATGGCAAAATCCAATTCATCCCACATATTATTTTGACATAATTCTAAAATGAGATTTAAATTGGCGCCGGCACAAAAATTTGCACCTTGATGCCCTAAAACCATGGATTTATAATCACCAGTTTCAATTAAATCTAGAGCGAAATTTATCATTTCTATATAAGAGCCATCAATGGGATTCAGGGTGGGCTGTAAAATAGAATGAAATTCTACATTGAGAATACCGTCACCTAAATCATTCACGCTGGCACTTAAATCACGTTTAATTGTTTTATTGCCTGTTTTATAAATGGCTAGATTTATCACTTTTGGATTGGATTTAATGGTAACGGGATGTTTTTCAATAGGACACCAATATGTTTGTTCCCCATTTTCAGTAGTGTAAAAAGTATCGCGACTCGATTCCAACATATCCAATACCCACGATGGTACTTTCTTTCCTTCGGTTTTCATACGTTCTACGGATTTTTGAACTCCAATTGCATCCCAACTTTCGAAGGGCCCCATTTCCCATCCAAACCCCCATTTCATGGCATTGTCAATATTCACAATATCATCTGAGATTTCTGGAATTCGGTTGGCACTGTAGATCAATGTTTTAGCTGTAATTTCCCAAAAATATTTACTGCCACGATCGTCACCATAACAAAGAGCTTTGAGTTTATCTGGCAGTTTTTGTCGATCTTTTGCGATCCGAAAACAATCAAACCGGACTTTTTCTTGGGGCGTATATTCACCTGTTTTAAAATCTACAGAATGGATGGACCTGTCTTCATTTTTTTTATAAAAACCTGCTTTCGTTTTTTGACCCAAACGGCCCGAATCAATTAGTTGATTGAGAATATCTGGGATTATAAACATGTCTCGCTCTTCATCATCTAATGCTTTTTCATATGTTGTTTTTGATACATGTCTCATTGTATCTAATCCAACAACATCAGCTGTTCGAAAGGTGGCACTTTTGGGTCGTCCGGAAATAGGTCCAGTTAATTTATCAACTTCCTCGACCGTAAGGCCTTGTTTAATAGCGAGATTCATGGTGGCCATCATTCCATACACTCCGATTCTATTTCCAATAAAGTTAGGTGTATCTTTTGCATGAACGATACCTTTTCCCAGCACTGATTCACCAAATTCAACCATAGTTTTATATGTTTCATCGGAAGTTTGCTCTCCACGAACCAGTTCCAGAAGTTGCATATATCTAGGTGGATTAAAAAAATGGGTTATCATGAAACGCTGTTTCACATCATCGGGGAGAGATGAAGTTAAATCTGTCAGTGGAATTCCTGATGTATTAGATGTAAGAATTGCAGTGTCTTTTAAATGGGGGAGAAGGTTATTATAAACTTTCTCTTTAATATCTAATCGCTCCACAACGGCTTCCAAAACCCAATCCACTTCAGCGATCTTTTCAATATCATTATCGTAGGTACAGGACGTTACTAATTCAGCATTTTTGGGTTTGTAAAGCGGAGCAGGTTTTAAAGATGTCAGTGAGTCCACTCCATTTTTTGCCAACTCATCATTAATGTCGAATAGGTAAGAAGGAATGCCTGCATTTGCGAGATGACCTGCAATTTGAGCCCCCATCACACCGGCACCGAGAACGGCAACTTTTTCAATATTTTTAGACATAATTCCCTCTATCGTTCAATTATGGTTGCAATACCTTGTCCGGAACCGATACACATAGTGGCGAGTCCAGTTTTGGCATCCTGTTGTTCCATCACATTTAGCAAGGTTGTAATGATGCGTGCTCCCGAACATCCTAGCGGATGTCCCAAAGCAATAGCGCCACCATTCAAATTCACCTTTGATTTGTCCCAGCCGCCTTCTTGTAGCACGTAAAGAGATTGGGCAGAGAACGCTTCATTCAGTTCAATAACATCAATATCATTCAAGGAGAGACTTGTTTTTGCCAAAACCTTTTCAGTTGCGGGTAAGGGACCCATGCCCATTCTTTTCCAATCCACGCCGGCAACAGATCGACCTTTAATAGTGGCTCGGATCTTTAGTCCATTTGCTTCCGCAAATTCTTGACTTGTAATCAATATAGCAGACGCACCTATAGAAATCGGGCTGGAAGTAGCGGGAGTAATCGTTCCATTCTCTAGAAAAGCAGGATTTAAACTTTGGATCTTTTCCAGATTTGGTTGTCTCGGACCTTCATCTTTATCAACAGTGGCTTCACCATAAACATCAATAGGAATGACCTCATTATCGAATCGACCATTCGCCCAGGCATCCAGTGCTTTGTTATGGGATTCCACTGCAAACCCTTCCTGAGCATCTCTGGAAATATTTCCCTCTTCAGCTAATGTTTCTGCTGTCTCTCCCATACCGATATAATATTCTTGTTCAGCTAATTCCGGGTGAAAATCAGGATTGAATCCACCCATAGGAACAGAGAACATATCTTCCACACCGCTGGCAATTCCAACCTCAATATCTCCCGACTCAATTTTAGTGCTAATCTGGTGGACTGCATCCATGGAAGAGCCACAGAATCTATTAACCACAGAACCACCCGTTGTCTCCGGAATATTTGCAAGAATAGCCACGCCTTTTGCCATGAGCATTCCTTGTGGTCCTTCGGGAAAAGCACATCCTAAAATTAGGTCTTCGATTTTATCGGGAGTAATCGAAGAATTTCTAGCCAACAATCCTTTTACCACTTGGGCGGTGAGATCATCTGGGCGAATTCCAACCATATTCCCATTCTTTACGCCAATGGGTGAACGGACAGCATCAATAATGACAGATTTAGACATAATTTTTCCTTATGAACGGTTTTCACGGTGGAATAAAAAATCATTCAAATCGAAATTCTCAATTTGAATTTGAGATAATTTCCGATGCTTTTTTTCTCGCCGTGTAAAACAGGGTGCTAATTTTTTTAGTAAAGATGTTTTCATGATTGTTTTCCTTTTAGAATGGGTAATTATTTTGGGTGTACATATAGTCAGCCAAAGATTGTTTAAGAGAAATTATATCTGTGGTAAGTGTCATTCGGGACTCTAACTGGATAATCGTATCTTTGAAATTTTCAGGGATTGTTTCCATAAAAATCTTGTTCAAACAGATATTGGATAAGGATTTCACTTCCAGTAAAGATTCAGCCGTGAAAATTCGTGCGATAACTGAACTCATATATGAAATACCATTGGAAGATTGACTTTGTCTTGCACGGGAGATAACCGAACCGGAAGTATAAATGTAGGTAAAAATATCTGCTAATGCTTCGCTTAACTGTTGCTCGTGTTTCAAATCCTGGCCATATTCGCATAATGCTTCCTGGAAAACCAGGGATGCCAATCGTTTAGCTGATTCAAGTGCAAATTTTTCTGAGTGAAAAATATCTTCTGTTATATCGGTAGTTTCTGTTGATAAGAAATCATCCATGTCCCTTAAATAATCTCGGAGTGAAATTTCTTCCATAAGAACTTTTTTCATCATATATCCAGTCACAATTGCACGGTTTATTTCATTGGTCCCTTCCCAGATTTGATTAATTCTGTCATCTCTGTAGGCCCGAGCCATTGGATATTCTTCTGTAAATCCATATCCACCATGAATTTGGAGTGCTTCATCCACAACTAGGGCTGATGTTTCGCTGCCAAACACTTTTGCCATGGATGCTTCAATTGCGAATTTTTCTGTGGCTTCTCCCATTTTTATATAATAATTCGGTTCAGATTTATCCAACTCATCTATAACTCCTTGAATAAGTCCAACTGTTCTGTATAGCATAGAATCTGCAGCATAAATTCGAACCGTCATGTCAGAAATCTTCCCTTTCATAGCATCAAATTGTGCAATCGGTTGCCCAAATTGTCGTCGGTTCTTTGCATAACTAATGGCATGCTCAAGTCCTAGTTTAGAACCACCAATACAGGCAGCTGCTAATTTATATCGACCTACATTTAATGCATTAAATGCAATGGTAGCACCTTTCCCTATTTTAAAAAGAAGATTCTCAGCCGGAACTATAGCATTAGTGAATTTTAAAGGCGTGGTAGATGATCCTTTCATTCCCATTTTCTTTTCTTCTGCGCCTACATCAAATCCTTCTGTATCTCGATCGATTATAAATCCTGAAAATTTATCCCCATCTACCTGTGCAAGAACCGTAAAAACATTCGCCCAACTACCATTACTGATAAACTGTTTGTCTCCATTTAAAATATAATGTTTCCCATCTTCTGATAAGTAGGCGGTAGTTTTACCTGAAAGTGCATCAGATCCTGCACCAGGTTCTGTTAAAGCATAAGCATTAACCCATTCACCTGTCATCATTTTGGGAAGATATTTTTCTTTTTGTGCGGGGGTTCCATAGAAAACAATTCCCATACTTCCAATTCCTGTCTGAACAGAAAAGGTGCAAGAAAATGATGGAGATCCACCACGAGCCATGCCCTCCGTAACAATACAAGATGTGATTTTATCCAGTTCAGTTCCGCCGTATTCTTCAGGTGTATCCACGCCAATTAATCCCAATTCACCCATTTCTCGAAGGAGTCCTAAACTTAATTCTTTATCCAATTTATCAATGGCTTCGGCATTTGGTAATATTCGGTCTCTTGCAAATTCCTGTACCATTGCATCAATATCTTGATGATCTTCGGTAAAACTTTCACGGCAAAATACTTTTGTATCATTAACAGGAGAGGTGAGCCATTGCCCACCGAATTTTATTTTGAGTTCTTTTCTATCCGTCATTATGTATTCCTATTATTTTTTACTCCAGCAAGAATAAATTCTGAAATAGTATGAATATATTCATGTGCTTCTACTCCAGATTTATTAAAGAGAGTAAACCAGTTGATTCCTTCAATATTAATTAAGATAGAAAGAGCCGTGATTTGTGGGTCTACCTTTTTGAATTCGCCAGAATTCACACCTTTCTCAATAATTGTTACAATGTATTTTAAAAATTCTGAATAAACCTTTTGAAGTTTATCATTAAAATCAGAATCTCTTCCACTCAAAGACCAGAATTCAACTAGTATTTTAAAAGCAGCTGGATCTCTGTCAAACTGTTTCATAAAGTAATCAAAAAGACCTTTCAATTGTGCAGAAGCAGTAGAATGCTTCTCAAGGTTTTCAATAAACCCTGAATTATAATTTTTGACCCAATGATCCACTAATGACAAATATACTTCTTTCTTTGATTTGTAATACCAATATATGGCGCCCTTTGAAAGTTTGGATGATTGGACAATATCGTCCATGCGACTTCGTTCGTATCCCTTCTCTACAATGACGGATAGTGCAGCTTTTAAGATCTGCTCTTTTCGTTTATCTTGTTTCTCTTGTTTCATAAATAGACTGACTGGTCGGTATATATTAATGTAAAACTAGACTAGAAAGCAATTTAATTATTGGATTAGTTGTTTAAAGATTTGACTAATAAATCACAAATTATTATTCATTCAAGCGACCTAAACGACGATATTTTTCTTTGTATTTTTCCCAAAGATTTTTTTGTCTGTCGCTCAAGTCCACTTCTCGTCCCTGAATAAAGGCTTTTGTGGGATTGGTAGTCTGGATGAGGGGGTGTGCGTCTGCGATAAAGAAAGTTGCATCTTTACCCGGCTCTAACGACCCAACTTGTTCTTCAATACCTAAAATTTCAGCTGCCGATAAGGTTATAGCACGCATGGCCTCACTTTTAGGGAGTCCCCAGGCGGCTGCGCGCATGGCTTCATTGGGAAGTGTTCTCACGTGTCCATCAAAAGGGTAACCTGGATCGGTTGAAAGACAA
>Ga0208641_1001310_pt1 | contig 12733 bp, 9 predicted proteins | sample ETN02SmetaG_2_FD_185789 | JGI IMG/M metagenome (GOLD analysis project Ga0208641, IMG submission 185789) | Marine microbial and viral communities from oxygen minimum zone, Eastern Pacific Ocean - ETNP2014F10-02SV253 (SPAdes) (version 2) | ecosystem: Environmental > Aquatic > Marine > Oceanic ... | reverse complement strand
TTTTTCAGCAACATCCAATTCAACACTGTGCCCTGCGCCTTTTAGTACCAGTTGTTCATATTTAGAAAAGAAAGCACTCCGTTCGTCGGTGTTCAAAGTTCGAACAGGTTTGGTAACGTTCTGCCGAGTCATAAACTGATCAGCAATATGGTATCCAGAATCTATTCCGTTCTTTGTCAGAACAAAACCAAATTTTTCCGCAGCGCGCATCTGTATATCCTCTCGAGGAGGATCAAAACCAGCAAGAGTGCCATATAGGTCAAAAAAAACGGCTTTTATACCACTCATGTTTCAGTAATTTCAAATTTGCTCTCTGAAAGAGGCCTCCAGTGAATGTCTTAGCCCAGCTTAATGCACTGCACGCAAAATTACTAAACCTCAATTCTTGTAGCCCGCAAATACTAGGAAGCTTGGGACGCAATAGAATAAACAATCAAACCTGAGAATCCACAACTACCCTTGAATACAACGTCAGAATTTGAATTGGAAAACACTTGGAACTAACAATTACAGCTAACAACACTACCCTCACCGACCCAATCAAAAAGTACGCCGAAAAGCGATTAAGTATTCTTGATAGAAGATTTCGTGACCAGGTACCTGTTTTTCTACAAATACGAAAAGAACAGACCAAGAAGGAAAATGAACGATTCATTGCTGAAGTCACTATTAGATTGAACCGAGGAGTTATTCGTGGCGAAACACGCGGCGATTCACCATACACAGCTATCGATCATGTCTCAGACGCGGTAACCAGGCAGATCAGTCGCTACAAAAACCGATATTCCAGTAAAACCCGACGTTCCTCCGAAGGCGGACTAGGGCTGGCTATTGCTGAACAATTAGCTCAAGCCTCCGTTGCAGAAGTTGATGAAACCTCTGTAACAACCCTAGACCACGGACGGCTGGTTCGAACAAAAAGGCACCCAGTCGTTCCCGAATCAGTTGAAGACGCAGCAGCAAATATGGAGCTGTTGGGACACAATTTCTATATGTTCCGCAATAAGGAAACCAAAGAGATCAATGTTGTATATCGACGACACGACGATGACTACGGACTGATCGTCCCCGAAGATGCCACCACAACGAGTTAGTTAATATTCCGGCTTGAAACAGACGCTATTGGAACATACTTATATATCACAACCGGCGTCTCCATATCTGATCCATTTTCCGGATACACTTGGACAAGTCCATCAGCCACCATGCTCTTGAATTTAGCTATCCCTGCAGTTCCATATTTAGCTCGTTCTAGTTCACCGATATAAACATACTTCACTTGGTATTTGTTAAGGATTTTCAATGCAGAGCTTCTAAGCGGCGTATCATAAAAACTATCAACCTCATCTCTTCGTTCAGAGACGCTCGAAGCATATTTCACTCGCTGTTGACGCTGATGCCAATCCCAACCAATCACAGCAGGTAATCCGGTATATATGGACACTCGATTACCCCAGCGGTACAAATCGGTCAAACCCTCAATAATCACCGGCGATCCCTCAACATTCTCTTGCATCCACTCAATCGCCTCAAGGTCGTATTTCAATGTCAACGGTGTTCCGTCATTTTGATACGTGACAGATTCCATATAAGCCATACCATCCAAACCCAAACCAGACATATCAAATCTGGTGCTATTGCGATCTCTGGTCCCAAGAATCGGATACACCATCACCCCTACAACTAAGATCGCAAGCAAACCCATCCAAATACCTCTACCCGGTCGAACACCACTCAACGACAACTTACGCGCATCAGCCAGCACCCAGAGAAAATACGCGGAAGCTATGCCAAGTAAGACCCAGGCCTGCAAGTAAAACTTAAACACCGTGTTCATACGGCCGATATCGTCTTTCACAGTAAATATATCCACGCCAATCGCCAGCGCCATAGCCATGACGACGAACCCAACTGCCACTAACGAATACCTGCTCCCGGAAATACCGGATCGATATGCGACCAGGCCGGCAGCGAACACAGATGCACCAATCATCAAAGCAAATGCGATCACAGCAAAACCTGTCGCAGCAAGAGAGGCAACCACCGCCAAAATAAAAATCATCAGGACCTGCCACGTCCAACCTGTTAAACCTGATCCTGGCATAGGTGGATTAGCAACCAATGTAAACGCATGATAAAGACGCTCTCTCAACACAAAAACGAGCCAACTAATGATCAAAAATACAAAGACAGAATTTATGAGAATGTAACGCCATAGCTCGGTTGTAAACTCACTCTTGACGACTCCGTTATTGAACAGTTCAAAGCTTGCGTGAAACGGCAAATAAACAACGTATCCAACAACGATTACAAACGTTGTGCTCGCTACACCGATTATCAATCCCTCTAAGAAAACTCTGCGGGAATTCAATAGCTGCCCGCCTATCAGAAAAGTACCTGTAAGTATCAATTGCGTCGGAAAATCCCAAGCATTAATGGTTCGGAGTGACCCCACCAGAATTCCAATCACCGTCAGGCCGACCAATGTTTCGATTTTGGATCGGTTCCTGCCGATACGTAGGAATGCTGCTGCTGCTGCTCCAAGAGCTGTTATTGCCACCGGAATAGCGATCAAATGCGCATGTAGATCAGCAAAAAGGAACGTGAAAAAGGGAAATTCTGTAATTTCATGCCCCAGTGAATCGGGCGCCATCATTCTAGAACTTCTCCAAAAATCGAATTGCCCAAAAGCGGCATCTTGAAAAAATACTCTGGCTGCTCCCTGAAATACTTGAATAAGCCCATCGATATTTCCAGCCACCGCTACAAATAAGACACCGAACAGACCTGCATAAATCGGGGACCTACGTGACCATGGAGGGACCCGTTTTGCACGCAAAGTCAATTCCGCTAATCCATAAACAATCGAGAACACACCCCCAGCCGTGAGCGCAAACAGCCATGGAATGGCAAGGTTATATGCCACGGACGGCACAATCCCTGTAAAGCGAATTAAAGAAGCAACCATGAACTGCCCAAAATAGTAATAATTCAAATAGCCGCCTGCGTACCACGGATCGTAAGGCGGTACAGTCGATGACTTCACCACAGCATTGAGGTAGGCGAAGTCCATGGGCTTCTCTCCACCTTTCCACGGGTGCCACAAATCAGGGTTGGCCGCACGCACGAGCAAGAACCCTACAAAAGCCACGATCAACAACATCTCCATCCAAACTATTCTGTGCAAATTGGACCTGATATGACTCACGAGATCATTTCCGATGAAGCGATGGGTCAACAATGAAATACCGGCAAGTATCAAAACACCAATCAATACTGCGGAAAAACTGAACGAAACAATGTTCGTGCTGACCAAAAGCCATGTAACCGTTGCCACTAGAACCAAACCTAGTGGCTTAGCGAAAAGATACCCGCGATCAGGCCATGGTCTAAAAACTACAAACGCTATAGGCAGGACGATAAAAGCAAACAGCTGAGCGGCCACGTACCAAACAACCGGAGTAATCCAATCCGGTAACCAACGTGAAAAGAAAATCGAACTCCAGGTCCCCCCAGATTGCTGGGACAACACATCGCCCTCAGAAAGTAGCAAACCCGTACCACTTTTTTGGAGATGACTCCCTTTCAGGTCTGCAGAGCCGATTTCCTCACTCAGCTGCCGCCTCGTAAAACGACCTTCATTAGCGAAGATAAAGGTTTGAGGATGCTCATAAACTGAGAAGCTTTCGTCCGCCCATCCGAAACCAATATTAAACAATCCCTCAGATGGTGGACGAAACTGCTCAGGCGGACCAAAATCCACCCTGGCAAATGGATCCTCATAGTAGTCAACACCCAGTCCTCCAATATGACGTCCACTTGAATACGCCATTTCATATCCAAGTTCGCCAGAAAAAAGTTTCTCGTAAAAGATGGATGTGACGGGATAACGTTCGGATAGTCGAGGGATAGTTGCGTAAAGCCTGTTACTTAACAGAACAAAATAGTCAGATTCCGAAAGCAGGGTGGTCAGTTTGTCGAACTTTTTATAATTCTCATCGTTGTAGAGTTCAGCCCTCTCATGCATACGCAAACCAACAACCCCTGGTATTCCCTCTTCCCAATGCTCTTGCACAACTTGAGAACCAGAATCAGCGTTACTCCTAAGCCAGTTAGAAACCTCGTTTACTGGATGCGGACCTGAGTACACGCTCATGAATGACAGCGAGTAATGAACGGTGAACAACAAAACCAATCCAATTGGTAATGCTTGCAACCAACGTTTTGAAGGTTGCAAAGACTTGATCACTTCGAAAATCCACCAAAGAAAACGGGCACCATACAGAATGAGAAACGGAGTTATGGGCATCATGTAACGCATGAACTTCACATCAAACCAACCCGTAATCAACAAGTAAGGAATCACCCAGGCGAGTATTACAAGATCAACCTTTCTTTGCGCCAGTACTCCGGCAATAGCCGAACCAATCAAACCGAGCCAAACCGTTATTCCCAAGGCCGGACCAAGCCCCCAGGTTCCAAGTTGGACTATCTGGTAAAAATACCGTGGGGTGTCCGCATATTGACGGGTAAACGGAAAATCCACCTCTCTACGAACCATCTGCCCTTGGGTTGAAATGTTGTCGATATAAGTTTTGAAATCTATGAACATATAAGGCTGAACAACTATCAAAACCACGAAAAAAACCGCAGCAGTAATTAATAGGTTCTGATAAGCAATACGACGATGATTGGTTGCTTCGCCGGGGACTACACCAGATGAGTCATATCGATCGCCTTTGCGAGATGTTGCAAATATCAAATGAGCGAAAACAAGTGCCAATCCCAATGGCAAAACTGAGAATTTAGTAGCAACTGCCATACCAAACATGACCGCGCTCAAAACTGTATCGCTACGACGACCCTCTTTCGCAACACGGATGGAATAAAAAATTGTGGCGACAATGAATGTCGTCATGAAAGTGTCAACGGCAAAGAAATGGCTTAGTTGGATCTGCTGGACAGCAATCGCTGACAACAAAGCTGCCAAGAGACCAACCCTGGAACTAAAGACTGTGCGACCAATCATAAAAATGAGCAAAACCGTGAAGGTATCTGAAACGGCCGAAAGCGCACGCCCGGCGTAACGCAAATCGAAAACACTCATCCATTTGTATGGGGCGACGAGATAATGAACCGACTTGAGCGCGTAGTGAGGTAGACTGCCCCAATTAAAGGATCCCGGATTAAGAGTGCTTTCATCGGGATCGAAGACGTTAGACCATTCTTCACCTTCTGGGAATTGAAGATCGTACACCTGGGATAAAAAGGCCCTCTCATCTGGATGAAAAAGACCTCCTTGATCCCAGTCAATTCCCCATAACCGAAGTACCAAAGCTAGCAACAAAATCAGGGCTAAAATTTTCCACGTCGAAAACCCAAACTTAGATTTGCCCGATGGCTGGTTACTTGTACCTAAGTCAGAAATCTGGCGAGCTTCAATATCGGGAGTTCCCACATCCCTTTGTGCGACGTCCTGAGATTTAGCATCCTGTAAATCGTTCATGAATGAGAATTCTAACGTCGGGCACCACCTGCTCGCTGCACGAACGATTCCATCAAAACACCTAATCATGAATCTAACAGTCGAAATCTAAAGAAGTTTGACCCGTGACCTAATCGCACCTACGCTTGATCTTGGCGTTTTTAAGCGCATGGACAACATATAGAAAGTAAAAATCTTCCGTTGAAAACATCCCCATCCCAGCAACTTGTCTCCAGCTCTTTTAATCGAACTGTGCTGCCCAATGGCATACGCGTTCTCTCCAGCAGTTTTAGACACACTAATGCTGTAAGCATCATTTTCCTCTTTGGCGCTGGTTCGAGATATGAGACTCCCGAACTCGCAGGAGCCTCTCACCTATTCGAACACATGCTATTCAAAGGCACGCCTAAACGACCTACTCCAAGGGATATTTCAGAAGTGATCGAAGGAGTGGGCGGTACGTTGAACGCATTTACAGATCGAGAAGTGACCGGGTATTGGTGCCGTCTTGCCCAGCCAAATTACCGAGATGGTATAGACCTGTTATCTGACATGACCCTCAACTCCCTGTTCCGAGAGGAAGACATCGCCAAAGAAAAGCAGGTGGTATACGAAGAAATACGCGCCTCTTTTGACTCTCCTGGTGCACGAGTCTCGATGATGCTGGATGATCTGTTGTGGCCCGACCAACCGATGGGACGTGACATCGCGGGTTCTGTCGAATCAGTCGCGTCAATTTCACGAGATGACATGTGCAAATACCTGGAAACTCAATACGTCGGATCTAACACAGTCATCGCCATCGCAGGAAATATCGAACATCAGGAGGTTGTTGATCAGATCACCGGATCTCTCGGGAGCCTTCATGATGGAAAAATACTCCCCATGTTTCCTCACGAGAAAAAAGTCCTTTCAAAGCGAGTTGCATTAGAACACCGTCCAACGGAACAGGCACATCTTGCAATCGGACTTGCCGGATTTGCAAATGACGATCCCGATCGTCATGCACTTTCAATTATGTCGGTGGTCCTCGGAGAAACTATGAGTAGCCGCCTTTTCGAAGAAGTTCGCGAGCAACGCGGACTCGCATATGACATACATAGCGGTGCTCATTTTTACAGCAACTGCGGTGCGTTCGTGGTTGAATCTGGTATCGACCCGAATCGAGTTGATGAGGCTATTCCGGTGATTTTGAAGGAACTAGGTAAAATGCGCGATGGTGTCACTGAAGCAGAATGGACACAAGCCTTGCAACTGACAAAGGGCAGGATGATGCTGCGAATGGAGGAAAGCCGAGCTGTATCAAGCTTCCTGGGTATACAAGAGCTCATTCGTGGTGAAGTACAGTCAGTCGATGAAGTCATCGCAAACATCTCATCCGTAACCCAAGAAGACATCAAGCGAGCTGCCAACAGAGTCATCAAATCAGAGAATCTTGTACTCGCTATTGTCGGACCTTTTGATGATCCCGATCACTTCGAAGCCATGCTTAACTTAGATTGATAACTGTCAAAACAACTTTATTAGACACTAATTACGAGTGATCTAACGTTTGCAGAATTCGCCCAACCGTGTAAAAAAAACGCTAGGGCTTAAGAAAAAAAGCATTGTAGCTTGCTATTTATGTTGACACGACAAGGACCTCCAACCGACTTTAAATGGCAAGCAGATAATATCCGAGCGCTGCGTTCCCACCTGGAACTTTCGCAAACTGCACTATCGCGAGAAATCGGCATTAGACAGCAGACCATCAGCGAATGGGAGACGGGCATGTACGCACCTCGAGGCGCATCTGTGACCATCCTAACAATGCTGGCTGTTAGTTCGAATTTCCCGTTCGAACAGAGCAGTGAAAGCGAAATAAAATCGACGCGAACCCAAGGGTTCACGCCAAGGCGACTCGCAGACTCTGGCCCCGTGACGCCACAAGCAGATTCACCTGTGCCCGCCCAACGCCTGATGTACGATGCAGCACAGGTTGCCCAGGCTACTCAACGACCCGCTACATATAATTCAACCTACTTCGAGTCTCGTCCATCGGCAACGGTACGAAGACTTGAAGTTCCTATGTAATCAAAATAGATCTCATCGGCAATCTAAGTCTCTTTTATCCGTACCATGCACGCGGCTTACATGTAGTCTGTCCGCTTTGACACTTGCATCAATGTCCGAATAGGATTGCGCCATTGATCAGCGGAGAGAAGACTTGACTACACGTGTGTACATCCTAATTGAGACAACGGTCGGCAAGACAGCAGAAGTCGCACAGGCCCTAGAAGGCTTGAAAATGATTACATCTGTCGACACAGTGACCGGGCCCTTCAACATTATCGCTTTAGCAGAAGCGGAAGATCTAGCAAGTATCGGTGATCTGATCAGTGACGGTATGCACCGCATACAAGGAATTGAAAAAACCATTACGTGTCTAGCTGTTAGAAATTGACACATGTTTAGTCCGGTCTACTCCCGAATGGAATGCACAAACATTGCGTTTTGAGTTCACTGCGGAAGAATCTGATTTCAAACGTGACCTGAGCGCGTTTCTCGACAACGCGTTGCCTGATGACTGGCAAGGCCCTGCAGATGAATCACGAGATGACCACTGGGACCTAAACCAAAAAATCAAGCAGGGACTAGCCGGTCGAGGTTGGCTGGTTATGAGCTGGCCAAAAAAATATGGAGGCTCAGATTCATCACCTATGATGAACACCATATTCGCTGAGGAAATGGCGTACCGAAGGGCGCCAGGACACGACCGATTTGGTACACGGATGTTTGGACCAACTCTTATGCGATTTGGATCGGAAGATCAACGCATTGAATACCTCGGCTCAATAGCACGCGGTGAGATTCAGTGGTGTCAGGGGTACTCTGAGCCAAACTCTGGTTCAGATCTGGCATCCTTGCAAACAAAAGCCATCGACAATGGTGATCACTTTACGGTAACTGGGGCAAAGATTTGGACTTCCCTCGCCCACCGAGCCGACATGATGTTCATGTTAGTAAGAACAGATCCTGACTCTCCGCCACATAAGGGAATCAGCTTGATTATGGTCGACATGAAATCTCCTGGAGTCGAAATACAGCCGATCATTAACATGGCTGGCGTACATAGTTTCAATCAAGTGATATTTAACGAGGTGTCTGTCCCAAAAGAAAATCTTGTTGGAGATTTAAACGATGGCTGGCGAGTTGGGATGACGGTATTGAACTTCGAAAGATCTGGTATCGACTATGCAGCCTGGGCTCGTGCCGCTTTAGAAGAACTTGTCGATTATGTGTCAGGTAATGATCCAATCATAGGAACCATTAGTTCAGACCCAATAGTTCGAAGTAATTTAGCAGAATTAAAAACTGAAATAGAAGCTGCCCGACTCATGTGTTTCGATGTCGCATGGCGACAAGGACAAGGCGAAGTTCCGTCTTCAGAAGCGTCGATGAGCAAAGTTGCAGCTACAGAAATCTACACAAAGGTACTTGACTATGGAGTCGAGTTACTAGGAATGTACGGAGTACTTGAGCCCGGGTCCAGCCAATCGGAACTAGAAGGACGTTTTCTAAAGATGAGGATGTTCTATGCCTCTGGACCAATTCTCGCTGGAACCAACGAGATTCAAAAAAACATCATAGCGCAGCGAGGCTTGGGACTTCCCAGGAAGTAAACATAAACATGGATTTCGGACTTACGGAAACACAAGAGCTTATTCGGCGTTCAGCAAAAGAGTTTTTAAAAGACGAATCTAATTCAGAGACGATTCGCGCTGTAGCATCAGGCAATTACGATGCTCTTGAGGACTTATGGAAAAGGATGTTAGAACTCGGCTGGCCTGCACTTATAATTCCTGAGGAGTTTGGTGGGGCCGGTTTTTCTTTTGGTGACCTCGCCGTGCTACTGGAAGAACTGGGGGCGACTCTAGCGCCTGTCCCAATGGTCGAATCTGCGATCACTTCGTGGATTATCGAACGATATGGTTCAGAATCCATGAAGTCAGAAATCCTTCCACAAATTGCATCCGGTGACATTTTATTGACACCGTCGATTGTCGAGCGAAATGGTTCCTGGGACACGTCTTCTACAACAGTCGCAGCCACCAAATCTGGTACTAACCTTGTAATAACAGGCGAGAAAAGATTCGTAGCATTTGCTCAACAGGCTACTCACTCATTAGCAACAATCAGACTGGACAACGGTCAGCCTGCCCTAGTCACAATACCGATATGGAAAGCTGCAGGCGTCCACCAAACTCCAATAGATCATGCTGCAGGAGTTCCAGTATCTTCCATAACTTTCAATGAGGTACTCGTGCCTGAAGTAAATATCGTTGCAAAGGGTAATAAAGCCATTAAAGCTGTTGAAGAATTAGTTTCTGCCGGCGGAGTAGCCCGAGCTGCGCAACTTGCCGGTCTCGGCAAGGCCGTTTTAAACACTACGGTCAGTTACGCAGCTAACCGTGAACAATTCGGGCAACCAATCGGTGCATTTCAAGCTGTCCAACACCATCTTGCTGAAATGGCCATAGCTGCCAAGCAAGTAAACCATCTTGCACACTCGGCCGCTTACAGTTTCTCACGTAACGGATACTCCTACGAAAGAGCCGCACAGGCAAAAATCGCTGCCAGCGAGAAAATTTCAGCCCTGTGCTGGACAGCGCATCAGTGTCACGGTGCAATTGGTTTCACTTGGGAACACGATTTACATCTTTACACTCGAAGAGCGCTGGCATGGAAAACTGACTACGGCGATGCAAATTTTCATAAATCAAATCTCGCTGACGCAATGGGGCTATAAAAACGACGGGTTTAGATGGTGATCCTAATCATCACAATTAGAGGATAATAATCAGGTGGATCAACCTAAATGTATATTCTGCAGTATCGTCGAAGGAGAATTACCTTCAACGAACATTTATTCCGATGACCATTGCATTGCATTCAATGACATTAATCCAGTGGCAAACGTCCACGTGCTGGTGATCCCTCGAGAACACATCACTTATCTAAAAGAGACGACAAAGCGATACGAAAAACTTCTTGGACATTTGATGCGTGTAGCAGCTAAAGTGGCCGAACAATTGGGTACAGCAGAAGACGGTTATAGAGTTACCGTAAATCAAGGAGTAAATGCAGGTCAAATTGTCGATCATCTTCACCTACATGTCCTTGGCGGGGAGCAACTCAATTCACTCTGAACAACACTCACTACTCGAGAGCATGTATCTGCACAGCACAAAAACTGTAGTTCCAGGTACGGTGACTGAAAAGCCGATCACATAGTGCATATAAGTATTCTTTCAGGAACCAGTTACTCTGCCTTCAAATACCGCGAATACCGGCTATTCTGGGTGGCTGCGGCTTTCTCCAATATTGGTATGTGGTCTCTTGTTTACGGTCGTCTTTTTCTAATGCGAACACTTACAGGCTCAGAAGTCATGCTGGGGCTTGTCGCTACAGCAAACTTGGCCCCGGTTCTGATTTTCTCTATGTGGGGAGGTGTTCTCGCAGATAGGTTCAACCGCTTAAAAATTGTCCGATTCACCCGATTAATGTTTGCAGTAGCAACATTTGGTACGGGAATACTAATCCAAAGCGGAGCTGTTGAGCCGTGGCATATTCTAGTTATCTCATCGGTGACCGGGACACTGCTAGCTTTCGATATACCTTCGAGATCTGCAATGGTGGCCTCGATCGTTCCCAAAGATCATCTGGGTGGAGCAATAGCACTCTATTCAATCGTCTTTGGCGCAGCAGCAATTATCGGTCCGATTCTAATTGAACCGCTCGTTTCAAATTGGGGGCTTGAAGGACTGTTCTACATTATAGGTGGGTCTTATGTACTAACCGTCATAACCCTTTTCATGATGCAGACAAAAGGTCACAAAGTAACAGCTACAACTAGAACTGCGTTAGCAGGATTAATAGAGGGATTCGCCTACCTCAAAAAACAACGGTCTATATTTTCCGTGATATTACTTGGCGTCACACTGGGAGTATTTGGAACATCATTCGACACTCTTCTTCCAGTATTCACTGATGAGATCTTCCAGGGCGGCCTTGGAGTTTATGGCCAACTTCTATTAGGAGTGGGAATTGGAGGATTGATTGCCACGGTTGCAATCACACTGATCGGTAATCGAGTCCGACCTGCACTTTACCTTACAGTTGGCGGCGTCGGACTTGGTGTTGCGCAAATCGCCTTTGCACAAGCCAACGTGCTGGATTTAGCAGTCGTTATAGCGGGTGTGATTGGTGGATTCAAAGTCTTAATGGGAACGATGAACACCACAGTCGTACAAACTCTGGTCGACGAAGAATTCCGCGGCCGTGTTATGAGTATCAATCAACTCACCTGGGGAGCATCTGCTCTGGGAGGTTTACTAATGGGTTATTTAGCACAGAGATTCGATGCACCGTTCGCCATGACTCTGGGTGGTTCAATAGCAATTATCGCAACGCTATATGTAGGACAGAGCCTGTTACGTAGTTTCGGTTTCAGGTCAAAACCCAAATTTGCAGGTAACTCAACACAAGAAAGAGACCTCGATAATAAAACGCAAAGTACAAGCTAATCTTTAGATTTTCATCACATCTTTTCTCCGTTAAACCACATTCATTAGTTGCCATAAACCCCCTATTACCGGCATAATGAGCGCTCTCGCTATCAGTACATCGTCACGATGTTGCTAGATAGACACCCAGCACCGGGTTTTCTTGCTGTTATTCCAGTGTTGCCAGCTTGAATATTCTGAATAAACACTTGAAAGGAGAGGGCCCTTGCATCCGTTTGCATACGTTGCCCCAAACACGGTTGAAGAAGCCGTGACCGTGCTTAACGAACATGGTGATCGAGCGCGTCCATTCGCCGGTGGTACCGACCTATTAGTAAAAGCTCGGGCCAACGCCTGGGAATTAGACGCGGTGGTCGACATCAAGAACATTCCCGAGCTTATGAATCTTACGATCGGAAAAAATGGATTGAGCATTGGCGCGGGCGTGCCATGCTACCAAGTGTATGAAAACAGTGAAATCGCTGATGAATACCCAGGAATAATTGATGGAGCATCCATCATCGGTGGGATCCAAATCCAATCTCGTGCGGGCTTAGGCGGTAACCTTTGCAACGCAGCTCCATCTGGTGATGGAATTCCTGCGCTAATTGTGTACAGCGCGATCGCCCGAATCGCAGGACCTAGCGGAACTCGTGAAGTTCCGGTTGAAGAATTCTGCACAGGGCCAAGCCGCACGGTGCTT
>Ga0208641_1001270_pt1 | contig 13044 bp, 11 predicted proteins | sample ETN02SmetaG_2_FD_185789 | JGI IMG/M metagenome (GOLD analysis project Ga0208641, IMG submission 185789) | Marine microbial and viral communities from oxygen minimum zone, Eastern Pacific Ocean - ETNP2014F10-02SV253 (SPAdes) (version 2) | ecosystem: Environmental > Aquatic > Marine > Oceanic ... | reverse complement strand
AGTGAACGTTTCTGGCCAGCATCTGATCGCGAAAGCGTCTAGGCTGTGTTTCTCTTTTAAGCTATCAAGGCCATGGTAAATTGAAATGCTCTTTTCAAGCTCATCCTGGACAAGCTCTTCAGTACCCTGAAGGTAGTCAGAAATTGTATTTTTTGTACTTGCAATTGTCCCTTTCTCTACGTTTTTTGCCTCGTCAAACAGATCCTCGAGTTCAAGATCAATCAATGAAACATTAAGTTTATCGGCCACCTCTGCTGAGTCATAGTCGCAGGTATCAAAGCCCTCAGGCCTTGTACCAATAATTCCAATTGTTTGCTTATCAATGGTATAGCTAAAATCACCTTGATTAGAGCTTATAGCTGCTTTTTCCCATGAAATGTTCTCGTTATTACTGCTGCTTTCAATGAACTGAGAGAATAATCGCTGATTGGTTTTGCTGTCCTTTTCCATAATAATGAAGTCAGGCAAAATGTCGTTTTTGATTAGAGAGTGCATACCAAGATTGAGTCCACAGATAGAGTTAAGTCTCAATCTGCCGCCGGTTCTTTGTTCAGGAAATGAAACAATACAAATTGGTCTATTTATTTTTTTAGCGAAATTCAAAATAAACTTAGCGTCAGTAAAGGTCGTTTGAAATAGAAAAATTTTTTCATATTCATTATTATTAAAAAACCCCAGAGCTTCATCGGCAATATCATCATTTGTAATCAATTGATTAAAACCTGCTATATCGGGACAGACTGATTTCAAGACGTTTTTAGCTTCAGTAAATTTAGATAATGCAAATTCAACATCGAAAGTTTCTCTTGCTAGTGCTAAATATCCAATCATTTAAATCCTTGATAGTCTGCGGTAAATTGTTTCGGTTTATCAATTTTATAACCATTTGAAAAAAATGTATCAAGAGATTTGGCATTATTGACGGTCAGGTCATTTAGCTTTTTTATGTAATTTAGAGAACTTGTTTTTAGTCCCCGGTCTACTTTTTCGATATCAGGATAACTTTGAAATGGCTCTAGCCAGATAGTTCTACCAGCAAGATAGCCAGAAGCACCATATTTATAGGCCAATCTTAGGCAATTATAGAAAGAATCCTTTCCCATACCTGATGAGAGCATGACCCAGGGCTTGTTATTGGTAGCTTGAGACAGTTTTTGAAAGGCACTTTCAGTTTCAAGTGTAATGTTATTTTCCAGTTTTGCGCTATCTACTGGGCTCTCTAATTTGAATATATCAACCTTGTACTTCTCTTTTGCAAACTCTTTCACACTATCAATTACGTGTTCGGTATTTTTTTGTATTTGCTCCTGATACTCTTTGGTGTGATGGATATCGTCCTGAAAAGGATAAACCAGTAACTCCAGGAGAAAGGGGAGGTTGTATTTTTCGCATTGTCGGCCTATAGTTTGAATATATTTTTTCTGGTGATCGACAGATTCACTTTCAGCGTCTGGCCTGTACCATGCTAGAACCTTGACTGCATCAGCACCTAATTTTTTAATTTTTTCTACTGTCCAGTTGTTGATATTTTTTGAATAGCGCCCTCTATTGGTCTCCTCAAAGTCATGATCCTCAAGCGTAACAATCAAGCCCTTAGAGTCGTTGTAGCTGAGAAGATTGGGGATGGAGTAATAGGGATCCATCAGTATTGCTGTGGCTAAATGTGAAAGATTAGCGGTAATTAATTGTTTGCACTCTACAACCTCTTCGTATTTGTGTTCTCTATTTTTTGCAGCATTAATAATGTTAAAAATAGGAGGTCTCTGATCGACGGCCAGCATTTGGAAATGGTTGCTGTCTGAACAGAGTTTTTTTAAAGGGACAAATTTTCCAAGGGCCGGTTTTATCATTTAATATTTAGTGATTTGTTAGTCAATCTATTACTATATTAGGGCATATTTGACGCCCAGATTAATATGTTTTCTTCTGTTACAGCTGTAAGTGAAAGTATGTTGTTTTGTGGTTTGTTCAGTGCCCCAATAATCATTATTATTATATTATAAGTTTAATCATTTTTTTTCCTTTTTATTCATATTTTTTCTTAATAGTTGACAAACGAACATCATTAGTATATATTTCTATAGAATTAGCATATATTTCTATTAAGTTTTGATATGTGATGAAAAATATCGAACTTTGTAGGAGTTTATAGTGAATTATGCATATACATAAATTCATATATACTAATTAGTAATTAAACTCATATATACTGGGGTTTAATTATTACTTTAAAAATTTAACTTTAAATTTTTATGTAATTTTTTAAGTTTCAAATAATTATTGGGGAGAGATATAAATGAAAAGAATATTATTAATTTTGTTTGCATTTGTTGTGTCCACCTTCAGTGTTAACGCTGACGAGATAAAGTTTGTTTGCTATCAGGACGCTAATGAATGTGATGTTATAGCTGAGATGGCTACTATGTGGGAATCATCAAGTGGCCACACTGTCAATATTGAGACTGTCGGATATCAAGTTGTGAGAGAGCAACTTGAAAACCTTTTGGAGTCTGACGCTGCACCAGACGTCGCAAGGGTGACTAATCTTGGTGGACTGAACAAGTTCTACTTGGATCTAACGCCTTACGTTGATGCCTCATATTGGGAGAAAAATTATGGAGCCACTTTGCCTTGGTACAGAAAACCTTCGGGCGATGATGGAATCTATGGCTGGCAGACACAGTTAACTGTGACTGGTCCATATGTAAATGTGACAATGTTTGAAGATGCTGGCGTTGACATGCCTGAAGAGGGTTCAACCTGGGATGATTGGGCTGAGGCCTTAAGGCAGGTTAAATCTGAACTTGGTCTTACAGCCGGTCTTGCGCTTGATAGAACTGCGCATAGATGGGCAGGACCTGCATTCTCATATGGAGCGCAATTTCACAAAGACGGTGTGCCAATCTTAGTTGATGATGGTTTTAGAAAGTTTGCTGAGGTCTTTGTTGGTTGGCATGAAGAGGGCTTAATGCCTGCAGAAGGCTGGCCTGCAGGAGCAGGCACTGCATATAAAAATGCGGCACCACTGTTCTTAGATGGTACTGTTGCTATGCATATGTCTGGTTCGTGGATGTTAGGTAATTATGACAAAAACATAACTGACTTTGAATGGAAAGTTGTGCCAATTCCTTGTGGTTCAGGTGGTTGCGGAGCAATGCCTGGAGGTTCTGGTGTGGTTGCATTTAAGTCATCCAAACATCCAGAAGCGGCAGCTTCGTTTATTAACTACCTAGCGCAGACCGGTACTGCTGCACATTTTGCTTCAAATACAAGCAATATTACAGCGCACCAAGGGCTGCAAAAGCTAGGTATCGACTATTCAGGTGTTAGCCCGGTTGTTTCTGCTGGCCTTTCAACCTTTGCAGCTAATGCAGGTAAGGCGGCTGAATCAACACCGCAAGCATATTGGTTCCAGGGTTACAACAAAAACTTTGCCATCTATGGTATCGTTCCTGACTACATAACCAAAGCCATTACAGGTGAGATGAGTCTTGATGATGCTTTAGATGCAATAGATGCAGATGTAGCAGCCAAGATAGCTGAATAGAGTTAATTAAGTTAATATTGGTTCAAGTATAAGGCCGTCTCCTATGGCGGCCTTATTTTTTGTTTTATCTTAATTTTTCAAGATGTTAGATAATTTTTTAAATATTAATAACTGGTACCTTGTTTCCTTTTTCTATCTTCTAATTGGTTTACTTTTAACAAGTGATGTAGCCGGACTAACCCCAAGAGTGATGGCTATAATAGGTTGGCCGATAGAGCTTTCACAGAAGATAGCTGGGACAACTGCTCTTCCTTATTTATTTTTGTTTCCAAATTTGTTAATTTTTGGCCTCTTCACTTTCATGCCATTGTTTATGAATTTTGGCTTTTCTTTGACGGACGGCGCAAGTATCAACTTTTCATCTAGAGATTATTCCGGACTAGATAACCTTGCCAGGATCGTATCAGAAACACAAATTGATGTTGGAATTCAAAATATGGAGGATGATAAATTTATGGCTGCAGCAGCAGACACATTTATCTTTGTCGTTTTTCAAGTCCCAATCATGATTCTGATCGCTCTTTTTACTGCCATTGTTCTTAATAGGGAAATTGTTGGTAGGGGTTTTTGGAGGGCGGTATTCTTTTATCCTGTTATGCTTAGCCCTGTTGTGGTTGCCTTTTTATGGACCCTAATCCTCAAGAGACAGGGGCTTTTGTCTCAAACACTTATTGATTGGAATTGGATTAGTGAACCTATTCAGTGGCTGGTTGATCCGTCCTGGACCATGTTTTGGTCTGTTTTTGTATACACTTGGGCTCATCTGGGTTTCTATATGTTGATATTGCTTGCAGGGTTGCAGTCCATCCCGAGGGATCTGTATGAAGCCGCAGAGATGGATGGTACATCAGATCGACGTGTTTTTTGGAGGATTACGTTACCCTTATTGATGCCAATTTTACTGGTAGTAACGGTTTTATCTTTGATAAAGGCTGTTCAAGCTTTTGAGGAATTATTCGCCTTGCAAGTTGGTTGGGTGTCTCTTGTTTCTTACATTTTTGAGACCTCAGGATTGAGGGGTCAAAAGACTGAATTCGGCTTAGGGATAGCTGCGATGGCATCACTAATTGTGGCGCTAGTATTGATCATTCTTTCTTTACTGCAATTCTATCTTACTAGGAGGCAAGTGAAGCTATGACCGCGGTTATTAAATTCTTCACCAGAACCCAGGGCAAAAAGAAGCCAAGTCTTGTCGATTGGGTGTCCTATATTTTTCTGTTTCTTGGTTTTCTGATTATTTTTCTGCCAGTCTTGTGGCTTTTACTAAATTCAATTAAGTCGCAATTCTTGTTACAAAAGTTAGACACAAATTTGTTGCCAATGGACTATGAGAGGATTGGAAGGGCGACCGTTTATGGTCCCGAGGGTAAAGAGATATTTATGATAAAAGACTTACCTTCTTGGGTCTTGTATTGGAGTGATTTAAGTGAAGATGAAAGATCTCAGCACGATGTTGACTCATTTATTTCTCAATATGGCGACAAAGAGTTTTATGCTCTGAGAAGTCATTTTGGGCTAGTTCCTGGACAATCAAAAGAATTAATCATCAACAAAAATTTACCTGAATGGTTGATTAAATATCCAAGCATGTTTCCGAGCGCTAAAAAGGAATACGACCCCGAATCCGTAATCAGTGTGCTAAACATTGAAGAGGTTAGGTTGTTGTCGGAATATTTAGGCCTCAAACCGTATAAGCCTAATGGCTTTACATCGCAAATTTTAGTCACTACAGTTGACTCTGAAACCAGTGAGGTTACAGAGTACTCTGTAAGTAGAATTAGCACAAATAAAGACACAGTGAATGCCAGGTTAATCAGTAATCCCCAGGCTGGGATAGTGAAACTACCAAAAAATGAAATCATGCTAAACAAAAGCTTGAAGCCGGCCTGGATTAATTACACCAACCCATTAACGAAGAACGTTGCTGGAATGGATTTTGATGCAGTTAGGTGCCTGAATAATTCTGTTTTTGTTACTATTGTGGCAACCTTAATAACTCTTTTAATCAACTCCATGGCAGCCTTTGCGTTGTCCAAGTATCGCTTCAATGGTCAAATCATATTTTTTATCATCATATTGGCTACCTTGATGGTGCCGGCATCAGTGTTGATTGTAGGTATATTCAAAATGGTATCGGTAACCGGTTTAGCGGGGTCTTTGTGGGGAGTCATAATACCTGGAGCGGCAACCCCGACCGGGGTGTTTATGTTAAGGCAATACATGCTCACCATTCCGGACGAGTTGTTGGAGGCTGCAAGAATGGATGCTGCTAGTGAGTGGACAATCTATTGGCGCATTGTCTTTCCTCTGGCGCTTCCAGCGATAGCTGTTCTCGGTATTCTATCGATAATATGGCGTTGGAACGATTTAATACTGCCAATGATAGCTGTCTCGACGACTAAGGCCGCCTATACAATACAGCTTTGTTTATTAGACTTTCAAGGCGAATACATTGCACAGGAACACTACCAATTGGCAATGACAGTGGTGAGTTTAATTCCTACAACTTTGGTCTTTGTTTTTCTGCAAAAGTATATTACAACTGGAATCGCAACAACAGGAATAAAATAGCATTATGGCAAATCTTAAACTTATAGATATAAAAAAATCTTACGGAAAAACACAAGTTATTCATGGAGTCAACCTTGAGGTATTAGATGGCGAGTTTTGCGTTCTGGTGGGCCCGTCTGGTTGCGGAAAATCAACATTGCTTAGAATGATTGCCGGTCTAGAGGCGATTAGTGATGGTTCAATACTTATCGATGAAGATAGGGTGAATGATATATCTGCTGCCAAGAGGGGGTTGGCGATGGTTTTTCAGTCATATGCATTGTATCCACATATGAGTGTGCGCCAAAACCTTGCCTTCGGTCTGGAGAATTTAAAGCTAGACAAAACAGAAATTGAAAAAAGGATCCAAGAGGCTGCCAGACTGCTTAGGATGGAAGAGTATTTGAAGAGGCGTCCTGGACAGCTGTCCGGTGGACAGATGCAGAGAGTTGCAATTGGAAGGGCTATTGTGAGGGAGCCTTCCATATACTTATTTGACGAGCCATTATCAAATCTAGATGCCGAGCTAAGGGTAGCAACCCGTGTTGAACTGAAGGCGCTTCATGAACGCCTAGGTAATACAATGGTTTATGTTACCCATGACCAGGTAGAGGCGATGACAATGGCTGACAAGATTGTCGTCTTGAATGAAGGGATTATCGAGCAAGTGGGCGCCCCATTAGAGCTTTATAATAGTCCAGCCAATTTATTTGTTGCGGGATTTATCGGTTCCCCAAAAATGAACTTTTTGGACTGCTCATCACTTCCTGAGAGTCTCAAAAAATTGGCTCCAGAAAACTCATCCATTTTTGGCATTAGACCAGAACATCTCTCAATTACAGAAGAAAATTCACTCCCTCTAGAGGTAAATAGTGTCGAACAATTGGGCTCTGATAGCTACCTCTACGGAGTCACCATCGGAGATCAGGAATTATCTATTAAGCTGAATAATCAAACCGATATTAGAGCTCAACAGAAGATTAATGTCGGTTTTGACCTGGACAATGCGCACTGGTTTGATTCTGCCGGTAAATCTCTTTAATTAGTTGTATCATAATGGCCTTAAATAACCTTAAAATTAAGGCTAAATGAGCATTAATGACCAAGCAACAATCTGGATAAAGAAACCATTGGCAGTGTGTGCAAAAGATAGCGCAGACGGTGTAGTAATCAGGGGCCAGAGAATTGTTGAGTTAGTTGGCTTGGGAAAGACCCCAGAGTCAGCGATTGATGAGATATACGATGCCAGCGACAGTGTCGTTTTGCCTGGTCTAATCAATACCCATCATCACTTCTACCAAACCCTTACCAGAGCATACCCTGAAGCACTAAACAAGGAATTGTTTCCGTGGCTAAAGAGTCTCTACAAGGTATGGGCTCATATCCAACCGGAGATGCTGTCAGTTGCCACTGAATTAGCCCTGTCTGAACTATTACTGTCTGGCTGTACCACCGCAAGTGATCACCATTATCTTTTTCCAAGTCAACTTGAAAACGCTATAGATATTCAGGTAGAGCAGGCCCAAAAGTTAGGAGTGCGAGTACTTCTAACAAGAGGCTCGATGAGCTTAGGGGAAAGGGATGGCGGTCTACCACCACAAAGCGTTGTCCAGAGTGATGACGAAATCCTAATCGACAGCGAGAGAGTTATTAAGACCTATCATGACAGTGCTGAGGGTGCGATGACCCAGATCGCCTTGGCGCCATGTTCGCCATTCTCTGTTACCACAGAATTAATGAAAGATACGGTAAAGCTTGCCGAGAAGTATGATGTTCGTCTCCATACCCATCTAGCGGAAACCATTGATGAGGAGAATTTTTGCCTAGAGAAGTATGGTCTAAGGACTGTCGACTACCTTGAAAGTGTGGGTTGGCTATCTGGGCGTACCTGGTTGGCTCACGGGATCCATTTCAATGAACAAGAGATTCAAAAATTAGGCCAATCTAAGGTCGGCATTTGTCACTGTCCTAGCTCCAATATGATGCTGGCTTCTGGCATTTGTCGTAGCCTCGAGCTCGAAGAGGCCGGCTCCACTGTAGGTTTGGGTGTAGACGGTTCGGCTTCAAACGACGGATCCAATATGATAGCCGAGCTTAGACAGGCGATGTATTTGCAGCGTCTACGCTATGGCGCATCAAAGATTACCCATCAACACGCATATGACTGGGCAAGCAAAGGCTCGGCGAGGCTATTAGGAAGAGGCGATATAGGTGAAATAGCAGCCGGAAAGCAGGCAGATCTAGCACTATTCAAGCTGGACGAACTGAGATTTTCCGGTAGCCATGACCCTTTGGCTGCGTTAATACTGTGCGGTGCACAGAGGGCAGACAGAGTCATGGTGGCGGGGAATTGGCGCGTTATTGATGGAAAAATTACTGACAAGGATGAAACTGAATTGATTCATCGCCATAGCGAGGCGGCGAAAAAATTACGCCAACTGGCTTCCGTTTAATTACTTTTATTTTTTTTGATTGACTGCTCATAACAGTTGGCCTATAATCTCAACTTGAATATTGTTACAAAATTCAAGTTAGGAATGAATAAGAATAACCATGGCGGCGCTAGAAAGGGTGCCGGCCGTAAAAAAAATTCAGGCAGTTTTAAGGAAGGGACCAAAGTGCTCAGGGTGCCGTTTAGCCTCGTTGATTCAATCCTTCCATCTATCGAGATGTATAAATCTCAACTCAAGTCGGGAGTCGAGGTTATGCTCGCCAAGGAGAATACAAAAGAGCTTCTAGTGCCGATCTTTGCTTCACGTGTGCAGGCAGGTTTCCCCTCACCGGCAGATGACCATTTAGAGGATACGCTCGATTTGAATACCCACCTAATCCACCACAAAGAGGCCACCTTCTTTGTCAAGGCGCAGGGCGACTCTATGCTCGGTGCCGGTATCCATCAAGGAGACATATTGATAGTTGACAGGTCTCTGACTGCCAAAAGCGGCAAGATAGTGATCGCCGTTGTTGATGGCGAGTTTACCGTCAAAAGGCTGCACAAATACAAAGGCAATGTAACTCTTAGAGCTGAAAACCCTGACTTTGAAGATATCAAGATTAACGGTGACAGTGAACTCATTATATGGGGTGTGGTAACTTCGGTAATACACCAGTATGACTAAAGCTGGGCAGCAAAAGTTTGCCCTGATTGACTGCAACAACTTCTATGCATCCTGCGAAAGGGTGTTCGAACCTAAACTCGAGGGTGAGGCAGTTGTTGTTTTATCTAACAATGATGGCTGCGTTGTTGCCCGCTCCAATGAAGCCAAAGCGTTAGGAATCGGGATGGGTGTGCCTTACTTTCAGGTCAAAGATCTAGTGCAGAAAAATAGCGTTAAGGTTAAATCCTCCAACTATCCTCTATATGGAGACATGTCTTCGAGGGTGATGAAGATTATCGATAGTTACTCTCCCATTCAGGAGATCTACTCTATCGACGAGAGCTTTATAGATTTGACAGGTTTGCCGTTTAATCTGATAGCCCATATGCAGTCTCTAAGAGTCCAGATAAAGGGTTGGACAGGTATCCCGGTCTGTGTCGGCATAGGTAGAACTAAAGTCCTAGCTAAGCTGGCTAACCATATCGCTAAAAGTTATCCTAGATTCAAAGGAGTCTTTGATATAGACACTCTTCCCCATCAAAGGTATAGCGATTTGTTGAGGTCGGTCGAGGTCAGAAAGCTATGGGGTATAGGCAGACAAAGCTCCAACAAGCTTGCCCGCATTAATATCAATTCCAGCTACGACTTCTATCGCGCTGATATCGGCATTATTGAGACCTTACTGGGGGTTAACGGAAAGCGGGTCTACCAAGAACTCCGCGGCCACTCATGCATCCCTATCGAGCTTATCCCGCCAACCAGACAACAGATTGTCTCGTCTCGCTCATTCGGCTCTGATTTAAGTGGCTTCGACGAACTCAAGCAGGCACTCACAGTGTTAACCAGAAAGGCTGTCAACAAGCTGAACAGTCAGCAACTCGCAGCCACAACGCTGACCGTTTTTATCTACACTAACCCTCACAAAAAAGACAAACCATGTGTTCATCTATCAAAAACAATAGGCATGGCAACGGCACTCCAAGATGAGTCACAAATCATTCCACTCACAGCAAAAACTCTAGGACTTATATATAAGCCTGGACACTCCTTCTATAAGGGCGGTATAGTGCTAGGAAATCTTACCAAGAATTACCGTCAACAGGACTTGTTTTCATTCACTCAAAAAGAACAACCACAGATAAACAGCGATGATAAATCAAGCCCTATGAAAAGCATCAATAGGCGTTTTAGTGAGTCGCTCAAGTATGCCAGTGAGGTTGGCAATGATAGGTGGCATCCGAGAGCTAAATTTAGATCAAACAGGTATACCACTAGTTGGGACGAATTGTTAACTGTTTAATTTATCGGGATACTTATCCAAAAAGCAAGCAAAACCAATCCCTAAATTGGTTTTTAACTGAGTAAAATCACAATTATGAATAGCCAAGACCAAAGCCCAGAAATTATCATCGATCATTGGGCCGAATATTTCAATAATGGTGACTTGGAATCAATTCTGGATATGTATCATGATAGCGCCACTTTATTACCAACTTTTTTGCCAAAAATATCTACTGGAGAACAAATAGAAGGCTATTTTACTGGGGCTATAGAAGGCCAAGCTTCGGTAGAGGTTGATTCTGATAAGACAATAAAAAAGAAATTATCAGAAAATATGTATTTGATGACTGGCGCATATACTTTCTGCCTCAAGAAAAAAGGCAATACAAAATACCTGTCTTGGTTTACCTTCTTGATTGATTTGTCAGTCGACTCTCCAATTAGACACCATCACTCCTCTATGGTGCCGCTTGAGTTCGCTCTAAATAAGCCAACCTCAAAATAGTAAATATTAAAGACTTATAACACTTTCCCTTTCAATTAATTGGACAGGAAAATCATGGTCGACTTTTAAGTCAAGGTCGTAGCAACCATTTAACAGTCGCCTTGTCGCTGATATCGCCATTCTATTAAAGGGAATGCGCACTGTAGTAAGGGGAGGGCTTGTATAGCTAGCTATATTCATGTCATCATAGCCAATTACTGATATATCATTAGGAACATTAAGCCCTTTTTTCGATAATGCGGCGATAGCAGACATCGCTGACTGGTCATTGCCACAGAAAAGGGCAGTGAAAGGCTTGTCTTGTTTTAATAAAGATAATGCACCCTCATAGCCTTTTCTATAAGTGTAATCCCCTTCAAAAATTAACTCTTCAGGGATATTAACGTTATTGTCATTAAGCGCAGAAAGGAATCCTTGGTGTCTTTGATTTCCATCATCAGTTTCTAACCATCCAGTAATACAAGCGATATTGCTATGTCCCTTATCGATTAAATGTTGCCCACAAACATAGCCAGCTTGATAGTGGTCAAAATAAAAACACTTATCATCAATTAGCTCGATTCTATTATTCAAAAGAGTAATATTCGGGAATTCATTTTCGATCTGAAGTATTTCAAGTGGAGGAAGGTCTGAGCCCCAAATAATTATTCCGTCACACCCTTTATTGACAAGACTGTCAAATGACTCCCTGGAGGCATTTGGATTATTACTTGAGTTAAGTTCACCATCAGCAAAAATTAGATGTATTTCAAACTCTTTAAGTTCATCCTCCATTTCTCTTAAAGTTCGTCTATTTATTTCACCAGATGTTTCGGTACCCCAGATACCAATAGTATTCATTTTTTTTGAAACCAGTGAGCGCGCTGCACTGCTTGGCGTGAAATTTAAGTCCTCCATGGCTTGGTTTACCTTTAACAAAGTTTTCGATGATACAGGGCCATTGCCAGAAAGTACTCTGGAAACAGTTCCAATTCCAACGCCTGCTAACTTTGCTACATCTCTTATCGTTGCCATAATTACTTAAGTTTTTCTATATATTGTAATTTATTTTATAACATAATGTCTTTATTATATAGGTGTTTAAGCAAATTTAGAGTATATACTTAAATTTTTTATTTAAAATCAATAACTTATTTTTGACATAATTTATTTAAAAAATAAATTTGACATTATATTTTATAAGACATAAAATGGAACCGGTTCCAATAATTATAATTTATTTGGAATGAAAGTTGTTTTTTGTCAATTTTTGTTATAAATATATAGGAGAGAAACTTATGTTACTCAAAACTTTTAAGAAAACTGCTCTTGTTGCAACAGCGCTATTAACTGGTGCTGTCAATGTGGCATCGGCAACAGATCTTGAAGTGACACACTGGTGGACTTCAGGCGGTGAAGCTAATGCTGTTGGAGAACTAGCTAAAGCTTTCAATGCAACTGGTCACACATGGGTCGATGGTGCGATAGCAGGATCTGGTGGTGTTGCAAGACCAATTATTATTAGTAGAATCATTGGCGGTGAGCCTATGGGTGCCACTCAACTTAATCACGGACGTCAGGCTGAAGAGTTAATCGAAGCTGGACTTCTTTTAGATTTAACAGATGTTGCTGAAGCTGAAGGCTGGAAAGATGTAATTTATCCGTCAAAACTGTTGGATGCATGTACAGTCGATGGACGTGTCTATTGTGCGCCAGTTAATATTCATTCAGCGCAATGGTTATGGTTGAGCCACGATGCCTATGCAACGGCTGGTGTTGCGGTTCCATCTAACTGGGATGAGTTTGTTGCTGCTGGTCCAGCGCTTCGTGCTAACGGAATTGTTCCTTTGGCGCAAGGGCAACAAGGATGGCAAACAGGGCTAACTTTTGGTGTAATTGCTACAGCCTTAGTTAGTGATGAAGCCTGGTATGCGGTTAACCGTGATAAAGATGCTTCGGTTGCAGGTGGTTCAGAATATGCACGTGTTTGGAGCGCTTTTGATGATGCTCGTAAAATGGCAATCGGATCAAACGTTGGTGACTGGAACCTAGCTACAAACCTCGTTATTACGGGTAAAGCAGGT
>Ga0208641_1001252_pt1 | contig 13138 bp, 10 predicted proteins | sample ETN02SmetaG_2_FD_185789 | JGI IMG/M metagenome (GOLD analysis project Ga0208641, IMG submission 185789) | Marine microbial and viral communities from oxygen minimum zone, Eastern Pacific Ocean - ETNP2014F10-02SV253 (SPAdes) (version 2) | ecosystem: Environmental > Aquatic > Marine > Oceanic ... | reverse complement strand
CTGGACGATATAAGTGAAAATACACTTAAAAATTTAGAAAAACAGGAAGATGGTAAATTTGAAATTCTAGACATGAAGCTAGATAGTAGAAAAACAAAAAATCTTGATAAAAAAGATGATAAAGAAATTGATATTATTGAAAATGAAAAGAAGACAATAGTTTCAGATAATTCAAAAAACCAAACATTAAAAATAAACGATAATATTTTAGGAAATGTTAAAGAAAACTTGGGTAAAAGATTTAGCATGCCAGATAGAAGAAAAGGTTATATTCAAAAAGCTTCGATAGGTAATCACAAAGTATATTTGCATACAGGTGAATATGAGGATGGGAAAATTGGTGAAATTTTTATTGATACAAGTAAGGAAGGCGAATTAGTAAAAGCTCTAATGAATAATTTTGCAATAGCTGTATCATTAGGTTTACAATATGGAGTTCCTCTTGACGAATTTGTAAATGCTTATGTTGACACAAAATTTGAACCTTCTGGAAAAGTTTATGGAAACGATAGAATTCTAAGTGCTACTTCCATACTAGATTACATATTTAGAGAACTTTCTATTTCCTATCTTAATAGAGAAGATTTAGCTCATACACCTTCAATAGGAGGTGTTGAAAAATCTGATGAAAATACTTCGGAAGATAATTTAGAAAATCAAAACAAATTTTTAAAGCTAGTAAAAGACATTACAAGCAAAGGATTTGTTAGAAGTGACTACAAGAAAAAACTTGTTGATCTTTCAGATATTAGGATTAATCTTAAGGGTAAAAAATAACTAATTCCTTTTCTTAATTGATAGATTTAATTCTTTTAATTGCTCATCATTTACATTTGATGGTGCATTCATCATTAAATCTTGAGCATTTTGATTCATTGGAAACATTGTAACCTCTCTAATGTTTTTTTCATTAGCTAGAAGCATAACTATTCTATCAATTCCTGGGGCCAGTCCTCCATGAGGTGGAGCACCATAACTTAAAGCATTTATCATTCCACTAAATTTTTCATCAACATTTCTTTTTGAATATCCTGCAATCTCGAATAGTTTATACATCAATTCTGGAATATGATTTCTTATTGCGCCTGATGAAAGCTCTACTCCATTACATACAATATCATACTGGTAAGCTTTCATTGATAAAGGATCTGAAAAATCAAGATTTTTAATAACTCCTTGTGGCATAGAAAAAGGGTTGTGGCTAAATTTTATTTTTTTGGTTTCTTCGTCTTTTTCAAACATTGGATAATCCACTATCCAACAAAAAGAGAAGCAATTATTATCAATTAATTTTAATTCTTCAGCTAATTTTGTTCTGGCTAGATTTAAAATTTTTTCTATATCATTTTTTTTTCCACAAGATAAGAACACTGTGTCTCCTACTTCAGCTTTAGTAAGTTTCATTATTTCCATTATAGATTCTTGAGAAAAAAATTTTCCTACTGGTCCTTTGCCAATAATTTTGTCATTTTTTTCAATCGTAAAATATGCTAAGCCAGATGATCCTTGTTCTTTTGCCCAATTATCTATTCCATCAAAGAAACTTCTTGGTTTATCTTTTGTATTGTTTGTGATTAAACATCTCACTAAAGAACCTGATTTAACAAGTTTTTTAAATATATCAAATTTGACATCATTTCTTTGGAAAATTATTGTTAAATCCGATATTATTAATGGATTTCTTAAATCTGGTTTATCTGTTCCATATTTTAACATTGCATCTGAATAAGTAATTTTTGGAAATTTATTTTGTAGAATTTTCTTATTTGAAAATTTTGTAAAAACTTTTAAGAACAATTTCTCAAATACCTCAAAAACGTCTTCTTGTTCTACAAATGACATTTCTACATCTAATTGATAAAATTCGCCTGGACTTCTATCAGCTCTTGCATCTTCATCTCTAAAACAAGGTGCTATTTGAAAATATTTATCAAATCCTGAAACCATAATTAGTTGTTTAAATTGTTGTGGCGCTTGAGGCAAAGCGTAAAATTTTCCTGGATTTAATCTACTTGGAACTAAAAAGTCTCTTGCTCCTTCGGGACTTGAAGAAGTTAGAATGGGAGTTTGGAATTCTAAAAAACCTAGTTTTTCCATTTCTGATCTTATAAATGATATTATTTTTGATCTTAAAATAATATTTTGATGAATTTTTTTTTTTCTTAAATCTAAGAATCTATACTTAAGTCTAATTTCTTCTGCATACTCTTGATCAGAAAATACTGGCATTGGTAATTCTTTTGTAGTTCCTAATATTTCAAAAGTACTTATTGAAACTTCAATTTCTCCGGTTGATATATTAAGATTTATTGTTTCTTTTGTTCTTTCAACAACCTTTCCTTCAATTTTTACAACTGTTTCAAGCGGTAATTTTTCTATATCTTTAAAAACAGAATTGCTTTTATCAATAACACATTGGGTTAAACCATAATTATCTCTCAAATCTATAAATAATAAATTTCCGTGATCTCTTTTTTTATTAATCCAACCAGATAAAATAATTTGATTTCCTTTATGAGCTAAATTTAACTCATTACAATTGTGTGTTCTATACTTTGTCAATTTTACAAAATCTCTTTTATTGTTTTTAAATTTATAGGTTTTTTCTTTTTTAAACTAAGCTCATCAATCTTATATATAAATTCAGATATTTTGCTATAGGATCTGTCTATCCTATTAATTATAAATTCTATTATTTTCTTTTCTAATTTAATTTGACGATCAGAAAAATTCTTTAAAATAATAGCAAAAATCAACTCATCATCCGGTGGATTGATCTTAGAATGCAACAAGTTTTTAGATCTTGAAACTAAATCTGGAAGTTTAAAATTGATCTCGCCTAATGGAGTTTCGGAATTAATTAACAAATATTTGCTGTCTTGATCAACCAAATTGAAAATAGAGTAAGTCAAATTTTCATCAACCCTATTAAAAAATCCATCAACTATAATACTTTCATGTAATTTAATTTTTTTAAATACATCATTATTTATTTCATTTTCATTCAAAAATAGCGCTGAACTCTTTGATTTAAAAATGTTGGCAAGATGAGTTTTGCCAGAAAATTTTTCACCACTTATATTAAGAATTCTCTTTTCCCATTTTGGCCATTTGTCAATAAGATTAAATGCAAAATAATTACTTTCAGACACATAATAATCATGATCATTAAAAGTTCTTTTAATGTCAAAATTTAATAATAATTGATTTAATTCCCTCATTGCACTTTCCAAATCTCTTTTGAAGTATCTATTTTAAAATCATATAAAGACATAATATCTAATAATTTATTTGGATTACCATTAAAAATTATTTTATAGATAATTTCTTTATTATTAAACATTTCTATTTTGAAATTGGAAATAAGATCAATTGAAGAAAGTTTGTTTTCCATTTTTTCTGAAAATTTTGTATTTTTAGAATTAATTGATAGTCTTATAGGGATTGCAATAGATGTATTTATTTTATTTACTGACTTCCACTTATCCTCGAGATTATCTTTTATATCAAATATAATATTATTAATCTTTTCCTCTTCCTCGATATCATCTAAATTATAAATATTGTTTGAAAGTAAATCTATTTTACCAAATTTAATTTTTGAAAATACTCTTAGTTGTGAAGTAGATTTTAATATAATTAAAATTATTTCATTTTGTAAATTATATTTTTTTGTGATTTCTTTAAAATTATAATTTTCGATATTTTTAATATTCTTCTTAATTATATAATAGTCTTCAATATCCTCATTAGGCAAAATATATTTTATTAAATGGTATTTTTTTGAATTGAGGTTCCAATTGTTATAGAAAATATTCTGATTTAAATAAAAAAGCTCATTTAAATTTGTATCAATCATTACTGGCAATATAAAAATCTCGATATCATTTGGGGAAGATGGAATTATTTTTTTTTTATTTAAATAATTAAGAATTTTTCTTTTATTAAACTGTACGTTAAATTGTCCTATATATTTATTATTTACAAACCTCTCATCACTTATTGAAAAATTTTCAATTAATCTTTTTTTATCTTGTATAGAAATTTTTTTTAATTTTGATCTATCTTTATTTTCAATGAGTTTGTACATTAAAATATTGAAAGCTTCCTCAAATGCTTTGTCTACAACTTTAGATTTTTCAAAATTTATATCGTAGATTTCTTCTACGATAACATCGGAAACATTGTAATTATTACTTAACGCACTATTTGTGGAAAACTCATTAAAAAAAAAGACCAATGTTAAAAAAAAAATGTATAGATAAGAGTAGTATTTTTTTTTAAACAATAACATAAACATTTAATATGAGTTTGGGAAAGTTAACATATACAAAAAGCGGAGTTAACATTAAGAAAGCTGATAAATTTGTAAAGTACATATCCAACGTTTCAAGAAAAGCAAATAAAAGTGGTGATTTTAAGAATATAGGTGGATTTGGCGCAATCTCACATATACCTAAAAATCTAAAAAAACCTCATATAGTTACTAGTACAGATGGTGTTGGAACTAAAATCGAAATAGCAAATGAAATAAAAAAATTTAATACAATTGGAATAGATCTTGTTGCAATGTGTGTTAATGATTTAATCGTCCAAGGTGCTAAACCATATTTATTTTTAGATTATATCTCTACAAATAAAGTTAATTTAAAAAAACTTAAAGATATTATGAAAGGAATAATAAAAGGGTGCAAATTAGCAAATTGCAAACTTGTTGGAGGAGAAACTGCTGAAATGCCAGGAACTTATACCACTGACAAATTTGATATTGCTGGTTTTTCTGTAGGTTTAGTTGAAAAACATAAAATTTTAAAAGGAAAAATAAAAAAAAATGATTTAATTATGGCGGTACCTTCAACTGGCATACATTCAAATGGATATTCTTTAGTAAGAAAATTAATAAGAAAAAAAAAAATTAACATAAATAAAAATAAATTCTTAAAAATTGAATTAATAAAACCAACAAAAATTTACGTTAACGAAGTACTAAGTCTAATTAATAAAAATATATTAAATGGATGTGCTAATATTACAGGCGGAGGTTTAAAAGATAATATTAAAAGAATTATACCAAATAATCTTTGCGCAGAAATAGATTTAAAAAAAATTAATACATTAAAAATTTTTAAATGGTTAAAAAATTCAGGTATTGAAGAAAAGGAAATGCTAAAAACGTTTAATTGTGGTGTTGGATTTTGCTTGATTATAAATGAAAAAAATATGCAAAAAGTAAAAAAGTATTTTTCAAAAAAATTCAAACCTTATGTTATAGGAAAAATTTCTAAAAGTTCGGAAAGAATAAAAATTAATGGAAAAATTAAATGGTAAAAAAATAAATACAGCTGTATTTATTTCTGGAAGAGGAAGCAACCTCAGATCGTTGATTGAACATTATAAAAAAAAAAATTCTCTACTCTCAATTAAATTGATTGTTTCTAATAATCGCAAAGCAAAAGGGCTAATTTATGCAAAACGCTCGAAAATTATAAAATATGTAACAAATTTTAAAAATAAAAATGTTTCAGAAAAAAAATTGTTGAAAAAATTATTTAATCACAAAATAAATTTAATTTGTCTTGCGGGCTTTATGAAAATTCTTTCAGAAAATTTTATAAAAAAATTTAAAAAACCAATTCTAAATATTCACCCTTCATTGCTCCCTAAGTATAAAGGTTTAAATACTCATAAAAAAGTTATTAAAAATAAAGAAAAATTTTCTGGTTCAACAGTCCATCTTGTCTCTACAAAGTTAGACTCGGGAAAGATAATTTTACAAAAAAAAATTAAAATTTCAAAATATGAAAACGAAAAAACTTTAGAAAAAAAAATACTAAAAATTGAACATGAGCTTTATCCTAAAGCTATAAAAAAATTTTTAATTAATCTTTAAAGAAAAAATCAATTTCTATCTTAGCGTTTTCAACACTATCAGAGCCATGAGCGGAATTTTTATCAATCGATAAACCATATTTATTTCTCAAAGTACCTTCTTTTGCTTCTTTTGGGTTGGTTGCTCCCATTAAATTTCTATTATCCAGAACTGCATTTTCTTTTTCAAGAATCATTACTACAATTGGACCTGATGATAAATAATTACATAAATCGTTATAAAATGGTTTTGCTTGATGAACTTTATAAAATTGCTCAGCTTCTTTTTTTGATATGTGAATTTTTTTATCTTTTACAATTATAAAGTCATTTCTCTTAAATTCGTTTTTAATTTCTTCCTGCAAGTTTCTTTCAACTGCATCAGGTTTTATAATTGATAAAGTTTGTTCTACGTTACTCATAATTATCCTCCACAAACTTATTTAATAATCTTACTCCATATCCAGTTGCTCCACCTGGATTTAAAGCACCTGCGTATTTTGAAAAAGCCATTCCAGCTATATCAAGATGAGCCCAGGGTGTTTTATTAATTATAAATCTTTGTAAAAATTGTGCAGCTGTTGTTGATCCAGCGCCACCCACATAATTTATATTTTGAATATCTGCAATCTTAGATTTCAAAAGTTTATCATAGTTTTTATGCAATGGTAATCTCCATACTTTTTCACCAACTTTTTCTCCAGCATCAAAAATATTTTTTGAAAGTTTATCATCGTTAGAAAAAAGTCCCGCATATTCAGATCCCAATGAAACAATTATAGCTCCTGTTAAAGTAGCTAAGTCAATAATAAAATTTGGTTTAAATTTCTTTTCTGTAAAAGTTAAAGCGTCTGCTAATACCAATCTTCCTTCTGCATCAGTGTTCAATACTTCTATTGTTTTTCCGCTATAGGACTTTACAACATCACCAGGTCTTTGAGCATTGCTTCCTGGCATGTTTTCAACAAGTCCAACAACTCCAACAGCATTTATTTTTGCTTTCTTTAAAGCAAAATTTTTCATTAATCCTACTACAACAGCTGAACCCGCCATATCATATGTCATATCTTCCATAAATCTTGCTGGCTTTAAAGAAATACCACCGGTATCAAAACAAACACCTTTTCCAACAAATGCTAAAGGTTTTGATTTAGTTTTATTTCCCTTCCATTCAATTGTTACTAAATAAGAACCTCTTATACTTCCTTGTCCAACTCCAAGCAAAGCATTGCACCCTATTTTTTTTAATTTTTTTTCATTATAAACTGTTACCTTTAACCCAATTTTTTTTAATTTGACCAATCTTTTTGTATATTCGTCTGGATGCAAAATATTTCCAGGTTCAGAAACTAAATCTCTTGCAAAAAAAACCCCGTCTAATAATGCGTCTAATTTCTTTCTTAAAATATTGGACTTAACTGTTTGTTTGCCAACAACATTTAAATTAATATTTTTATTTTTTTTATTATTAGATTTATAAATTTTAAAATTATAAGATTTAAGTTTAGCACCATGTAAAGTCTTTTCTAATTGTATGTGATTAATATCAATTTTACTGATATCAATATGTGAGTTTTCTATTTTATTTTTTTTTAAGTAGTCAAAAAGTTTTGAACCAATATTCTCATAATCAGTAGACATTGATAACTTTTTACAATTTATAAAAATATAATTATTATTCTTGTATTCTTTTTGAATGATCAATTGGTCTTGAAATAATTGATTATCTAAAACTGATTTTAGAATAGGATTTAAAATATTATTGTTAATCTTTTTGCCTTTAACAAAAACTATCTCATTTGTTATCTTGGCTTTTGATAATTTGCTTGTAAAATTTACTTTTATGCTCATTTTTTTGAAATAATTAATAGATATTGTTGTATATTTATTAAAATAAAAATTTCAATGAATAAATTAATTTATAGAAAATTATCCTTAGACATATTGTCTTTTTTTATAGTAGCTTCAGTAAGCTTAACTCTAATAGTTTGGGTAATTCAAGCTGTAAATTTTCTAGATATAGTATCTGAAGATGGTCATAGCTTGAAGGTTTACTTTAACTACACTATTTTAAATTTACCCAGAATATTTAGTAGAATTTTAATATTTGTATTATTTATTTCTATCTTTTATGTAATTAATAAATATGAAGAAAATAATGAAATATTAGTTTTTTGGACAAATGGAATAAAAAAAATAAGTTTCATAAATTTTCTTTTTAAATTTTCATTTTTTTTCGTAATTTTACAATTAATTTTAAACATATTAATTGTTCCTTACACGCAAAATTTAAGTAGAACATATATAAAAAATTCAAATATGGATTTTTTACCAACTTTAATTTCTGAAAAAAAATTTATTAACGTATTCGAAAAGTTAACTATTTTTATTGAAAAATATAATCATAGTGGAATTATTGAAAAAATTTTCATCCATGAAGAAATTAATGAAAACAGTTCAAAAATTATTATCTCAGAGAAAGCAAAAATAATAAAATTAGATAACAAATATAAAATTAAATTATTAAATGGAAATATTGCAAACATAAACGAAAAAAATATATACAATATGAATTTTAAGGAGACTGAATATGATTTATCAGAATTTACTACAAAAACAATTACGCATACAAAAGTTCAAGAAATAAATTCTTTACAATTACTAAAATGCTTTTCTAATCATAATTTATATATAAATGATGAATTTAAACATATATGCGTGGATAGAAAAATTAAGTCTCTTTCTCAAGAGATATTTAAAAGATTTGTTGTTCCTTTATACATATTTATTCTCTCTCTTGTTTCTTCAACTTTGGTCATAAAACCCAAAAAAAAAAAATTTATAAAATACTACAAATATATGATTTTTTTATTTGGTTTTTTCATTATAACTATTTCACAAATAAGTTTTAAATTTATTTCACATTTAAAAAATTTAGATTTAATTATAATCTCAATTCCAGTATTATTAGTTTTTTTCTATTATTTTTTTTTGATCTTAAAAACAAAATCTAAGTTTAAAACATCATGATAATAAAAAAATATCAAAGATACTTAATTACAACTTATTTCAATCATTTCATTATAATATCTATACTTTTTTTATGTCTTGCTTTTATTTTAAATTTATTTGAAGAATCAAAATTTTTTGATAATCACGAAACTGCTTCTTATTACCCTTTTCTACTTGCTTTATTAAATATACCTTCTGTTCTATTCGAACTTTTCCCATTTATTTTTTTAATTACTACAAAATTTTTTTATATTTATCTAAATGACAAGAATGAGTTTGAAATTCTAAAAAATAATGGAATTAATAATATTAAAATATTATCAATTTTATCTATTTTATCTATTTCTATCGGTATAATAATTTTAATATTTTACTATACTTTTTCTTCAAATCTAAAAAGTCATTACTATAATATAAAAAAAGGTTTCTCAGATCAAAGTGAATATCTAGCGGTTGTTAATGGATCTGGGCTTTGGATTAAAGAAGAAATTGGTGCAACTATTAACATAATACATGCAAAAAAATTTAAAGAAAATTTAATTGAAAAAATAACTATAACACAAACAAATTCTAACTTTAAAATACCAAACACTATTATTGCTGAAAAAGCTAATATTTCTAAAAAACTATGGAAGCTAATAAATGTAGAAATCATAGATTACAAAGGTCTAAGCAAAAAATACTCAAATTTTGACTATAAATCTTCATTTAATGGAGAAATAATTGCAAATTTATTTTCAAATCTTAATTCCTTGAATTTATACCAACTATATGAATTATCAGAAAATTACTCGAAAATAGGATATTCAACAACGAATGTAGTGGTTCATATAAACAAATTATATAGTATGCCTTTCTTTTTTCTATTAATGACATTGTTAGGTTTTTTAATTATGGTTAAATTTAAATTTATTAAAACAAAATTTTTTACAATTGTTATTGGTGTAATCGTATCTGTAATAGTTTACTATATAAACTATTTTTCAAGTATATTTGGAGAAAATGAAACTTTGCCGATTGGCCTCTCTATATGGTTGCCTCATTTGATTCTTTTGTTAATTTGTTCAACTGTAATGGTTAGAATAAATGAATTATAAAGTTATATTTTATATATTTATTATATTTGCACTTTTTGAAAAAAGTGTATTTTCTGAAGAAATAAACATTAATTCAACTAACATCAAAGTTTTAGAAAAAGGAAATATTATCAATGCTTTGAATGTTAAAGCAAACATTCCAAGCAAAAAAATTGAAATAGAAGGTGATAAATCAATTTATGATAAAAAAAATAGTCAATTAACAATAATTAATAATGTTAAATTTTTTGATAAATTAAAAAATATTTATCTAGAAGGAGAAAAAGTAATTTACAATCAATTAACTGATCTAGTACAAACTTTTGGTAAAACTTTTATCAGAATTGAGGATAAATATTATGTATATTCTAACGATCTTTTTTATGACAGAAAATTACAAAAAATCTATACCGACAAAGAAACGATAATAAAAGATAAAAAACAAAATGTTTTTAATTTAGAAGACAATTTTGTTTTTGATATAAATAATGAAATTATAACATCTGACAAAACTAATATTATAGACAACAACAATAATGAGTATGGATTTGAAAAAGCAAAAATTGATCTTAAAAATAATGCAATTGCTGGAAAAGAATTAAAAGTGAATTTTATGGATTCCTACTTTGGAAATCCTGATAATGATCCAATTTTAAAAGGTAGAGGAGCAACATCTAATGAAAATAAAACTAAAATTTATAAAGCAGTTTTTACAACTTGTAATACTGAAAACAAAAAATGCCCTGGATGGGAAATTCAATCAGAAGAGTTTACTCATGATAAAATAAATAAAGTTTTTGAGTATAAAAACTCTTGGTTAAAAATTTTTGATAAAAAAGTATTATATTTTCCATTTTTTAGTCACCCAGATCCAAGTGTAGAAAGAAAATCAGGTTTTCTAACTCCTGTTTATGGAGGTTCTGATAATTTTGGAAGTTGGATAAATATTCCCTATTTTAAAGTAATAAATGAAGAAAAAGACTTAACATTTAATCCAAGAATATATGCTGATGATAAAATTATATTACAGTCTGAATATAGACAGGCATTTGAGAATTCAAACTTAATATCAGATTTCAGCTTCAACAATGATGGAAAAAATACTAATACTCATTTATTTGCAAAAATTGATGGTAATCTAAATTCTAAAACTAAATTTGATTTTAAATACCAAGATGTAACAAATGATAATTATTTAAAAATACATAATCTATCTGATTCATCACCTATAATTGAAAATGAAAGTTTGCTTACAACTCAATTTAAAATTACAAAAAATATTGATGATAATACAAATTTAGATACTAGTTTTACAGTTTATGAAGATTTGTCAAAAAGAGATAGTGACAGATTTCAATATATATTACCTAACTTTACCTACGCGAAAAATATAACAATTCCAAATAGTTATAATGGGAACTATAAGTTTATATCAAGTGGTTTTCAGAAAAATTATGATACAAATAAATATGAAAGTTTGTTAATTAACGATTTTTTATTTGAGTCAAATAACATTATTTCTGAATCTGGTCTGTTAAATAATTATGATTTATTAATTAAAAATTTTAATTCTTATACTGAAAATTCATCTAGCTATACTGAAAAAGAAGATTATGAAGTTTTTGGTTCAATATTATTAAAAACAAGTTTTCCATTAAAAAAAGTTAATGAATACTCTCAAAATTATTTAAAACCAATTATGGCAATAAGATATAGTCCAAATAATACAAAAAATATATCAGATAAAGATGTAAGATTAAATTACAATAATATCTTTTCACTTAATAGGATAGGAACTAACGAAATTGTTGAAGGCGGAAAATCTGTTTCATTAGGTTTAGAATATGAAAAAAGAAATCTGCTAGACAAAAAAATTATTGGATTTAATATTGCTAATTCAATCAGTGGTAAAAAAAATAATAATTTGCCAACTAAATCAAAACTGAACGAAACTAGATCTGATTTTGTTGGAAGCTTATCCTATAATCCAAATGATATTTTAAATTTTGACTATAATTTTTCATATGACAATAATTTGGATGGCTCTAATTATGATTCAGTTTCAGCATCAATAAATGTAAATAATTTTGTCACAAATTTTAATTTTATCTCTGAGGATGGAGAAATAGGTAATAATGAAATAATCACTAATACAACAACATTTAAATTAAATAATGAAAACAATTTGAAATTTAAAACTAGTAAAGACTTAAAAAATAACTTTACAGAATATTATAATCTAATTTATTCCTATGAAACTGATTGTTTGATTGCTTCTGCAGAGTTTAATAAGAAATTTTATAGGGATGGAAGTTTAGTACCAGATAAAAGTCTTTTATTTACCATTAGATTTATACCTTTCGCAGAATTAAAACCAGCTGCAACATCGCTAAATTAATAGATGTTAAAAAATAAATTATTCATATTTTTTATAATATCATTTCTTTTTTTTAATTTCTCAATATCTCAAGAAATAATAATTATTAGCAAAGTTGATAATGAGATAATAACAAACATAGATATTGAAATTGAAAAAAAATATCTTTTATTATTAAATAATAATTTAAATAAGCTCTCAGAAAAAGAAATTTTTAACCTAGCAAAAAATTCAGTAATTAGAGAAATAATTAAAAAAAAAGAAATAAATAAATTATTTAACAAGCAAAACGAAAAAATAAATAATAAAATAATTGAAAATTTTTATAAAAAATTAGGATTTGACAAAAAAAATGTATTTATCAAATTCTTAGATAAAAATAACATTGACTTTGAAAACTTAAAAGAAAAATTGATCATAGAAGGTTTGTGGAACCAAATAATTTACAGCAAGTTTAATAATAAAGTTAGGATAAATAAAAATTCAATAGAGAAGGAAATAATTAATTATTACAATTCTAAAGATAAAAAATATGAATACAATTTATCGGAAATTGTAATTGATATTGAAAAAGATATTAGTTCAAAAAAAAAAGAAATATCAGAATATATTGAGCAATTTGGCTTTAAAGTAGCGGCGAATAAATATAGCAAATCTGACACATCAAAGTTTGGTGGGAAAATTGGATGGATAAAATACTCAACACTAACAAAAAAAATAAAAAATAAAATATCTACAATTAAGGTTGGCGATATTACTGATCCAATTCAAACATCAAATGGATATTTATTTTTAAAATTGAATA
>Ga0208641_1001237_pt1 | contig 13242 bp, 9 predicted proteins | sample ETN02SmetaG_2_FD_185789 | JGI IMG/M metagenome (GOLD analysis project Ga0208641, IMG submission 185789) | Marine microbial and viral communities from oxygen minimum zone, Eastern Pacific Ocean - ETNP2014F10-02SV253 (SPAdes) (version 2) | ecosystem: Environmental > Aquatic > Marine > Oceanic ... | reverse complement strand
AGAAGATACTAAAGATAAGGGTACTGAGGATACTGAGGATACTAAAGATAAAGATGCAAAAAAATCTGATGATGTAGATACTTCAAAAGATTTTGCTGATGTTGATTTTGAAAACGATGATACAGAATAAAAAAAATCCTATGAGATATCTGTTAATCCTTTGCTTACTTTCTTCTTTTTATATAAATGCACAAGTCTCATTAGACTATTATCTTAATGATAATATAGATTATAATGATAATATACCGACACCGAAAAGTATTATTGGTCATGAAGTTGGAGAATGGCATGTAAGTCATGATAAGCTTAGTCAATATGTTATAAAGTTGTCTGAAGTATCATCTAGGATAAAACTAATTAATAGAGGTAAAACATATGAAAACAGACCTTCTTGGCTTTTAATATATACAAGTGAAGAAAACCATTCTAGGTTAGACGAAATTCAAGGCAAGCATATGGAATTATCTAATTCCCCCGGAACAAAGATTGATTTTAGTGAAATGCCTATTGTAGTATACCAGGGGTTTTCTGTCCATGGTGATGAACCAAGTGGTGCTAATGCAAGTTTACTATTAATGTATCATTTAGCAGCCAGTAATGATTCAAGAACAAAAGAAATTCTTCAAAATACTATAATATTAGTCGATCCAAGTTTTAATCCTGATGGTTTGCAAAGATTTTCTCAATGGGCTAACAGTAATAGAAGTATGAATCTTAACCCAGATTCAAATGATAGAGAATACAATCAAATATTTCCTAGAGGAAGAACTAATCATTATTGGTTTGATTTAAATAGAGATTGGCTTCCAAATCAATTACCCGAGACGAATGCAAAAGTTAAAACTTTTACAGAGTGGCTTCCAAATATTCTAACTGACCACCATGAAATGGGAACTAATTCTACTTTCTTTTTCCAACCTGGTGTTCCTGAAAGAAAAAACCCACTTATATCAGATACAAATCAAAAATTAACTAAGAAAATTGGAACATTCCATGAAGATGCTTTAAATAATATTGGATCACTTTATTATTCTGAAGAAGATTATGATGACTTCTTTTTTGGTAAAGCATCTACATATCCAGATGTTAATGGAAGTATAGGTATATTATTTGAACAGGCAAGTTCTAGAGGACATGTACAAAATACCGATAATGGTTTATTGACTTTTCCTTTTACTATTAAAAACCAATTAACTGCAGCATTTTCCACTCTTAAAGCAGCAAATCAAATGAGAGTAGAGTTATTAACTTATATGAAAGATTTTTATGATAATGAATTTTCAAAATCATCAAAAGACAACAGTTATATTGTATTTGGAAAAAATAAGGATGAGTCTACGGTATTTCATCTTGCTAAGATTCTTAAAAGTCATAAAATAAAATTTAATAAACTAAAAGACGACATAACAATTAATAAAATAAATTTTAATAAAGATAATAGTTATGTAGTTCCTTTAAATCAAAATAAGAGAACTCTAATAAAAGCAATGTTTAATAGACAAACAAAATTTACTGATAGTCTATTTTATGATGTTTCAGCTTGGACTTTTCCTCTGGCATTTAATGTTAATTATTCTAAAACAAACTCTACAAAGTTACTAGGTGATGAAGTGACTGTTTTATCAAACAAACCTGGTTCTGTAGAAAATAAATCTGACTATGCATATGTATTTGAAGCTCATGAATACTATGCACCATCTGCTGTTTACGAATTATTAAAGAGAGATATTAGAGTTAGAGTTGCAACTAGAAAATTTTCAGTTGATGGCAACAATTATGACTATGGAACATATTTAGTGCCGGTCCAAAATCAAGTTTTGAATTCAGATCAGATATATAACCTATTAATGAAAGTATCAAAAGAAACTTATATAGATGTAAAAGCTCCCTCAACTGGGCTTACATTAGGTATAGATTTAGGTTCTGATTATTTCAAAAAAATAGAAACACCAAAAGTAGGTATGTTAGTTGGAAAAGGTGTAAGAAGTTATGATGCAGGTGAAATATGGCATTTATTGGATACTAGATATAAAATACCTCTTACTAAAATTGACATAAAAGATTTAAGATCTGTAGACTTGTCTAATTATACTCATTTCATTATGCCTGATTATACCGGAGATGATTTAAAATCATTCAAGGGTAAAATTGAATCCTTTATATCTAATGGTGGAACTTTGATTGGATATAGAAATTCTATTAATTGGATATCCGATAATATTTCAGAAGTAGATTTAAGATCAAATGATTTAACTGCTCAAGATGTTAGTTACGCAGATAGAGAAAAATTTTATGGAGCTCAACAAACCGGTGGTGCTATTTTTAACTCAATAATAGATAATAGCCACCCAGTTAATTATGGAATTGAAACTTCAACTCTTCCTTTATTTAGAAACTCTAATATATATATGAATAAAAGTGAAGATAGTTTCAATAATCCAATAGTTTACTCATCAAATCCGATACTTAGTGGATATATATCAGAAGAAAACTTATCTCTTCTAAAAGGCTCAACACCTTTTAAAATAGTAAAAAATGGTAAAGGGAAGATTATTTTGATTACTGATAATACAAATTTTAGAGCTTTTTGGTATGGAACAAATAGAATTCTTTTAAATTCTATTTTTCATTCAAACATAATGTAATTAATTTGCAATATCACTTATGAATTTGATTCTATAAAGTCTAATCTCATCCTCATCAAATTCACCATCAAATTCTTGCAGAGCAATAGATACATCTTCATTATTTGCTTCTATAAAATACTCATGTAGATCGAGTTGTTGATCCTCATCAAGAATATCATTAATATAATAATCAATATTTAATTTAGTTCCAGAAAATACTATACTCTCCAATTCAAAAAGTAATTGACTAAATTCAACTCCTTTGGAATTAATTATTTCATCAAGTGGAATTTTTTTATCAATATTTTGGATTAAAGATAGTTTTGAAGCAGATTTAGCGCCAGAAGTTCTTAACTTAACATCATCAGGCCTTTCAATATTATTCTCATTAACATAACCTTTAATTAAACTTATAAAATCATTACCAAATTTATTTGCCTTCCCTTCTCCTACACCATTTATATTTTTTAGCTCTTCTAAATTAATTGGATATTTATATGTCATCTCTTCTAAAGAAAATTCTTGAAAAACTACAAATGGAGGTACTGAAAATTTTTGAGCTACTTTCTTCCTTAATTTAATCAAACTTGACATTAATTCCTGATCAATGACACTTCTTTTATTTATATTATTATCTGTTTTCTGTGAAGAATCAAAATCTCTATCTTCAGGTATTAAATAAGTCTCAGGATCCTTTATATAACCCTCCCCTTTTTCGGTAATAATTAGAGAACCATAATTTTTAATCTCTTTTTTTAAAAAACCGTCCATAATTGCAGATCTTAATACTGTATTCCAAAATCTTTCATCAGATTTTAGACCTTTCCTATCTATTGATTTTATAAGAGTTTTATGTTTAAATTTTTCTTTTGAATTTCTCACCTTGTTTAATAATATAGATAAATATTCCTTTGCTTCTATTTTCTCTTTTGGAAATCTTAAATTATCATCCAAAACATCTATATTATCTTTACCTGGATCATATTCTTCACCAAAATAATTTAACAAAAACTTTCTTCTAGATATTGATGATTCGGCATAAGCCATCATCTCCCCTAATAACATTAAAGAGACTTCTCTATCAGAAGTATTTTTTTTTGAAAAAAGCTTTTCCAACTTTTCCACATCATCATAACTATAGTAAAGAATGCAGATTCCTTCTCCCCCATCTCTTCCAGCTCTTCCAGTTTCCTGGTAATAACCTTCAATGCTTTTAGGAATATCATAATGGATTACAAACCTAACATCTGGTTTATCAATTCCCATTCCAAAAGCAATTGTGGCAACTATTACATCACATTCATCCTTTAAAAATTTATCTTGATTTTTATCTCTTATTTTCTTATCAAGTCCTGCATGATAAGGAAGACTTTTAATTCTATTAATATTTAATAGTTCTGAAAGTTCCTCAACTTGTTTTCTAGAAAGACAATATATAATTCCAGATTTATTTTTATTGCTATTAATGAATTTTATTAAATCTAAGTTAGTTTCATTCGATTTAGATCGAATTTCATAATAAAGATTAGGTCGATTAAATGATGATTTATAAACCTTTCCATTATCAATTTTTAAATTTTTTATTATCTCATCTTGAACTTTGGGAGTTGCTGTTGCTGTTAGTGCAATTATGGTAATATCTGGCTTTATTTGATCAAAGATTTCTCTTATTTTCCTGTATTCCGGTCTAAAGTCATGACCCCATTCAGAAATACAATGAGCCTCATCAATAGCCAAAAAGGAGATTGAAGATTTACTTAAAAAGGCTATTGTCTCTTTTTTTGTTAAGGTTTCAGGAGCAATAAATACAATCTTTGTTTTACCATTAGTAATATCACTTTTGACTTCTTCTATTTGATTTTTTGTTAAAGAAGAATTTAAAACATGTGCAATAGATTCATCGGAATTATTCCCTATAATTAAATCTACTTGATTTTTCATAAGTGCTATCAAGGGAGAAATGACTATAGCGATTCCATCAAGATATAAAGCTGGGAGTTGGTAGCAAAGCGACTTACCTCCACCAGTGGGAAGGATTACAAAAGAATGATTGCCGTTAATTAAATTATTAATTATTGGTTCTTGAAGGTTTTTAAAGGACGAGAAACCAAAATTTTCTTTTAATTTAATTTTTAGATTATTCAAATCAAATGTTTCTAAATTTTATAAATTTGCACTATATACAATTTAAAATAAAAAACTCATTTTGACTAATTCGACAGATATAAAAAAAATTGCATTAGATACTTTAGCTTTAGAATCAAGTTCCATAAAAAATCTTTCAAAAGCTATAGACGATAATTTTGTTAAAATAGTTGAAACTTTATTTAAGTCAACAGGAAAAATAGTCCTAACAGGAATTGGAAAAAGTGCAATCATTTGCATGAAAATTTCTGCAACTCTAAATTCAACAGGTTCTAAATCTACTTTTCTTCATTTAGGTGATGCTTTCCATGGAGATTTAGGTGTTATTGATAAAAATGATATAATCATATGTTTGTCTAAAAGCGGCAAATCCGAAGAAATAAAAACACTTAGTAATTTTATAAAAATGTCTGGAAATACTCTAATAGGGGTTTCATGTAATGATAATTCATTACTTAAAAATATTTCAGATATGTTTATTTTAACTGAAATAGAGAAAGAGGCTTGTCATAATAACTTGGCGCCAACTACTAGTTCTTCATGTCATCTAGCTATTGGTGATGCTATTGCTATGAGCCTTCAATATATAAAGGGATTTACCCCTGATGATTTTAGTAATTTTCATCCATCTGGTTATCTTGGTAAAAAATTGACTCTTAAAGTTGATGATTTAATTGATACAAAAAGAATACCGACTGTTAGAATAGAATCTAATATTGAAGAAGTTATAACTGAAATCTCAACTAAAATGTATGGGGTTACTGCTGTTATTTCTAATGATAAAATAATTGGAGTGATAACTGATGGTGATATAAGAAGGGTTTTAGAAAAAAAAGTTGACATCTATAATCTGAAAGCTTCTGATATAATGAGTAATAAACCAAAATTTATTGGAATCAATTCATTAGTTGATTCTTTAAGGCTTATGAAAAAAAATAAAATAAGTCAACTACTTGTTTTAGATGAGGCAGAAAAATATGTTGGAGTTATTCATTTTCTTGATTTAATTAAAGAAGGAATTGATAATGAGTAATTATAAAGACATGACTTTTCTTGATCATCTAGAAGAATTAAGGTGGCATCTAATTAGGTCTTTTATAGCAATTCTAATCCTTGCATCTTTAGCTTTTCTTGCTAAAGAATTCATTTTTGATACTATTATTTTTGGACCAAAAAAAGGGGATTTTATAAGCTATGAAATATTGTGCTCAATATCACAGTCTATAGGTCAAGGGGATGCTTTTTGTTTTAACGAACTCCCTTTCAGAGTTCAAAGCAGAACTGTATCAGGACAGTTTTCAGCACATCTTTGGACATCAATTTTAGCTGGTTTTATTGTTTCATTTCCATATATTATTTGGGAATTTTGGAGATTCATAAGTCCTGGGATGTATAAGAATGAAAAAGACGGAGCAAAAGGATTTATTTTTATATCATCATTACTTTTTTTTATTGGAGTTCTGTTTGGATACTATATAGTTACCCCACTATCAATAAATTTCCTTGGAAATTATACAATAAGCAATGAAGTGTTTAATGATTTTGATTTGGCAAGTTATGTTGGATTATTAAGATCATCTGTTTTAGCATCTGGAATAATCTTTGAATTACCAATTATAATTCATTATTTAACTAAAGTTGGTATTGTAACTCCTGATTTTTTGAGAAAAAACAGAAAGTTTGCTTTAGTGCTTGTACTTAGTTTATCTGCTATTATTACACCTCCTGATATTGCAAGTCAAATAATAGTTAGTATTCCAATATTAGTTTTGTATGAAATAAGTATAATTATTTCAAAAATTGGTTTTAAAAAATTAAATAATTGATATTTGTCATATGATCTTAAAAGCAAATGGAATTTCTAAATCATATAAAGGGAAAAAAGTTGTAAATAAAGTTTCTGTTCAGGTTAGCCAGGGAGAAATTATAGGCCTACTTGGCCCTAATGGAGCAGGAAAAACAACATCTTTCTATATGATAGTAGGTATCATTAAACCTGAAGAAGGAGAAATATACCTAGATAATGAGAGAATATCATCCTATCCGATGTATAAAAGAGCACAAAAAGGTATTGGTTACCTAGCTCAAGAAGCATCTGTTTTTAGAAAGCTTTCAGTTGAAGAAAATATACTTAGTATTCTTCAATTTACAGAGCTTTCAAAAGGTGAACAAAAAGAAAGAACAGAATCGCTTATGGAAGAATTTGGATTAACTCATTTAAGAAATAACAGAGGAGATCTTTTATCCGGGGGGGAGAGAAGAAGAACAGAAATTGCTAGAGCTCTTGCAACAGACCCTAAATTTCTTCTATTAGATGAACCATTTGCAGGAGTAGACCCAATTGCAGTAGAAGACATTCAATCAATTATTTCAATTCTAAAGAAAAAGAACATTGGGATTTTAATAACAGATCACAATGTACAAGAAACATTAGCTATAACAGATAAAACTTATCTTATGTTTGAAGGAAAAATATTATTAGAAGGAGTTCCTGAAAAATTAGCTGAAGATGAGATGGTAAGAAAAGTATATTTAGGAAAAAACTTTGAATTTAAAAGGAAAAAACTTTAATAATTTTATAAAAAACAGACCATAGATTTCTTATAATGTTTAGTAATAAGTATATCAATATAATTATTGTAAAACCTCCTAAATTAAAATAGGAATAGAGATAAGAATTAGCAGTATTTGATAACCATTAGATTGAAAATCTTTAAATGAAACTTTTCTAAACACACTTTAAATTATGTCAATATTATTAGCATCAACTGACTTTTGGGAGGATATGGAGGTCTGGTCAAAGGGTCTTCAATTGGCTATGCCAGATATGGATGTAAAGGTCTATCCTGATGATGGTGACGTGAATGAGGTTGAGTTTGCAGTAGTCTGGAAACATCAGCGTGGCATTTTAAAAAGATATCCTAATTTAAAGGCTATTCTCTCTTTAGGTGCAGGGGTTGACCATATTATGAGTGACCCTGATTTGCCTAAAGGATTACCTATAGTTCGTCTGGTTGATAAAAAATTAACCCATGAAATGTGTCTTCATTCATTGCACTGGGTATTACATTTTCATAGTGACCAGTACCTTTATAGAATTCAACAATCTAATCGCCAGTGGATCCAGCAAAGCTCTATTCAGACCGAGGATCGAACAATTGGCATTATGGGTTTAGGAAATATTGGCAGAAGTATTGGTGAATTATTAGTCACTCAATGCTTTAATGTAATAGGCTGGGGTGCCAATAAAAAGGCACCACTCGAGGACATTAAATATTACTATGGTAAAGAGCAGCTTGGCGATTTCCTAAGTAAGACAGACATATTAATCAACGTCCTTCCATTGACTGAAAATACTACTAATATTCTTACACAGAAGGAGCTTGAGTTTCTTCCTAAAGGCTCATTTATTATTAATATTGGAAGAGGTGGAATTATTAACGAGCAAGACTTATTATTTCTATTAGATAGTGGTCATATTGCTGCAGTCGCTTTGGATGTTTTTGCAGAAGAGCCGTTGCCAGAAAATAATTCATTTTGGAGCCACCCTTCTGTTTACATTACGCCTCATATTGCGGGACAAAGTAATCCAAATTCTGCATCAAAAACTATTGCTGAAAATATTCATCGTATTCAGAAAGGAGAATTGCCATATCCTATATATAACAAGACCAATGGCTATTAATCTCTTTCCCTTGCGATTTCTTACTCTGGAGTTTTATAAATGAACGACACCAAAAACTTTGAATTTAAAAGGAAAAAACTTTAATAATTTCCTAAAAAACAGACCATAGATTTCTTATAATGTTTAGTAATAAGTATATCAATATAATTATTGTAAAACCTCCTAAATTAAAATAAATTAAAATAGGAATAGAGATAAGAATTAGCAGTATTTGATAAACATTAGATTGAAAATCTTTAAATATAGCCTTAAAAGAAAATAACCTGAATGGTGAATTCATAAGAATTACAGAAGAGATAACTGATCCAATTAAAAAGTAGTTATTAAGAAAAATTTCTTTTGAATCAATTAATATATCTGAATTAATTAACACAGGTAATGAAGCAAAGAAGATTGCATTTGCTGGTGTTGGCAAACCAATAAACTCATCACTTCTAGTTAAAGTATTATATTTTGATAATCTAATTGCAGACGCTATAGTAATAAGGAAGCCTATAAAAGAGATTGGTGATAAACTAAATATTAAATCATACCCGAAAGCATAAACCTCAAAATCAAATACTTTATTTCCAGATAATTTGAAAAGCTGATATACTATAATCCCAGGAACAACTCCACTAGTAATAACATCTGTTATTGAGTCAAGATGTTTTCCAAAATTGGTAACAGCATCAAGAGCTCTAGCAGCTAGGCCATCAAGAAAATCAAAAAAAACCCCTAAACAAACTAATATTAAAACTGCTTCAAATTGAAATTGAAAAGCTAAAGCTATTGCTAAACAACCACAAACTAAATTTAATATTGTCAGAAAAGATGGAATTATTTTTTTCATTAGAAGAATTGATTGTCAATTTATAAAAAAATTGTAATATTAAGCCTTCAAATAAAAATTAAAATATATTAATTTGACTAGGCACTTATCATTCGCAATATTATCTGGAATCCTTATGGGATTTGCTTGGCCTACTAATGGTTTTACTCCTTTAGTTTTCTTTGGACTGGTTCCCCTTTTACTTATTGAAGACTTTATTATTAGAGATAATCTGGGTAAAAAAAACTTAAGAATTTTATTCTATTCAGTTACAGCATTTCTTACATGGAATATAATTACAACATGGTGGATTATTAATTCAAGTCTACTTGGTGTTATTATTGCTAATATTGTAAATACTTCACTTTATACAGTAATATTTATATTATATAGTTTATTAAAGAGAAAGTTGGGTGTCAATGCTGGGATAATATTTTTAATTACATTTTGGATTTCAATTGAGAAGTTTCATTTAAACTGGCAATTTTCATGGCCATGGTTGAATTTAGGTAATGTTTTTTCAGAAAGAATTGATTGGATTCAATGGTATGAGTATACTGGTGTATTTGGAGGGACATTATGGGTTCTACTATCCAATTGTTTTCTATTTAAATTAATTAGACAGTATGATTCAAGTCCTTGCCCATCAGCTATTAGATCAGTAAAATATTACTCAACTGCTTTATGGGGAACTTTAATCTTAATAATAACACCTATTGTAATATCATTATTAATGAATAATAAATATATAGTTGAAGATGAGTTTAAGGTAATGTTAACTCAGCCTAATATTGATCCATGGGATGCTAAATTTGTTAAAACAAATACCAATTTAGATTTTTTCAAAGTTCTTAAAGATCTTAGTGAAAATGAACTAACAAATCAATATGACTTTTTAGTTGCACCTGAGACCTATTTTGCTGAAGGAATTGGTGAAAATGTTGATTACTTTCAATACTCTAAACTATCTGACACTATTAATAGTTTTTTGAAAAAATTCCCAAATACAAATTTTATTTCTGGAATTTCTTTATATAAAACCTATCTAAATGAAGAAAAAAGCCCTACTAGATCAGCTAATAAAATAAGAGATAATATATGGATTGATTATTATAATTCTGCTATTAACTTATCTAGTTCAGAACAATTTGAATTTAATCATAAAACAAAATTAGTTGCTGGTGCTGAATTTATGCCCTATAAATGGATTTTGGAACCCATTATTGGTAATTTAATGCTTGACCTGGGCGGAACAATAGTTTCAAAGGCAAGTCAGCCCATATCTGAGCTAAATGTATTTGAACATTCAACAAAAGATTTAAAAACTATACCAATAATTTGTTATGAGACAATATATGGTGAATTTGTATCAAATTACACAAATAAAGGAGCAGATTTCATTACAATCATTAGTAATGATGCATGGTGGGGTAATACAGCTGGTCACAAGCAATTACATAGCTATGCTAGATTAAGAGCCATAGAAAACAGGAGATATATTGTTAGAAGTGCAAACTCTGGGATTTCATCAATAATTAATCATAAAGGCGAAATTATATCGACATTACCATATGGTGAATATGGAATTTTAACTGGTACAGCAAAAAAAGTTTCAGGTAAAACCTTTTATAATATATATGGTGACTTTATAGCTAGAATTTCAATTTTTATTTCAATATCAATGTTATTTATATTTTTTGTTAAGTTAAATAAATGACTTTTTGTTTGGTTATTTTAAGTAATCCCATATTTTTGCACAAATAAAAACCAAAGATGTATTGGACATTAGAACTAGCATCTTTTTTAAGTGATGCCCCATGGCCAGCTTCAAAAGATGAATTAATTGACTTTTCAATAAGAACTGGAGCACCTCTTGAGGTTGTTGAAAATCTACAAACTCTTGAAGATGAAGGTGATATTTATGAGTCAGTTATAGAAATATGGCCTGATTATCCTACAGATGATGACTATCTTTGGAATGAGGATGAATATTAATTCCTTTTCTCTATAAGTTTATTGGGTTTTTTTAAATAAATTTGAAAAAAAAACTGTGTCTATACTTAACTCAATTTTAAAAGTTTTTTTAGGCGATAAGGCAGGTAAAGACTTAAAAAAAATTACTCCCTTAGTAGATAAAATCAATAATTATTATATCAGTCTTGAAAAGATGTCAAATGACTCTTTGAGAGATAAAACAAATTCATTTAAAAAGAAAATTTTTGATAATACCTCAAAAACTAGAAATAACATTGATGAGTTAAATAAAAAAATTATTAATGAATCTTCATTTATTGAGAAAGAAAAACTTTTTCAAGAAGTTGAAACTCTTGAATTAGAATTAAAGAATATAAAAAGAAATGTGTTAAATGAAATCTTACCAGAAGCATTTGCTGTTGTAAAAGAAACTGCAAGAAGATTTGTTGAAAATACTGAGATTGAGGTTAAAGCAACCGATTTTGATAAAAAAATATCAAGCACTAAATCCTACATAAAAGTTAAAAGTGAAAAAGCTACATGGACAAATTCCTGGGATGCTGCAGGTAAAAATGTTTTATGGGACATGATCCATTACGATGTTCAATTAATTGGAGGTGTTGTTCTTCACCAAGGTAAAATTGCTGAAATGCAAACTGGAGAGGGTAAAACAGTAGTATCTACTCTTCCAGTTTATTTAAATGCGCTTACAGGAGATGGGGTTCATTTGGTTACAGTAAATGATTATTTAGCTAGAAGAGATAGTGCATGGATGGGTCCAATTTTTGAATTCCATGGTCTCAGTGTAGAATGTATTGATGACTATAAACCAAATAGTCCTGAAAGAAAAAGAGCATATGAAGCAGATATTACTTATGGAACAAATAATGAATTTGGATTTGACTATCTAAGAGATAATATGTCTCATAATTTAGATGATATAGTTCAAAGAAGACATAATTATGCAATAGTTGATGAGGTTGATTCTGTTTTAATAGATGATGCTAGAACGCCCCTTATAATTTCTGGACCTACAAAAGAAGAAAATAGACAGGAATTTGACAACTTAAAACCTAAAATTCAAAAACTAGTCTCTTTACAAAAAACATACTTATCACAAACACTTGCAGAATCAAAAAAATTAATTGAAGATTCAAATAATGAGGACGGAGGATTTCTTTTATATAGAGTATTTAGAGGTTTACCTAAAACCAAGGCTTTAATTAAGTTTTTAAGTGAAGATGGTATTAAGCAGATACTTCAGAAAAATGAGAACTTCTTTATGCAGGACAATAATAGGGAAATGCCTCAGATTGACAAAGAACTTTATTTTACTATAGATGAAAAAATTAATCAAATAGATTTAACTGATAAAGGAATAGAAACTATATCTACAGATCTAGATGATAAAGATTTCTTTGTTTTACCAGATATTGCTACTGCAATTGCAACAATTGAAAAGAAAGGTTTAAGCAAAGAAGATGAGGTTGAAGGAAAAAATAAACTCTTTCAAGACTTTAATATCAAAAGTGAAAGGATTCATACTTTAAATCAATTACTTAAAGCATATACTTTATTTGAAAAGGATATTGAATACGTTGTTATGGAGAATAAAGTTATGATTGTTGATGAACAAACGGGAAGAATCATGGACGGTAGAAGATATTCTGATGGTCTACATCAGGCTATAGAAGCAAAAGAAAACGTTAAAATAGAAGCTGCAACCCAAACCTTTGCAACTGTAACACTTCAGAATTACTTTAGATTATATGATAAACTCTCAGGTATGACCGGAACAGCAATAACAGAAGCTGGTGAATTTTGGGAAATTTATGAACTAGATGTTATTGAAATACCAACAAATAGACCAGTAACTAGAAAAGATTCTAATGATTTCGTTTATAAAACTAAAAGAGAGAAATACAATGCAATAATTCAGGAAGTGATTAACTTAAGAAATGAAAAAAGGCCTGTTTTAATAGGTACAACATCAGTTGAAA
>Ga0208641_1001231_pt1 | contig 13297 bp, 12 predicted proteins | sample ETN02SmetaG_2_FD_185789 | JGI IMG/M metagenome (GOLD analysis project Ga0208641, IMG submission 185789) | Marine microbial and viral communities from oxygen minimum zone, Eastern Pacific Ocean - ETNP2014F10-02SV253 (SPAdes) (version 2) | ecosystem: Environmental > Aquatic > Marine > Oceanic ... | reverse complement strand
ACCCATATCCCGACGGGATTGGTTGTCATTTGTCAAAATGAGAAATCCCAGTTAAAAAATAAAGCGCAGGCTTTAAAAGTCCTCAGGGCAAGGCTCTATGAAAAGGAGCTTGAAGCTCAACAATCCGTGACGGCAGAACAGCGTCGCGGAATGGTTGGTTCCGGAGACAGGAGCGAACGCATCCGCACCTATAATTTCCCACAGGGACGTATGACGGATCACCGTATCAATTTAACTCTCTACAAACTTGAAGATATTATGCTAGGCAAACTGGAACAGGTGATTGAACCTTTGTTGTCTCACCACCAGGCAGAACAGCTCAAAGCATCGTGAATATTATGCTTTCAGAGCATAAAGTTTTTTCTCTTCTGTGCTTTAGTATGTTTTAGCTCTCTTTAGTTTGTGCGGGTTGTAGAACTGACTCAGATCCCAAAATTCAAAACCTAAAAACCCAAACATAATCCCCGAAATGGCTTTTGAAACCTTACTCAGTCCACTAAAAGTGGGTAACACAATCCTGAAAAACCGAGTCATGATGGGCTCCATGCATACCGGACTGGAAGAACAGCCTGATGGTTCATCACGTTTAGCGGCTTTTTACGCGGAACGTGCACGGGGCGGAGTAGGCCTCATAGTAACTGGAGGATTTGCGCCTAATGTGGCGGGTCGTGTTTTTGAAGAAGGTGCGGAATTAGTTTCGGAAGAACAGCTTGATTTTCACCGGCCGCTGGTAAAAGCAGTTCATGACAACGGTGGTAAAATAGCGTTACAGATTTTGCATACAGGACGTTATGGATTGCTGGAAAAATGTGTAGCGCCATCACCAATTACAGCACCAATCAATTTTTACCGTCCCAAAGAATTAAGCCATGAAGAAATATTAGCAACTATAGAGGATTACGTACGCTGTGCAAAACTGGCAAAACTGGCTGGTTATGATGGTGTAGAAATAATGGGTTCTGAAGGTTATCTGATCAATCAGTTCATTGCCAAATGTACAAACAAACGCAATGACGAGTGGGGAGGATCTTTTAAAAACCGTATCCGCTTTGCCCTAAAAATTGTGGAACGTGTACGGGAGGAATCTGGAGATGATTTCCTGATTATTTTCCGCCTTTCCTGTCTTGATTTAGTTGAAGACGGCAGCAGTTTTGAAGAAGTAGTTGAACTTGGACAGCGTGTAGAAAAGGCGGGTGCGTCTCTCATAAATACCGGTATTGGCTGGCACGAAGCACGTATTCCAACAATCGGCATGATGGTACCACGTGCTGCATTTGCCTGGGTTACAGGTAAATTGCGACCGCACCTCAAGATTCCAATTGTGACTTCGAACCGTATCAATGATCCAAATGTTGCAGAAAGCATTTTGAGGGACGGAATTGCGGATATGGTCTCAATGGCACGTCCATTATTAGCGGATGAAAATTTTGTCAACAAAACGGCAGAGGGTCGTACTGATGAAATAAATACTTGTATTGCCTGCAATCAGGCTTGCCTGGATCATCTTTTTCAAATGAAAACAGCAACATGCCTGGTAAATCCCCGTGCGGGACGTGAGACAGAATTAAATTACGAACCGGTAAAAACTTTAAAAAATATTGCTGTTATCGGTGCCGGTCCAGCAGGAATGACTGCTGCCTACATTTCAGCGATGAGAGGACACAAGGTTACTCTGTTTGATCAACGTGTTGAACTTGGTGGACAAATCAACTATGCGGTGAAAATTCCAGGTAAACAGGAATTTTATGAAGTGCTGCGGTTCTACCGTGTGATGCTCGAAAAATATGGGGTAGAACTGAAATTGGGGCAAGCCGTATATCAGGAGACTCTTGCTGCAGGTAATTATGACGCAGTCGTTCTGGCGACCGGAGTACAACCGCGTGAATTGGAACTGGAAGGAGCTGATCATGCCAAAGTGCTGAGTTATTTGGATGTTTTAGACGGCGAATGCCCAGTCGGAAACAAAGTTGCTGTGATTGGAGCAGGAGGAATCGGTATTGATGTAGCACATTATTTAACAGCAAAAACACCCTTTTCGGGAGAAGTTCCGGAATATTTGCAGGGTTACGGTATTCTGGATTCGGAAAAAGCAATGGCTCTGCGTAAACCGAAAAAAAGGGAAGTTACTGTACTTCAGCGATCCGCCGACAAGATTGGCAAACGTCTCGGAAAAACAACAGGTTGGGCGCACATCCAAACTTTGAAATCTCACGGTGTGGAATTCCTTTCAGGAGCTACTTATCTTAAAATCGATGATGCCGGTTTACACGTCAAAGTTGCCTTGAAAAAAGGCGAAGAAGCTCAGGAAATAGTGATGGATGTAGATAACGTGATTGTTGCCGCGGGACAGGAACCGAGACTGGACTTGGAAGCTTCACTGCGTGAGGCAGGTTTTGAGGTTCACATAATAGGTGGTGCCAAAGTTGCTCTCGGACTTGACGCGAAAATCGCAATCAACGACGGTGCAGAATTAGCCGCAAAGCTGTAAAATACAATAGTATTTTGAATGAGAATTAGCTTTATTCAGAGTTCATTTTGAAAAATTTTATAAATCGAATCAACCAAAATAGCACAAATTTTCTCCTGCCATGCAGAACGAGTTATTCTCATTAAATCTTTTATCCTTTGGTAATACTATGTTTAAGTATTAAAACATACTCCCATTAATATCACAGAAAATTTAACTTAATAGCTTCCAATTTTAATGCATTGTAAACATAACTTTTCTACTAAACTAGAATAATCAATGAGAAGTGACATACTATTTTCAGTGAGGATAATGTTTCAAAGAGACATTATATCTGTAGGTAACATCTCTGTTGGCATATTTTGATAACAAACAGGTCGTAGGAATCTCCTAATAGACATTGTCCCTACAGATGTTGCTCCAAAATTAGTTGAGGCAGGAAATGGACCACCATGCACCATACTCTCGCACACTTCGACACCTGTTGGGAAACCATTGGCAAGGACTCGGCCTGCCTTACGTTCGAGAACAGGCAACAACCTTTTAGCCTCATTCTGATCTGAATCATCAATTTGTAATGTGCAGGTCAACTGGCCAGTCAGTTTTGTCGCAATCTCCATCATTTCACTGAAATTTGCAACCTTTACAACAAGACCAGACGGTCCAAACACTTCCTCTGATAATTCAAAATTATTAAGCCAATTTTTACCAGTTGTAACGAAAAGCTGGGGCAATGCTGTACGGCTTATTTCACTTTCATTATTCAATTGCCCGGCAGCATCAAAAGACGACATGCGCTCGCATCCAGCACGATAAGCATTCGAAATACCATCTGTCAACATCATCTGTGGGTCTACCTTGGAAAGTAAAGTAGTCACATCGTTTATAAACTTTGCTGCATCAGTACCATCAATTACTATGGCTATTCCAGGATTAGTACAAAATTGACCTGCTCCCATTGTCAATGAACCTACCCACCCAGAGGCTATGTCTCCACCTCGGTTCGCTATCGCTTGAGGTAGCAGAAACATTGGATTTACAGATCCCAATTCACCAAAAAATGGAATTGGCTCTTCTCTAGCGGTACAAAGATCAAATAAAGCCTTTCCCCCGGCAAGCGATCCGGTAAAACCGACAGCTTTAATCATCGGATGCTGAACCAGTGCTTGACCAACTTCACGTGCCCCGCCTTGAATAACAGATACTGTACCAGGATGCATATTACATGTTTTAATAGAAACATCGATTGCTTGAGCAACAATCTCACTGGTTCCAGGATGGGCTGAATGACCTTTGACAATAATGGGGCAACCTGCAGCTAGGGCAGCTGCAGTATCTCCACCAGCTACTGAAAAAGCGAGTGGGAAGTTAGAAGCTCCGAATACAGCTACAGGGCCAATAGGACGTTGTATCAGGCGAAGATCTGGACGTGGCAGGGGAACTCTATCTGGCAATGCTAAATCATGCCGTCTATCCAAATAATCACCATTCTCAATATGCTCTGCGAAAAGGCGTAATTGCCCCACAGTTCTAGCACGTTCTCCCTCTAGACGTGCTTCAGGAAGACCGGTTTCTTGATTAGCTATTTCAGTTATTTCATCACCGCGTTTATCTATTTCTTCAGCAATTTTGTTTAAGAAAACTGCTCGTTCGTTGCGCGTAATATAGCCATAGCTGGAAAAGGCCTCTTCTGCAGCTTCTGCGGCTTTATCAACTAGTTTTTTGCTACCAACACTAAATTTGTAAGATGGTCCGGTAGATGGAGAAGATTTAAATAAATCCCCACTTCCTACCCAATTTCCGGAAATCAAATGTTTACCTGTAATCATATAAGTATTTCTCTTTTAATTTATTTTATTGACAAAACTATCAGTTTTAGGTTTATTTAATAAAAACAGTAATTACTCCAAAATTATTTCATGAACTGTTATTTGTTATTATACAAAATTCATTAAAAGCTCACGTCACTTCTAATTTAATAATTAATCAACAAATACAAAATTATTTTCTAAAAAAAAAGACTTTAATTTTTCCAATTGCACTGTTTTAACAAGGAAATAATCTGTATTAAAAGTTGTGACTGTCAGAACTGGACAATCACAATTTGAGCAAGTCGAAGTGATTCTAGACCAGATTCCCGTCTCTTCGACATCTAATTGGCCAACAAGTTTTATACATGACCATCTGTCATCTCTTACACTATCTTTGATATCAAAACTAGACTCACAAATTAATGATTTTTCATCATCGGTTGAAGTAAAAGAAAAAAAACCATTTCTTCTATAAAATAAATCAGGTAATTTATATTCAGGTGGTAACCTATGGATTGAATATTGATTTGGCAATATTTTTAATTCAAGTATTTGCATTGAAGTTTAGTAATTTTAAAAAACACACATTAAACTATTTGTCCCACGCTTGCCACCATTCATTGAACAATTTAAATTGTTTTTTTGCAAATATGGATTGACTTTCACTTAGTTTGTCAGATTCATAAAAATTAAAATTATATTCATCTTCCCCTTTTAGTGTTAACAAATACTTGTAAAAAAGGACTAAGTCCGGCCCTTCATCGAATGTTGATAGAACTTTAAGAGCATCATTTAATTCTAAAGCAAGACGTCTTGATTTAGCACTTCCATTTGCTGCCTCAATGCATAATTTGTATAGTCTGATGACAGCTTCTGGTAGAACATTTCCAATGCCAGTTATGACTCCAATAGCTCCACAATTTACAATTCCGTGAAAAACCTGAGTATCAACTCCTACAACAAGTGCAAGTTCTTCTTCTGTCTCTGTAATATTTTCAGCAGCATAACTTAATGCGCCTGCCCCACCAAATTCCTTGAAACCAACAAGCTGTGGATAATTTTTACGGAGATTAAAAAATAGATCTGCTTTCGTCTCAAAACCATAGTAAGGACTATTATAAATGACGGATGGTAATCCTTTACCAGCTTCCAAAATTGACTCAAAATGGTTTTTTTGTGCGGATGGCGAACTTCCACGAGAGAGTACCCTAGGGATAATCATTAAGCCTATCGCACCATTCTCTAGAGCATGTTTTGAGTGAAGCGAAGCTTTTAATGTATTTTGAGCACCTGTTCCGACAATCACAGGAATATCGGCATTAGTCAAAGATGAAACCCCCTTCTGTCTCTGCTCATCTGTTAATAGAGGCCAGTCCCCCATAGATCCACAGTAGACAACTGATTGCATGCCTGCTTCTATCAGTTGTTTTGCTTTTCTAACAAGAGCATCAAAATCAGGCTCACCTTTCGAATTACATGGTGTCATTATGGCCGGTATGCAGCCTCTGAATACATGTTCATTTTCCATATTTAAACTCAATTAATTAAGCCTTAATTATTATTTTTTATTAAAACTAAATATATTCCAAAAATTATAAATGATGTCCCTAGAATTTTTTGATAGTTATAAGATTCTTTAAAAATATAAAAAGAAAAAAACATGGTTATCAATATAGTACCACCTAAAATTATAGGAATTGCTGTGTTAGCGTTTAATGCACCATTTGGATTTGATGCATTAAACAAGTAAAAGTATCCTATTTCAGCAAATCCAATCGAAATTCCACCAAAAATAGCATACAGATATGCCTTTGAAGGCAGAACAAATATTTTTTCACCTTTCGAAAATAAATAAACAGAAAAGACTGAAGTAACTATTAAGGCAAATATTTGTAAGCATAATGTAGCAGCAATACCATTAGTATTATTAATATTATGAGAGCCAGCTAACTTAATAAATAAATTGTAACCCGCATATGACAGGGTAACAATAACGAGTAAAAGCAAATTGTTGATCATAAAATTAGTTCATATATTCACCACCATTTACAAAAAATGTAGATCCAGTTGTGAAATTAGAAGACAGTATACAATTTATCATTTGCGTCACGTCTTCTGTGTTACCAAGCCTTCCCATTGGTATGCCTTTTACAACAGAATCAAATCCCTCTTTTGTATCAAGTTTATAACGCTCCCTAACTTCCGGAGTATCAACAGCACTTGGTATTAAACAATTTACTTGAATTCTAGGTGATAATTCCAATGCTATGCATTTAGTAAAAGCTAAAATACCGGCTTTTGCGCTACAAAAATTTGCTCCATTCTTTCTTCCTTGTATCCCACAAGCCGCAGATACATTTATAATATGTCCGTTGCCATCAGTTTTACTTTTAACAAATTCTTGACAACAAATAAATGTACCTTTTAGATGAACAGAAATTACACTGTCCCAATCTTCGTCGGTCATATCTAAAAAAGGTGTATCTCTATTTATTCCAGCAAAATTTATAAGATAATCTATTTGTTTGAATTTTATCAAAGATGATTCAAACATTTCTTTTACTTCCACTCTATTTGAAACATCAACTTGATGAGACATAATACTTTCAAAACCATTAGATTCAGAATTATTGTAGTATTTATTGACATCTATTTTATTTATATCTGCAACTACAACACACATATCTTTAGATAGAAAATATCTTGTAACGGCATCACCTAAACCACTACCGGCACCGGTAACTAAAGCAACTTTTTTTTCACCCATAAGTACAACTTTTCACAATTTAATTAATTTAAATAACCTAGAAGTCTGGGAATAAACAATGTTATTTCGGGTACAAAGCTTATTAACATCATAGTGGTCAGCAAGACTGCGAAGAAAGGTAGTAGAGGTTTGACGACATCCTCAATAGGTACTTTACTCAATCCACATGCTACGTAGAGACAAACTCCTACTGGAGGAGTGAACATTGATAATGCAACATTTGACTCAATAAGAATTCCAATATGTATGGGTTCCATTCCTAGAGCAACTCCTGCAGGGACTAATATCGGCATGAGAATGATCAATGCAGGGAGTGCGTCCATCAGCATTCCCAAGATTAGAAAAACCACATGTACGATAATTACGAAAACCACCCAATTGTTTGAATGCTCAACAATAAAGTCAGCTATTTCATGGGGAATTCGTTCAAAAGCAAGGAGGAAGGAAAAAGCAGAAGCCATTCCTAAAACTAGCATGACCACCCCAGTAAGTTTGCATGCATCAAGAAAGACCTTATGCAAATCTTTAATTTTAAGTTCCTTATATACAAAAAGTGATACTGCCAGTCCATAAACCACCGCCACAGAAGAAGCTTCAGTGGGTGTGAATACACCTCCTAAAATCCCACCAAGAATAATGATGGGCATGAGTAAGGCAAAGATTCCATCTGTAAAAACTTTTACTTTTTCTCTCAAACTCATTGGTTCAAGCAGAGGAAGATCAAGTTTTTTCCCGTAATAATATACTAGGCCAATTAAAGCAAGAGCATTTACTAAACCTGGTAAGAATCCAGCGGCAAAGAGTCCTCCGATTGAAATGCTGGCTACAACACCGATTATAATGAGGTCAATTGAAGGGGGAACAATAGTAGCAGTGCCTCCTGCAGCAGCTAACAGAGCAGTAGCAAAAGGCGGTGGATATTTACGTTTTAACATCTCTGGCATTGTGATAGAGCCAATTGCAGCGGTGTCTGCACTAGCAGAGCCACACACACCTGAAAAAAACATTGTTCCAAAAACTACTACCATTCCTAAACCACCTCGAACTCGACCTACAAGCACTAACGACATGTTTACAATGCGGCCTGCAATACCCCCATGCCCCATAATAGTTCCTGCAAAAATAAAAAGAGGTATTGCCAACAGTGTGAAAGAGTCCATGCCACTAAGTACTTTTTGAGGCATGGTTACTAAAAATTCGGGCGACAAAATAAACATCCCAATAAATGCGGAAATACCCAGAGATATAGCAATCGGAACAGATGCGAGCAGACAAATTAGTAAAGTAAAAAGAACGATGATTCCCATAATGAACCTTCATTGTTATTCCATTAATTTTTGGAATATATTCCTTTTATAAATGTTTTTGATACATAAAATAGCATAAGCAGACCTCCAACGATGCAAGCTGAATAAGGTATCTCCATTGGTATTTGAAGTGCTGGTGCAAGATGTCCTCTAACTCCTAAGACAAATTTGAAAGAGTTGTAAACAAAGCCCAGAAGGAAAAATATAACTAGCAATGAAACAAACATCGAAATTATTTTTTGTATCTTTTTTGGAAAAGAATTAACCATAAAGTTGAGGGCAAAATGTGCTTTGATTTTAAAGGCATACGCTCCACTCATCATTGCCAACCATAAAAGTAAAAACCGGGCTAGTTCTTCAGACCAGGACAAAGGAGCTTGAAAAATGTAACGTGCAACTACTTGACTGAATGTGACAATCGAAAGTGCACTAAGCAAAACACATAGTATACTTTCAACAGGGTACCTAAAAATTGTTTTTAGCATAAAATGTCTTTAAAGATTAACAAAATTTATTTAATAAAATGAATAGGGATTAGGCAACTATATGTATAATATTATTAAGTCAAAACGGAAAAAAGGGTGGCATATTTTAATTACACCACCCTTAAATAAAAATGATATTGAAAGATGATTATATCACCAAAAAAACTATTGTTTTGAGACAAGTTCAATAACACTCATGCCTCCAACTTTTTTTGCGTTCTTTTTATAGACAGAACTTGCTTTTGCTTGAAAAGGTGCAACGTCAACAGAATAGAATTTTAACCCTTTCTTTTTCAATTTTGCTAATGCATCTCCGGTCATAATCTCCATTGCGTCACGTTGTGTCTGAATTGATGCTTGGCCGGCATGAAGAAGAGCAAGTTTGTAATTTGCGGGAAGTTTGTCGTAAACTTTTTTACTACAAATTAATCCTGCTGCAAGGTAGAGGTGTCCTGTAAGTGAGACGTGTTTTGTCACTTCATAGAATTTTTCGACCATAAGATCTACATGATCAGTTTCAGCGCCGTCAATCACCCCTTGTTGTAGGCTTGTGTAGACTTCTCCCCATGACATTGGAGTCGCCTGTGCACCAAGAGCGTTGAATGTGTCTATCAATACGGGACTACCCATTACTCTGATTTTCAACCCTTTCAGATCATCAGGCGTCATTACGGGACGTTTCGCATTCCAAGCATTACGTACTCCTGAAAACCACCAGCCAAGAAAAACTGAATCCAGTTTGTCTTCTACATCTCTAGCGATTAGGTTACCTACCGGTCCATCCAACACTCTATAAAAATGTGGAACATCTCTGAAAAGGAAGGGCAGGTTAAAAAGATCAGCAGATGGGACGAAAGGTGCAAGACCACCACCTGCACTTTCCACAGCACAAGCTATTGTACCTTGTTTAATCATTTGACTGGTCTCTTCCTCAGATCCTAACTGTTCACCAGGAAAAATCTGCACTGAAACAGCACCACCAGTCTCTTCCTCCATCACTTGTTTAAAACGTTTAGCACCATTTTGGAATGGATGTTGTTCTGGTCCATTGTGGGCTAGTTTCAAAACAAAATCTGCCGCACAAACTGTTGTAGTAACCATAGTTATAGATACAAACAATGTTACAATAAATTTTAAGTTTTTCATAAAAGCTCCTATAATAGGTTCAATTGTTTAAAAAAGATGATTTATTTAAATTTAAATTAATTCTACATTTTTTCACCCCCTTTCATTGTTAAATTAACAATTACCACCCCAAATATCCCCAATTGTATAACCTTCTGGGAAAGGATCACTATCATCTAAAACATATTGAGCAAAACCAGTAATCCATGCTCTACCGGTGATTGTTGGTACTACAGCGTCAAAATTCCCTACTTTAGTTTTTCTTACTAATCTACCTGTAAAAGTAGTACCTAATATCCCTTCATGAATAAAATCTGTTTCTAACTCTAACTTGTTTTTTTCAAATAGTGAGGCCATTTTTGCGCAGGTACCTGTACCACAAGGAGATCTATCTATTACCCCTTTCCATGTTTCCCGTCGGTCCCAATCCAACTTCCCAGTGGATACAACAACAGCGTTTTTCAATGTTGCACTAGGGTTTTCCGGTGGGCCTGAAACTACGGCTATTGTTATCCCAGAAATCTCTTTGTTCTCAGGATGTGTAACTGGCAATTTTTCTGAAGCTATTGCTTTTACCATTTCTGCAATACGAACAATTTCCCCCCCATTGTCTGGGCTTAATTTCAACCCTAATTCTTCTGAATCTAAAATAACATAAAACATTCCCCCGTAAGCTACATCAACTTTTACTTCTCCAATTTCAGGCACATAGATTGATTTATTAGAATAAACTGAAAATGCAGGAACATTTTCAAATGTAACATTTATAGCCTTACCGTTTCTAACTTCTGCTTTTATTGATATTAATCCTGCTGGAGTTTCCAATTTGAACTCAGTGAATGGTTCATTTACCTCTACCATTCCAGTTTCAATTAGAGTTGTGACAACACAAATAGTATTGGTACCAGACATGCCTGGATATTCAGTTTGTTCCATAATAACAAAGCCAGCTATAGCTTCAGGATTATTTGATGGTAAAATCAAGTTGCAGTTTGCAGCAGGGTATCCTCTTGGTTCGCGAAGCATCCTTAATCGTAATGAATCTGCTTTTTGTGATAAATGTTGCATTTTGTCAAACATTGATTTACCAGGGACATCAAGTACTCCTCCAACAATTACTCTTCCTGGTTCTCCGCAGGCGTGCAAATCTACGGCATGTATCATATTTGATTTTTTCATTATTTAATTTCCCAATCTATAGCTGTTTTCATCCATTCTGCAGTATTATGAAAATTAGCAATTACACTTCCAGGAGGAACTAGTTTGTCACATGCAATACGAATCTCATCACTCAATTTCATATCAGCAACTGGTAATAGATTTTCTAAATGAGTTAATGTCCTTGGTCCTATAAGTGGAGCGGAAATACCCACTTGATCCTTTACCCACAAAATTGCAAGTTGTGCTGCAGTTAAGCCAATATTTTCTGCTAATTGTGAAAAAATATTTCCTACTTCAATCCCTTTTTTTGTTACACGATCAGCATAAAAACCTCCTCGTAGGGACGCTCGTGAATTTTCAGGATAATCATCAAAACTTTTATATCGTCCTGCAAGAACACCCATGGCCATAGGTGCCCATGTAATCAGTCCTATACCTTGTTTCTGGCACATTGGAATTAGTTCATTTTCAATACGCCTATCTAATAAATTATATGGGGGTTGTTCAAAAACTACTCGAGAATATCCTTTTAATTCACTGTACATAATTGATTCCATAACCATCCAAGAGGGATGTGTAGAGCAACCGATGTATCGAACCTTTCCTTGTCTGACAAGATCTGTCAATGCCCCAAGTATTTCATCAAAGTGTATTTCTGGGGAAGGACGATGCAATTGATAAATATCTATGTAGTCAGTTTGCAGTCTTTTAAGAGAATTTTCACAAGCTCTAATTATGTTTAGTCTAGTATGTCCGTGATCATTAGGACCAAAAAGTGAGGGGTCGTCAATTGAATATCCAGGGCGTCTTTTCCCGTGATCTACTTTTGTTGCTATTAAAACACGATCTCTTTTCTTAGATCTTTTTAGTGTTTTGCCAATTATTTTTTCACCTTCTCCGTCCGCGTATACATCGCCAGTATCTACTAAATTAATTCCTGCATCAATTGAAGCTTCCAGAATCATAGATGCTTCTTTTTCAGGTGTCGGGTCTGCAAAATTATCAGTTCCAAGGGCTAAACAAGATACTTTAACTCCTGTTTTACCAATTAATCGATATTCCATAGGCTATAATTTTTTTTAAACATTCTAAGTAAAAAATTTTGAAATCAACAAGGTATTGGAATTAAGCCAGAAAACATCGGACCTTATTCTAATCTCTAAATTTATTCATATATCTTGCTATTCCTAAATATTATTCCTATAATACACATACTTTATTAAACTACAATATTTTTCTAAAAATAAAATTAATTTTTTTTAATTATATTAAATGGACGAGATATTTCAAGGAATATTGAGGCAGAACACTGGTATCACAGAAGAAAAAACAATACCAGAAAAAAAACATTCAGAAAATTTAGGCCAAAGAGTTCGTCAATTTCGAGTTGACAAAGGGCTTACTCAGAATGATCTAGCAGAACTTAGTGGATTGTCGCATTCAGCTTTGTCAAAAATTGAAAATAATCAGCTATCACCAACATTTGAGACAATACTCAAAATCATTGGTGGTCTCAATATAGATATTTCAGATTTATTAACTTCCATACAAAACGAAACTCCACGGACACGTCAGGTTTTTACAAGAAAAGGAAAAGGGAAAATTCATGAAACAGAGAATTATCTTTACGAAACACTTTGTAATGAAATTATTAACAAAAAAATGATCCCAATCTTAACACGCATCAAATCTCATAGTTTGGAGAAGTTTGGGAAAATGATGCGTCACTCTGGTGAGGAATTATTTTTTGTTTTGGAAGGAACTGTTGAATTAATTACTGAACACTATGCTTCAGTAAAGCTAGAACAAGGTGATTGTGCTTATTTCGACAGTTCAATGGGACATGCTTGTATAAGTACTAAAGAAAAAGATGCAGTAATATTTTGGGTTTCAACTCCAAATTAATTTATCATGAGCGATAAACATTTTTTATAGTATTTTTGGCTTCACAAACTCAGTTAAAATTTAAGTGATTATAAAAACTTTATTAGACCATCCAAAATCTATAACCTTTGTCCATTTTGCAAACTACGTGTTTAAAAAGCTCTACTTTTCAGGCGGTATACAAAAACTTTCCGCTTTGTGCGGCTTTGACTGTCCAACCATCTTTTTCTTCTTTCCACCAAACTGTTCTCTCACCTTCAGTTATAAGTGAATTTGCTTTTGACGTGGAA
>Ga0208641_1001214_pt1 | contig 13407 bp, 13 predicted proteins | sample ETN02SmetaG_2_FD_185789 | JGI IMG/M metagenome (GOLD analysis project Ga0208641, IMG submission 185789) | Marine microbial and viral communities from oxygen minimum zone, Eastern Pacific Ocean - ETNP2014F10-02SV253 (SPAdes) (version 2) | ecosystem: Environmental > Aquatic > Marine > Oceanic ... | reverse complement strand
GCCCCAATACTGCCTTTATACCTGATACCTACAGGACTAATTGTGTCCCCTTCAAAAATGAGCATCCCCTCAACATATTGTTCTGCAACGGGATCACTATCAATTTTTTCCAGATCTTCTTTAGGTATTTTTAACTCAAATGTATGCAGCACATTCTGATCAAAAATAAACTCGGATCCTAAATTAAGGTACTGTTCATCACCCTTTGGGTTTATAGTAGGCACAATGAAATTGAGGTCTGCACCATCATCCTCATTATCAGTACAAGACAATAGAGTAAATAATAAAATTTTGAACCAGAGGCGTTTCATTTTATGGTCATTTGATCAACAATAGCCTGACATTTAGCAGCAGTGCCTTTTTCGACCATCATTAAAAATACTTTCTTCCCAAACTCATCTTTTCGCTCAAATCTTCTAGATAGTCCTAATGGTGATTCTCTTGTTAGTAATTTTAAGAAAACACAAGCTGCCAAATAAGACCCAACCGCAGATGGATGTTTATTGTCGCTTGTGAAAATGGGTATTTCTGGATGTTGTTTTTGAAATAATCTAAATGCAGTCCCAACAGGTGCTATTGTTGAGCCTGTCTTATTGTAAACAGGTTGCAAAGCATGTTGGACTGGATCAACACCCTCATATTTCTTTTGACTAATAGCAGGAAACATCCATGTCCCATAAATAACCCCTTTCCCTTGATTGGATTCTACTAGTTGAATAAAACGATTGAAATATTCCTTAGACTCCTCAGGTTTAATTAAAGGATTTGAACTATAATCTTGTAACACCACGATTGTAAATGATCCATCTTCAATTAATTCCTTCGTATTTAAATCCTTATCTCCATTCCAATGTTGTTTAAGGGTTGCGCCACCTGCTGTTGATTGATGAATATCTAAGAATATTCCTTTTTCTTCTGCCATGGATTCAACAATAGATGGAAGATTCCAGTAATAAGTGAAACTATTCCCTACAAAAAGTATTTTCTCTTCATCCTGGATAACAATTCGCTGATCAGGCGTTTTTGGAAAAGGATTTTCTTGCCCAACTAATAAGGAAAATACAAATAATATGAGCCAGAGGCGTTTCATACTGGAATTTACACAGTATTGTCCCATAAACAAAAAAGACCACGATGGTAGTTATTGTATTTAATCATTAATTTCAGTGGTAAATAAATATGTCAAGTAACCCGCAAATAACAATTGCCCTGGATGCCATGGGCGGTGATAATGGAATTAAACCCAATGTGAAAGGTGCCGTAATTGCTGCAAAATCTCATCCTGTTCGAATACTTTTGGTTGGCGATAAACAAGAACTAAGTAAGTCCCTGAAAGGCGAATCCTATCCGGATGGGTCTATTGAAATCATTCATGCGTCACATACAATTGAAATGGATGAATCTCCCCGAGATGCAATCAAAGAAAAACCGGATGCCTCAATCCTGGTGGCGATGCAATTGGTGCAAGAAGGGAAAGCAGATTCTCTGGTGTCGGCCGGTAGTACCGGCACTATTATTCTTGCAGCCGCAAAATATTTGACACGGATTCTCGGTGTACGGCGGACGGCTATTGCGACGGTTTACCCCACCATGAATGAATTTAGGAAAAATGACCACCTTGCTCTGGTGTTGGATGTGGGCGCCAATGTACAATGCGGCGCAGAAGAATTGGTTCAGTTTGCCATTATGGGCGCTGCGTATGTCTCAAATATACGGGGTGTGGAAAATCCAACTGTGGCCCTTTTGAACATCGGAGAGGAAGCCACCAAAGGTGGCGAACATATGCAAAGCGCATTTAAGTTATTAAAAAATATACCCAACCTGAATTTTGTTGGAAATGTAGAAGGTAAAGATATTTTACGCGGCGTGGTGGACGTGGTGGTAACAGAAGGGTTTGTGGGAAATATTGTTATTAAAACTCTTGAAGGCGCTGCGCGGAGTTTACGTCAGCTTACCAAAATGGCTTTTAAAGCCAGAATTGCATGGAAATTGGGACTTCTGTTTTTACGAAAAGGATTAAACATGCTTAAAGAGATAACCGATTATGCTGAATATGGCGGCGCTCCCCTGCTGGGTTTTGAAAAGATGGTTATTATTGCGCATGGACGATCCAATGAAAAAGCAATTTCAAATGCAATTAAAGTTGCAGGGAAATGTGTTAGAGATGATGTATGCGGTCAAATTAAAAACTATATAACTGAATTAGAGGGTAAGTCTGGGTTGGAATACGAACGGTTAAGCCAGGAACTATAAACAAAAAAACCCCACGCTTGGTGAGGCTATTTTAGCCAGAGGCGTTTCATTTCAGCAAGACCATCTTTCGGGTTTTAACAAAGCCCTTAGTCTGGATCTGGTAATAGTAAATTCTCGAGAATTGCAGCGTACCCTGCCAATGCCGTTGGATCGACCGATAGGGGGACTATTGAGACCCCGGTTCCAGATACCGATCAAAGTGAGCTACGAGCTTGCCAAATAGGTAGCGAGCGTAGTGGGTCGGGCGTGTCCAGCCATGGGTTGCCCCGGGAGCGAAGGCAAAATCAAAGTCCTTGCCTAAGCGCATCAACTCTTCCGCCAGCACCACCGTCGTCTTGAATGGCACCACGTCGTCCTGCATTCCATGGATGATAAGCAGGTGATCCTCCAAGTTGCCTGCGTATTGTGCGGCGCCCCGGGCGAACGCCTCCGGATGGCTCTGTGGGCGTCGCGCTATAGCGACATCGTCTGTACCGAAGAAGTACGGGTCCACCGCTGCAGCTCCGGCGACTCCAGCCTTGTACAGGCCCGGCTTCTTGAAGAGCGAGTATATAGTGAGCGTGCCCCCGTAACTGCTGCCCCAGATACCGACTCGTTCCGGATCTACGTAGGGCAGCGTCGACAGGTAATTGACAGCGCTCTCGAGGTCGTCGATGTCCCTGCCGCCGAAGTCCATAAGGAACTCCTCCCGAAATGCCCGCCCGTATCCGGTGCTGCCCCGCACATCGACCTGGATCACGATGTAGCCGCGTTCGACTAAAAGTTGGTGCAGGAGGCCAATCGTTCCGGCCCAACGGTTGCGCACCGTGTTCGAATAGGCAGGGCCGAAGATGACGGGATACCGCTTTCCGGTCTTGAGGTCGGCCGGCTCGAGGATGCGTGCGTGCAGTGTGTAGTCATCGATTCGGCTCGGGAAGGTCGCGTATCGCGCCCGGACCCAAGATCGACGCATGAACTCAGGAGTAGGTGACGTGGTGATCCGGCTCTCGGGTAAGCCGTTCCGAGTGTCCACCAGGTAGAGCTCCGGCGGGCTCAGGTCACTATTGTGGAGAAGCGCTATCCTCATGCCGTCGGGTGACGGGTAGGGTCGGTGTTGACCCGGCAGAGTGGTGACGCGCGTTGCAGTTCCTCCTTCATCCGGGATACGAAAAACCTGACGCTCGTACGGGCTCGGCTCATTGGACTGAAAAAAGATCATGCTTGCAGGCGACGCAATGAGGGGTTCGCCCGTGACATCGAAGGACCCGTTCGTCAGCAGATTCGGCGTTCCATCTCCGGGAGTCAGAAGATAGAGTCCATAACGATCACCAAGGTCGCTGAGGAACACCACGCGCTCGCCGTCGGAGTGCCAGGCAGATGCGATGGATGTATATACGCGTGTTTCTCGACGGTCGTGCCAGATTTCCTGCATGCGACCATCAACCGGGTCGACGGTGTGCAACCAACGATCCACCGCCGTATCCGACTCTCGATCAAGCAGCAAGGTTCCATTGGGGGACCAGGAGAATGCGACAACACGGTTGGCCGTGGGGCCCGGCAGGTCCAACAGCGTCAAGTCGCCGCTTTCGACTCCATAGAAACCGATTGTGCGGTGCTCATTCGGGTCACCGGGGTATCCCCGGCGAAGGTTATTTACAAGAGTTTCTTTGCCGAGATAGTACGGGAACGGTACCGTTCGCATGTTCCGGCGATCGACGTAATGCACCGCAATGGTCCGGCTGTCGGGCGACCAGGCGTATGTAGGGCCACCCCAAACGTACGGCCCGATCTCGACGTCGGGGCGGTTGTATCGCCCGAGCGGCACGCTGGAAATAGACGGTACACCGACCTCCGTCCCCCGGGTCAGCGAGCTGGTTCCCAGATGGAAGAGCCAGAGGTCGCCGTCTTGAAGGAAGGAGGCGTATCGGCCGTCAGGTGAGACAGCCAGATTCGACTTGTCGCCCCCGGTCTCCGTGAGGCGCTCCCCGTCACCATTCGCGAAGGACACGCGCCATATGTCGCCGGAGCGTAAATAGATAAGGTCTGCCGCGTCGGGGGTCCACACGAACAAATTTACGCCTCCCGTGCCTTCGATCTCCGAGGTGAGCTGGCGCAGTCCTGAGCCGTCGCCCCCCACGACCCATATCTCGCGGCGTGGCAATCCAGAGTCGTTCCAGAGGAACGCGAGTTGGCGGCTGTCGGCTGACCAAGAGGGAGAGGATGGCGCTGTACCGGTGATTGACGGCTGTGAGACGATACGATCGATAGTGAGCGCCGGTTCTTGACTGGCGCCGGTGGTCTTATCTACGGATTTTTGAGAACACCCAACAATTAGTAATAATGCAATTATTAATAATCTTTCCATCTTCAATCCTTTATTTGAGCCAGAAGCGTTTCATTTAGTTTGTAATTATTTTTTTACAATAACCGCTTCAGCTTCGATTTCAACTAAATAATCCTCACCTATCAATCCAGCTTGTACTAACGTGTTGGCGGGCATTATCTCTTTAAATCTTTCCCCATGCGCTTTCGCTACCAATTCCCAATCTGATAAATTCTTAATGAAGACTCTAGTTCTAATTACATCATTTAAAGACCCTCCCAAAGCCTCTATAGCTGCTTCTATCTTATCAATAATAAAATAGGTCTGAGCTTTAGCATCGCTTCCACCTATAACAGAATCATCATGGGTCGCAGTTGTTCCAGACACCACAATACGATCTTTAAATTTAACTGCCCTTGAATAACTGGCAAGCTTCTCCCACTTTGTATTGCTTGAAATTTGTTTGCGATCCTTTGTAATAACATTAAGATGGTATGGATTAGGCATCTGTTGAATATGATGTGATAAATCGCCGGAGGCTGTAAGATAGGGTTCTTTTCTGTATTCATCACCGCAATCTCCAGGTATAGGCCTTAACTCTTTTTGCGCATCTCTTATCATCTTAATTTCATCTTTAGAAATTTCAGTTTTTAATATATTGATATTATCTTCAATATGGTTGCTTTGACCTAATCTTGCCCCAATAATAATTCCTGCTACCAATCGATTATCTAAAATATACTTTGAACATATATTTGCTATTGAAACATTGTGATTCTGAGCAATCTCATGGATAACTTTCAATAGATTTTGGTAAGCACCCCACCCGCCTGAAACATCAATAAAACGCTTATACTTCATCTCGGACCAAGTCTGTAGCTCTTGAGATTTAGGTTCTGTCTTGTTTAACCATTTTTTAGTTAAAAACCCTCCCATTAATACTCCGTATGCTAGCAACTTGACTTCATGTGTCTCACAAACATTAGTCATCATTTTACTTCTAGCTCTTTGATCAATAAGAGAGTAACTAATTTGATTGCTTATAATCGGGATACCTGAAGCACATGCTATATGCAAATGAGCTGAATCAAAATTGGTGACACCTATATTCTTAACAAGACCTTCTTCCTTTAATTCAGCTAGATATAACAAAGCATCAAGCCAACTAGGGTCGAGATAAGACCAGGCATGATACTGCATAAGATCAATAGATGTTTGCTTCATTCTATTCAATGCTAGCTCAACGGATTCTCTAACTAACTCTCTTGTTATTTTGCCAGGATTGGGAACCCACTTCGTAAATAATTGTAAATTAGATTTTTGACTAAGAGCATTGTACTCACCAATAATTAATTCACTCGTACCATAATGATCTGCCATATCAAAGGTCGTAAGACCAGCTTCCACATATGGAATTATTTTTTTAGCATATACTTTAGAATCAAGATCGCTCTCACGCTCCATATCGGCTATTTGCCATAAACCGTTTATGATGCGCGATATTTTAAGGTTAGATGAAAGATTTGATTGAATATTCATTATTATGGAAGCACCTTAAAGCGATCATATTCGTTGTGCCCTTTTTTACCTATTTCTCGCCACTTTAAAAGAAATATAATACTTCCAATAACCATTACAATAAGCCACACTGGAGTAGAGTGAAAATACCAATTTGAAGCGCTGGAGGTTAAGTCTTTATGTACATGAACAACTAAGAATAGCAATAAGAAGAAGAGTCCAAGAATACCTATAAATAATTGATGGGTTCTATTTCTAATCACTGATATTTTATCTGCTAAAATTGGATTTATAGCTGGAATAGTGATTAAAGTAACACACATTAATAAAAAATTTACCATCATGGAAGTAACCATGATATCAATGCCTAAGAAAAAATCACCCGCAAAATGTGAACCCAATACACCAATACTAGCTATAAATCCCGCAATAATTAAGGAAATGTGTGGAGTAAAGTTCTTTGGATGAACCTGAGTTATTACCGACGGGAAAATACCATCTTCAGCCCAAGCAAACATTAACCTTGAAACAGATAATAACATAGCAGGTAAATCATTAATAAGTGCGATTGCTGCTCCAAAAACTATAGCAACTCCTAACCATGATGGTAATACATAACTTAATAATCCTGGTGCGCTAATATCCTTCAGTTTGGATTCTTCAACAATAAAACTCCATGGTACAGTATGGTAAATGGCGGTTGTGAATAAAAAATAAAAACAACCCACCGAAATAATTGCAAGAAGTATTGCTTGAGGCAATGTTTTCGAGGGATTTTTTGCTTCGCTTCCCGCTTGTGCTATTGAGTCAAAACCAATAAAACTAGAAAAAAGTAAAGCTGCAGCAGAAAGGAAGACTCGCCAATCAAATTCGATATTATTAACTACTTCAAAACTTCTATCATCCTTTATCTTCAAAGCATTAACAAAGTCGTTTGTATCAAAATAAAAACCCGAAATGATTACAATACATCCCAAGAAAAACATTAGATACATCATTGGAAGCAAAATTCTTTCATATGATCTTGCTCCTTGAATATTTATGAATACAAATATCCAAATAAGGGCTAATGCAATTCCTACCCTAACCACTGGTAACTCCAACAAAAATGATATTTCAAGCAAGCCCAAACCTGAAAGGACATCTCGAATAAATGAAACGCAAATATATGAAATCACACCAATCACTATGGATAAGCCGAACCATTGAGAAAAACTTGCGATAAATCCTAAATATGGATTAAGACCTCTGCTAGCATAAATATAGCTACCACCCGCCCTTGGCATTGCAGATGAAAGGATTCCATAAGCTAATGCTGCGAAAAAAGCTGGAATCATAGCAAAAATGAATGCGGGCAAGACATAAGGACCAATGCCGGGAACGTTGCGTTGAATCATAAATGGGACGACGTGAATCGATGCGCCAAGCATTGAACAGATGCCCGTTGCCGTAAGAGTAACAATACCAAGATTTCTTTTAAGCTTATTCTTGATCATTTACAAAAGAGAAAACGAATATTGTTAAAATTAAAAACTTATTTTTTTTCATTTCATTATCTTTTATTTGAGCCAGAGGCGTTTCATACAGAAAATCACAAATTATTACTCAGCAATGTGGGTGTCTCTTTTATAAACAAGAAAGCCCACGAATATGGGGCTTAAACATTAAATACCTTCAACACCAACAGGCAGGGGTAGAACTCCAAATAAACCATAGTAATGTTTACTATCATCATTTTTCATATTAATAAACTCATAACTACCTAAAACAAGCCAACCAGCCCAAAGTTTAAATCTTGGCGTTAGTGGCATATTATCTCCTCGAATAAGTCCAAAACCTATACCAGGTTGGATGATACTTTCTAAGGCATGAGTCTGTAGATCATAATAACTGTAACGACTCCAACTTTCCTTGCCGATTTTGTCAGATTTTCTAAACCACTTATTTCCAATTGTTAATCCAAAAGTAAATGGAACCTCTTCAATTAAATATCCTAATGTAATTTGGGCCGAACGAAAAAGGTTACCTTTAGAATCAATTCCGATTTGCACTCCAGGACTAAGATAAAACCCCTCCTGAGCCAAAACTTTAGAATTAAAAATAATAGTTATGAATAGGCAAAATAAAACTTCTTTCTTCATATTCAAATCTAAGCCTCATGAATCAAACAAAAAAGCCCCCGTGAGGAGGCTATTTGAGCCAGAGGCGTTTCATTTAGTTTTCTTCTTTTTTAGCCACTTTTTCAAGTGCATCATTTTTAGTTACTTTGTAGGTAGTTTTCTGCCCACCATCATCATGATACTTTATTTTTTTAATATCTTCCACTTCAGAATGTTTTATGCAATTCTTAGAAATTGATGCTTTGTTTTTTAGAAAAAAGATTTCCTTATAGTCCTCATCACTATAATGATGGAATTTTAAATTAGTACTTAATATATGACCACCGGTAATGAAGAGTGCGAAACTAAATAGTGTATTTAATATCATTGTTATCATTATTTATATCCTTTCAAGATTTTAAGGCTTTCATATTTAGTTTATCTTATAAAATATTATAATACAAGCGAATATTTTTTCCCTTTATTTGAGCCAGAGGCGTTTCATATCTTGTTTAGAATCAAAAATTCAAACCGATAAAAGGTAATAGACCAGTGTCACCACCAGATTCACCAGAAGTGCCACCCACCAGCATCAATCCCATTCCATCTTAATCACCCTTCCTTGCTTTTCTAACTGCTTTAATAGCTTTCCTTAATAGTTGTCTGGTTTCCTTGAAAAGTTCTTTAAGACCTTCTCTGTCTTTATTCTTGAACTTCTCTTTCATAGTTGCCATATTTACTTTAGCGGCATCCAAATATTCTTGAGCTTCTTCGTTTGGATAATTAGTTAAATATTTAGTCAACCTACGAATCACTTTACGGAAACCCTGCTTTTTTACTTTTTTCTTATATTTCTTTATACTTTTATCTCTTTTTCCTTTTTTATCATCATCGCCCGCACCTGACATAACAAATGGTACATCATTATCATTCACATCATTCAACATCATTTCAATCTCATCAATCTCATCAATCTCATTTGGTTGCTGAGGTTGAGTAGGTGAATTACAACCTACAATTAAGAATGCACTTAATGTCAATAGTGAAATAAATTTTCTCATTATCTATCTCCTTAATTTTAATTATTATTGGAAATTTAATAATAAATGCAATTCAATTAGTAGTGAATTGATATACTCATCATCCCACAAACAAAAAAGCCCCCGTGAGGAGGCTATTTGACCCAGAGGCGTTTCATTTATTTGTAGTACATTTTTTGTTTTCAAATACTTTACGAGCAGCTTTTATTTTACCTCGCACATTATTCAATTCTGATGCCTCGATTCCATCACCCTTACCAATACCATCAGTCCCCCAATGTTGAGAATTACTTTCTTTAATTCTTTCCTCTTGGGCAATTACCAATTCTTTCTCACGCTTTTCTAAAAAATTTATTTCATCATTTAGTGTTTGACAGTCAAATTTTTCATAATGTAATCCAGAAATATGTGCGCCTTCAATTTCTGAAGGTGGGGTTGGTGCGTTGTAGCAACCAAAAATAAAGACCGTAATCAAGGATAGAATTGCTTGATGCTTTGCTGATTTTCTCATTTTTTACTCCTTTATTTGGGAAAGAGGCGTTTCATTGAGTGTACTCCCTTATAAAGGTCATTATATTGTCTCCATACATATAATTCTAACGATGGGACCCACCATACAGATGCTCGCCATGTCTCCCATCTCTTCGAAAGAGATGTTAACCTTCAATCCATCGTTGAATTTGAAGTCAGGCTCCTCATCAAAATCTCCCATTTCAAGTACTCCCCCATTCTCCAATACGAGGACAAATCCACAGCCGTCCAGACCAGCATAGTCCCTCAATGTTGCTTTTATATCACAGTCAAGTGTTTCCTCTTTATCCTCGCAAGAGAAAACTAATAGTGCCAATGATATTAGCCAGAGGCGTTTCATACAGGAAATTACAGGGTATGCAAGATTGTCTACAAGTGTTTGCATTCCATTATAGTTTTTCAACCGTACCAACTAAACGGTTTTCAGTTCCTTCACGGTTTGTTAGCTTATCTCCAAGTCGCTTTCTCATAGCATCACCAAGCATTTTAATTTTCTCTACTAGTTTAGGATAATTACTAGCTACATTTTTTGTTTCACTAATATCTGTTGACAAGTCATATAGTTCAATTTCATCAATTGTCTCATACTCATAATCAATTGGTATTCCATCTGATCGTCCTTTTCTTCCGTTTAAAGTTCTATACCGATGAGGAAAATACATTTTCCATTTTCCGTAACGTATTCCATGTAATTCATTTACATGATAATAAAAATAATAGGCTTCATGAGGAGACTTTTTAGATTTACCTGTCCAAATATCCCATACATTTAATCCATCAATTTGATTATTGGGTAATTTAGCTCCAGTAATTGTGGCTATAGTGGGAAGAATATCAATAGACATCATCGGTACATCAATAACTCTATTTGGTTTTATTTTATTAGGATAACGAATAATACACGGTTCGCGTTGCCCTCCTTCTAGTGCCGTTCCTTTTCCTTCACGCAAGGGATAAGCACAACCAGCATGATCCCCATAACTTAACCAAGGACCATTATCTGAAGTAAAAATAACCAAAGTATTATCATCAATATTATTATCTTTTAATGCTTTTAAAACCTGACCTACTGACCAATCAATCTCCATAATTACATCTCCATACAATCCCCTTTCTGACTTTCCTTTAAATTTATCGGAAACAAATAACGGAACGTGTGGCTGCGGATGAGCAATATATAAAAAGAAAGGATCGTTTTTATTTTTGTTAATAAAGGCAACACTTCTCTCTGTAATTTGAGTTGTTAACAACGATTGATCGTTTAAAGTATCAATAACCTCTGTATTTTCGAATAACGGTAGTGGTTTAAAATTAAAGTGCGTTCCTTGCTGCGGATGAAAAGGCCACATATCATTAGAATAAGGTATTCCAAAAAATTCATCAAACCCTTGATTATTGGGCATAAATTTTGGATGATCGCCAAGATGCCATTTCCCAAAAGCTCCTGTTTTATATTGTAATGGCTTTAACATTTCTGCCAGGGTAGTTTCAGAAGTATGTAATCCATGTTTATTATTGGGCATAAACGCTCCATGAATTCCTATTCGATTTGGATAACACCCTGTTAAAAGACCTGCTCTTGAGGCTGAGCAAACAGCTTGTGCTGCATAAAAATCGGTCAATTTTATACCTTCTTTTGCCATCCTATCTAAATGAGGTGTTTTGATATCGGTAGCACCAAAACATCCTACATCCTGATACCCTTGATCGTCAGTAAAAATGATAACAATATTAGGTCGCTTATTTTTATTTTCTACTGATTGTTTGTTTACACAAGATAAAAGAATACTTAAAAAAAGAAACGGTATAATTTGTTTTAACATTCTTCTTTTTTTTTCCACCCATCCAGAATATTATACATTTAGACTTCCTTGATTAATTAGAATTTTGACGTTTCCATAGTTTGACAGGGATTTTCTTGAGCAAAGAGGGGAATTACAAATAATATGAGCCAGATGCATTTCATTTAGATACTAAAATTATTCCAGTCCATTGCATAACTAAACTGCCAGTTGAATCATATTCCATAGAGCAAAACGATGTTCCTGCTATAGATTTTATGATAATGTTGCCACTTTCGTTTTTCTTTATAATTGTTGAATTATCATCATCAACATATGTGCCTTCTACAAGTGAATTAAACCAATCTCTACCTAATCTGTTCAAATAGAAAAATCTATTTGAACATTTATTATCGGTACTAAGATGGAAATGCTGAACAAGTAGCGCTAGCTTGCGTTATATCATCTTGCATCTCTGTTTTTTCTGCACCTTCTGGCATGCAATCAACTATTTCTTGCATTGTGGCAATTAGTTTATCGCAATCTGCTTTTGTTGCTGTACCAGCTTCAATTTTCGCATCGAATTCATTACTCGCAGCTTCAATTGTTTGCTCAGCATTCGCTATAATTGAAACACAAGCAGAAGCTTCTTCAACTTTATCCTCACAAGAAACAAACATAAATATTGGCAAGAGTAAACTTATTAATTTGGTTTTCATTCTTTTCTCCTTTATTTGGGCCAGAGGCGTTTCATACAGGAAATTACACAGAAATCACCCAACAATGTGGGTGTCTCTTTTATAAACAAAAAAGCCCCCGTGAGGAGGCTATTTGAGCCAGAGGGGTTTCATTTTGAACGCCTTTATTTTATATCGTGATTATCAATATACCATGCGTCTTTACCCAGTAAAGTATATTCATTGGAATCGTTAAATTTTCTTTGCTTCTCAATGTCAAGAACCAATCCTCCTAAACCGCCAGTGATTGCACCACACCCAGCCAGTGGTAAAACGGCACCAGAATCATAACTATCTAATGTAGCTAATACGCCCATAATTATACCACATGAAGCGGCTCCTGTCATTAAATAATTCGAGTCATATTCTCCAGATTTTATCTGAAGAACGATGATTTTCGCAACTAAATTAGCTGGAATAATTGTATAGAATGCTTTTTGGTCTTTATCGAACTTTTGGATAGAGATTTCACCATTATCAAAACCATAGAATGACCCGGTAACTGATTTTGATATTGCACCATATGTTACCATAATCTTATCTCCAGGTTGAATGGTAATGGTCTCCTTTGCTTTCCGTTTAATTTTTCCCCAGTTAATTATTTCCGTGCCATTGGATAATTTGAGCATTTTTATTTCATTAATATTAATCTTGACTCGTTGGGGACCAAAAGCGCCTTCGTAACTGATTTTGATTTTGAATAATACATTCCCAGATTCTATTTTTACAAATTCACCATTATAAGTGCTTCCGTTTTTAAGTTTTAAAACATCCTGTTTTTCCTGTCCAATAACAGGGCTATTTACAACCAACTCTCGTTTAAGGATAAGGGCATTCCTTTCAAACTGGGCAAATAATAATCCATCATTAAATCGTATTGTTCCAGTTTGAACAAGGGCAATCATGACCATGACCGTGGCCAATCCTGATAGGAGAAATGTGCGTGTTTTATTCATGGTGAACTTTTATTTGACCCAGAGGCGTTTCATACAGGAAATTACACAGAAATCACTAATAAGTGTGGGAGTCTCTTTTATAAACAAAAAACCCCATTGAAGTGGGGTTCATAGTGGATAAGATTGGGAGTTTTAGTGTGAGGTGTTTTATTTAATCAATCCAATAGCAACCATTCTCACACCATTTGTA
>Ga0208641_1001210_pt1 | contig 13420 bp, 10 predicted proteins | sample ETN02SmetaG_2_FD_185789 | JGI IMG/M metagenome (GOLD analysis project Ga0208641, IMG submission 185789) | Marine microbial and viral communities from oxygen minimum zone, Eastern Pacific Ocean - ETNP2014F10-02SV253 (SPAdes) (version 2) | ecosystem: Environmental > Aquatic > Marine > Oceanic ... | reverse complement strand
TGATTTTTAATATATTACCCATCGGCTGGATGGAATCGGCGTACGGCGCGCTGCTCTACGGCGGCGGGTTGGCACTCGCTGGGTATGCAGGAAAATTAATATACAAAATGGAGACAATGGGCTGGGGAGACGTAAAATTGGCGCTTGTAATGGGCCTCTGCCTGGGCTGGATAATGAGCATAGTCAGTCTAGTCCTATCGGTTCTTATTGCGACCTTTTATATTGTGCTGGGCATGGCGGCCGGCCGGCTGACCAGAAAACAGATGATACCATTCGGGCCGTTCCTCGCCCTGGGAACAGTAATCTCATTCTTGTGGGGGACAGAAATTTTGGGTTTGTATTTACAATTAGTGTTATAAATTCCATGTATAGCTGATGAAATATGTAACACGAATTTTTATTTATTTATTACTCACAACAACTATGGTTGTGTTTGGCTACGAGGTGATCAAATTCGCAAGGGATCAGGTGCGCATCAGCAATATTAATTCGCTCTCCAGGGTGATTATGTATCTGGCTGTTACTGAAGGAAATATTCCACTATCTGGACCAAATTCAAATGTGTCTCAACATCTTTATGAAAAAAAATTAATGGATAAAGAAGTGCGAGATCCAGTATTTACCAGTGCTACGGTTATTTTGGATGAATATGCATTAATGCTGGTAAATCTTTATGAAAAAATCAGTAAAGCTACTGATCTGGATAAAGCCCAGGATGTTGTAAATGAAATGAAAACACGCATGTCTACAATCTTTGATGATGAACAAACAGCGAGTGAAAATGTAGAACGAATCAAAGCACTGCTAAATGATGAAAATGTGCAGAATAATTATAATGAATTAAAAAAGATTATGGACATCGATGATGATGAATTGGATGAATTCTTAATCATTCTTAAAGATGCCGATCTCCGCCGTAATATTCAAGAGATTAAGCGCCTTGCAAGCCAACCTGTGCCCCCCGAGTGTGTGCTTGTTTATGCTGCCAATCCAAAAAATGACGAATATGAGCTTAGTGTAAAATTAGAAAGCCGTTTTTTACAGAATAAAATGCGCCAAGACGGAGGGAATGATGATGCGCGTTATGAAATTGGAAACAATCTGAATTTTGATACCAGCTTGCAGGTGTACGGAAGTAAAGTGCGAGCCAATAGCAGAAGCGTATCTGTTATTAAGTAGTCTTTAGGGCTATATCCCTTTCATACTCTATCCGGTTTCTTTACGCGGCAGATCAAATCATCAATCCCTCGGTACGGATCTGTCATATCCAAAAAGAGCATGGATAAGTGGCGTAAATATTTCATTTAACGGAATGTATCTATAAATTTCCGAATAGAACAACACAGCTTAATATTGGTCATGATTAAAGGAGTATCTATGTTATTCAAAAAGACAGCTTTATTTTTATTACTGCTATCTATTCTAACCGCACAGAGCATTCGACCTGTTAACACGTATTCCATTGTGGCGCTGGATGAAGAAACAGGTGAGCTGGGCGTTGCCGTTCAAAGTCACTGGTTTTCTGTGGGGTCCCTTGTTCCCTGGGCCAAAGCCGGAGTGGGCGCTGTTGCCACCCAGTCGTTTGTAAAAGTAGAATACGGCCCCGACGGATTGCAGCTCATGGGCGAAGGAAAAACAGCTCCCGAAGCGCTTACTGAATTATTAGCACTGGATGAAGGGAAAGCCGTTCGACAAGTAGGGATGGTAGATATTCACGGCAATGCGGCGGCACATACCGGGAGTAGTTGTATAGATTATGCTGGGCATATCTCAGGTAAAAATTATACTGTCCAGGCGAATATAATGGCAAAAAACACAGTCCCAAACGTGATGGCGAAGGCATTTGAAAATACCAAGGGAGATTTGGCTGAACGAATGCTGGCCGCTTTGGAAGCAGCGGAAAATGAAGGGGGCGATTTACGGGGAAAACAATCGGCGGCTATGTTAATCGTTAGCGGTAAGCCAACAGGAATTTCTTATAAAGATGTGGTGATGGATTTACGCATCGAAGACCACCCAACACCCATTAAGGAATTGAAACGATTAATCCGAATTCACAAAGCGTATCATCATGCGAACCAGGGTGATCATTATATGGAGACGGGGCAAACAGAATTGGCTCTGAAGGAATATGACACGGCAGCAAACTATTACCCGGAAAACCCTGAACTACCTTTCTGGACAGCTGTAACACTGGTGGAAGCCGGACGCATCAATGAAGCTTTGCCCATATTTCACGACGTCTTTTCCCGGGATCCGAATTTAAAAATTTTAGTGCCGCGGCTGTTAAAATCCGAACTCTTCCCGGAAGATAAAGACATTTTGCGGCGTGTTATGAATCAGTAATAAGTTCAATCCATGCATCAAGTTAAATCACTATTTTATATTCTATTCATTATTCTATTCAGCTGTGAACCCCTGGTCACCACCTTTGAGGATGTGGAAGACGCTGTATTATATGAAGCCAAAACATTTACCACGATTCCGGCTCCTGACAATGCGTTAACTATTTTGTCCTGGAATATCCGTTTTGGTATCGGGCGTCTGCCTTTTTTCGGCGATTCCTGCGGAGACCGAACCGTCATGACAGAAAAAGAAGTAATGGATGCCTTGGAGATTGTAGCTGCAAAAATTGATACCATTGACCCGGACATTATTTTGTTCCAGGAAGTGGACCGGGAATCCAAGCGAACCCAATATATTGATCAAGTGCAATGGTTATTGGATCATACAGATATGAATTACGCCGCTTATGCATCCATGTGGAAAGCTCAAACAATTCCCAGTGACGGTATCGGACGAATTGATGCGGGCAATGTGGTTATGACCCGCCATGAAATCGAATCTGCCGAGCGGATTGAGCTGCCCCTGCGAACAGACCAGGATGCTTTAACGCAAATGTTTTACCTCCGCAGAAATATCCTGAAAGCAAAAATAGCCATTCCCGATATGGATAATTTTTATGCGGTTTCGGTCCATGCCACTGCTTTTGCTACCGATGATACGAAACAAAAACATGTTAATACATTTAAGAATGTTCTGGATGAAATGGCCGCAGCGGGAGATGTGTTTGTGGCCGGGGGAGATTTGAATTCCGTACCTCCCGGGGCCGAAACGGATTTTTGCGATAAGGACGCATGTGAAGGCGATGTGTTTCATACTGACGAAGATGGGGGGCCTCATTTGGAAGGAAGCTATTTTGAAAATTTTGCCAATGAACCCACATTGTTACAACCGTTATATGATACATATAATACTGCTATTTCGTTAACAGCCGCCGTTACGGCAGATCATAATACACACAGCACGTCCGAAGACAGAGCCTGGGATCGCAAGTTGGATTATATTTTTACGAACAAGAATGTTGCATCCGAAAGCGGCACCACTTTTCAGGAAGCTATACAACTATCTGACCACGCACCGGTCAGCTGTAAAATAATATTAGAGTGATGAAAAAGATTTTCTTAATAGCTGCTTTATTAAGTCAAGCGCTCTCTCAAGGCGAATGGCTCTCCGGCACAGCTCACACGCTGTCCCAGGGACGCTGGGAATTTGGATTATTTCAGCCAGTTCGCTGGGGGCAGGCTGAAGGCCGGGAAGTTTCATTTTATAAGCTGACGGCTTTCCTCATGCCCGGAGCAACCGTTAAGCAGCGTTGGCTCCAGCGCTATGATTGGACAATATCGTCTTCCCATTCGGTGTATTATCCGACACCTTTATTAAAAATGGTAACAAAACCCGGCATTGGCGGAATGATTTCACCTGAATTTGAGATTCCCAATATGGTGTCAGTCTGGAATATGGTGTTGGCAAGTAAACAACTGAATAATGATAAAATTCTCACGGTAAAAGCCGGGATGGCCCTTGCGTTTGGCGGAAGTGATTTGGCCGTAGAATCCACCATTGATCTGCCGTTGATTTATCACCGGCTGGCAGTGTATTACAACAACTGGCTCCTGCGTTTCGGGTCAGACATGAACAGTCGCTTGAGCGAAAAGTGGACGTATTTGGTGGATGGCGATTTATTTATAATTCCCGGAATGAAAGGTTCTTTTGCTTTGGAACATAAAGGAATGGTCACGTGGGAAAAATCTTCGCGTTTTCATATATCATTGGGGTATAAGATGGTTTATGGCCAGTATCCCGATGGCTATCCAAACGAAAATATCACCCGATTACATATTTTACCCATGATTGATTTTGCGTGGAGCCGGGAATGAATACATGTGCCGGTACAATAGCTGGCACTCAATAATTATTTGTATTATACAAATATTATGAAACATCTTTTTATTATTTACACTGTGATTTTATTATGTTTTCAATCCCAAGCAGCCGCTAGTTCTTTCTCTGCAAAAGGCCAGTTTTGGATCAGCGGCCTGTACGGTACAGATGCTTCAATTGATCAATCATCTTTTGAATCAAGTATTGGTTATATCCCAACAGTTTCATTTTTCAGGGGTCTGTCACATGAAGGATTGCTTGATGTTGAATGGGCTTACAGGGTTGAACAATATTATTCCGGTGATTCTCTTTTATTTGAAAATTACGATCCCCACAGAGTCTGGGTGCGCTATTCCTCCCAAACAATAGAAGCCCGATTTGGTCTGCAGAAAATAACATTTGGCCCAGCGCAGATGTTGAGAACTCTTTCCTGGTTCGATACAATTGACCTTAAAGATCCTACCGGACAAACAGACGGCGTGGATGCGTTCCGGCTGCGATGGTTTCCTTCAAATTCAATGGCTTTATGGTCTTGGGCGGTTCGGGATAAAGATGAATTTCTTTCATGGGGCGGCAGGGCTGAATTTTCAACAGAACTTGGCGAGTGGGGGCTCACGATTCATCACGATCCTTCTGATTCGCTGCAATTGATCGGACAAACGCGTGCATGGATAGATCAATCCCATAACAGGATAGCTCTGGATTTCCGTTATGATGGGTTTGTGGGTCTTTGGAACGAGAGCGCTTTTATCCTTTCGGATGAAACAGAAATACAAATGGTCACTGTAGGCGCGGACTATACGCTGCCCATTGCCGGCGGTATGCTATTAATGGCAGAATCCATGTATATCAGCAACTCTCAAACGGACACAGATCAATTATATACAGCCTTTATGTCCAGCATACCCATTGGTATGATCAACCAGCTTATGTTCATTACCCAAGTGGATTGGGAAGAAGAACATGCTTATCATTATATACGCTGGAGTGCAACATACGATAGATTTAGTTTAAATTTCATTGTATCTAACAGTCCAAAGAGATCAGCTTATAATATACCTGTTCAGGAATTACCCAAAACAGCTGCCGGTTTTGGCACTAATTTGCAATTTATGTTTATTTACAACCATTAAGGAAAACAGATGGAAAATAATGCCGTCATTACTATAAATAATCTGGTCAAACGTTTCCCCGTTGGTGGTGATTTTTTCACCGCTCTCAAGGATATAGACCTGACCCTAAACAAAGGTGAATTCACTGGCTTGATTGGACCATCCGGTTCAGGAAAAACCACGTTGCTGAATATTATCGGTGGACTGGATTCCCCCACCGAAGGGCAGGTAAGTGTCCTGGGCCAGGCGCTAAATGACACATCCCACGGAGAGCGGGCCCGTCTCCGGCGTAAGCACATGGGCTTTATTTTCCAGAGCTATAACCTGCTCCCTGTTTATACGGTTTTTGAGAATGTGGAACTGCCACTGATTTTAAATAAGATCGATAAAGATGAACGAAGATCGATGGTAGAGCAGGCTGTCGAATCAGTCGGCCTAACAGATAAAATGGATTCCCGACCAAATATGCTCAGCGGAGGAGAATGCCAGCGGACAGCCATTGCACGGGCCATTGTACATCAGCCTGCGCTGGTACTGGCCGATGAGCCCACGGCCAATCTGGACGCAGAAAATTCTCATCATATTATGAAAATTCTGGTACGATTAAATCAAGAACTGTCCACTTCTTTCATCTTTGCAACTCACGATGAAAAAATCATGGCTTACCTTAGACGAATTATTCACCTGGACGATGGTGAAATAACCGAAGATGAAAAAATTGAAAATCCAAAGGCCAGTTAATAAGGATGCTTTTTAAAATTGCACTGAAAAACCTTCTTGGCGCCAGGCTGCGAACTTTTCTGAATGTTCTTGTGACCGCTTTTTCATTCTTCCTGATCCTGTTCGTGTCTGGTATGTACAATGGTATGCTAGAGCATGCTAAGCAAGTTACCATGGATACAGAAATCGCCGGTGGCGCCTACTGGCACCCGGAATATGACCCTTTGGATCCCATGACTTTTGAAGATGCTCACTCTGTTTTGCCCGGGGATCTACAATCACTGGTGGATCAGAAAAAAGCGTTCCCGGTTTTGGTAAGCCAGGCTTCCATCTATCCCGGTGGCCGCATCATGCCGGTCATTATGAAGGGCATTCCGCCTGGTCAGAATATTGTTAACATGCCAACAGACGCACTGGCCGGACGTGATGATATTGCCATCCCGGTACTGATTGGCAAAGGGATGGCCCGTGATGCCAAACTGGAAGTGGGCGATGCCTTTACCATTCGCTGGCTGGATGCAGACCTTACCTATGATGCCGATGAAGGAACCGTGGTAAATATTATGGATACAGAGAATTTCAAACTGGATATGGGCCATATCTGGATACCGCTGGAAAAGGCCCAGATCATGCTGGCCATGGCAAAAGAGGCTACCTATGTGACTTATGAAAACGGACTTCCGCCGGTTCAAGACAAAGGCGATTGGATCTCTCGCGATATAAACTACCTAGTCCAGGACATGGAGGCCATCATCGCAGCGGATAAACCAGGAGCCCAAATCATGTATATGATTCTCCTGGCCCTGGCGGCCATGGGCATCTTCAATGCCCAGGTATTGTCTATCTTTCGCCGGGGAAGAGAAATTGGTACACTCATGGCCATCGGTATGACGCGTCCCCGGGTTGTGGGACTTTTTACTCTGGAAGGAGGCCTCAATGCAGTGCTGGCTGCTGTGGCAACGTTGATTTTTTTTGGTCCGGTGCTTTGGTATTTTGGTGTGTATGGAATTCCCATGCCTATTGATTATACAGAAATGGGCATGATTATGGCCAGACGTCTAATACCGATTTACACTATCGGACTCGTTGTCTCCACCACCATCCTAGTCTCTATCATAGTACTTATTGTGAGCTATATCCCCTCCCGTCGCATTGCCCGTATGAAACCTACCGATGCTTTACGGGGCAAGGCGGTAGCATGATCAAATTTTTAACTAAAGGATTACTCCGAGACCGTTCCCGAAGCCTTTTCCCCATTTTGGTTATTACTCTTACGGTCGCTCTGGTTATTTTCACAATTGGCTTTATGAAAGGTACGATGAACAGTTTATTTCTTGATACTGCCGTCATATTAACAGGTCATGAAAAAGTTGTTACCCGCGCCTATAATGAAGAGAGCCAGCTTATGCCGAATGACCTGGCTTTACTGGATGTGGACCAATTGATTGATGACCTGGAACAGGATTATCCTGATTTTTTCTGGTCACCACGGATCACCTTTGCCGGGCTTTTGGATGTTCCAGATGAAAATGGTGAAACAAAAGCTCAAGGCCCAGTTTTTGCCTTAGGTATTGATTTGCTTTCTTATGGATCTCGGCAGGTAGAGATCTGGGAGCTTGAAAGATCACTTGTAAGCGGAAAGCTGCCTGAAAATAGAGATGATGCCCTTATCAGTTCAAAAATGGCAGATCAATTAAATATAAGGATTGGAGGAAGTGTCACCTTTATTGGCTCAACAATGGATAATGCTTTTACAACCTACAATTTCAACGTGTCAGGGACATTCAACCTAAGAAAAGGCCAAACAGACAAACAAATGATGCTTGTTGATTTGTCTGGCGCCCGTCTTGCTTTAGATATGGAAAATGCTGCTTCAGCAATTTTTGGCTTTACTCACTCATTGTACTACGATGATGAAGCGGCCGTGACTCTTCGAGACCAATATAATAAAGCAGAGAGTGACAGTTTAGATATTTTCAGCCCCTTTATGCTCGCCCTGCGGGATGGGAATCAGATGGGAACCATGGTGGACATAAGTGGCGCAATGCTGGAAATTATGGGTGGAATTTTTCTGGTGGTTGTCATGGTTGTGCTTTGGAATATGGGCCTTATGAACGGTCTGCGCCGCTATGGCGAAATAGGTCTTCGTCTGGCTATGGGTGAATCCAAGGGACAGGTGTACCGCTCTATGATTTCTGAAGCAGTGATTATCGGGCTCGCAGGAACGGTAATAGGCACAGGAATTGGGCTTACTCTAACCTATTACGTGCAAGAGAATGGTATAGATTATACAAAGGGAATGGAAGCGCTTTCAAATTCTTCCATGGTTATGCCCAATATTTTCTACGCTCAGGTTACACCCGATCTCTTTTATATTGGCTTCATACCCGGCGTTTTGGCTACAGTGCTGGGGACCATGCTGGCCGGCCTGGCCATATACAAACGGGAAATGGCGCAATTGTTTAAGGAACTGGAAACATGATCAAGATTCTTATTTCTTTTCTATCTTTTACATTTCTCGTTGCTCAAGCAGATGATATGTCCGTGCAGGATATTATCGAGGCCATGGACAATAACCTGAACGCAAAAAGTCGGATATTAACCAGTAAAATGATAGTCCACGGCCGGCGCTCCAGCCGTACCATCGAATCCAAGAACTGGGTTGTTGGTATCGATCAGGCGTTTACTGAATATCTTTCTCCTCCTCGGGAGGCAGGAACAAAAATGCTCAAACTGGATGAAAAACTCTGGATCTACTCGCCCCAAACTGATCGTGTGATTCAAATTTCCGGACACATGCTGCGTCAATCGGTTATGGGTTCAGACATGTCCTATAATGATATGATGGAAGACCGCCCTCTCATGGAACTCTATGAAGCCACATTAGAAGGCTCTGTTGAAATAGATGGACGAGATCATTGGATTATGTTGTTGGAGGCAAAAGTGAAAGGATTGTCATATCCCATGCGCAGGGCGTGGATCGACAAGGAATACCTGCTGCCCATGAAAGAGGAACTTTATGCCAAAAGCGGCAAGCTCTTAAAAACATCCACCATGGACGGAATAAAAAAGGTACAGGGTCGATGGTTCCCATCCCGGTTTATCTTTAAGGATGAGCTTAAACGGAACAGCAAAGGGACAGAATGGATAATTGATGAGATCGAATTCAACAAAGCCATTCCTGCCAGGCGTTTTTCCAAAGCTTTATTAAGAAAATAAAACTTAAACTGTAAAATTGAATAGACTCTCTTTTAAAAAACGTTAATTTCCGCGCAATTAATTAATAATAATATTATGTACAGATTAATCCCCATTTTGATTGTTTCATTGTCTTGGTCAATAGCACAGGTTCATGAAATTTCAGGTATAACCGTTGACAGTAAAGATGGTTCAGCAGTTGTAGGAGCAAACATTATTGTAACGGGCGGAGACGAAGGTGTCGCTTCTGATATAGAAGGTAAATTTACCTTCTCCACAAAAAGATCTTTCCCATTTACTTTGGATATTTCTCACATTGGTTATAATACTTTAACTGTAACAGTGAAGAACGACAGCTTTCTACTCATCGAGCTTACTGCGGCGGTCATTATAGGACAGGAGATTGAGGTAATGGGTGTGCGACGCAAGGTGGAGCTGGATGTATCGGCAGCAGTAGATCGTATAGATATTGAAGCCATAGAATTACAAGGTGCCCGTGACATTGGCAGTGCTTTACGCCGTGTTTCCAGCCTCAAGCTGAATTATGCCAATAGCGGTAAGCAGACGGTCAGCATTCGCGGGAGCAATGCTACGGATGTGGCGGTCTTTTTAGATGGCGTACGCATTAACGATGCACAAACCGGAGTGGCAGATCTTTCTTTTATAGATCTTAATTCTATTGAACAGATACAGGTTGTTAAGGGAGGTGGTTCGTCATTATTTGGCAGTGATGCTATTGGCGGGGTGGTGAATGTAGAAAGCCGTAAAGCAACCAAAAATTCAGTTTATCTTGCTGAAGGACTGGGCCAAACGTATGGTAACGATCTAGATCTTTCTTATGGAGCTACAGGTGTATTGGGACCGGTAGGGTTAGGTGGAAGATTTACGGGCAAGACGCGAGCCTATGGCGGCCGCACCACCACCACATCTATTTTCAACAATGCTTTTGCTGGGGCCGATGTCTTCAATGGTCGTTTTGACGTGAGTTGGTATAATTTGAGCAAAACACTGGAATTTGAATCAGGAAGTGTAACAGCTGATGATGGCTTGGAAGTGGTCAGTGTAAAATATGAAGGTCAGCTATTAAACACACAAAATTGGTCATTCATGGTTGGCCAACGGGCGTGGAATTTGGACCAGAATTATTTTACCAGTGTAAAAGAAGCACTGCAAGACGGCTCTACAATATTGCAAACATCTAAAGGGTTTAATATCCGGGACATCAATAATGTCATACAATTAGAATCAGAAACGCAATATTTCAATGGCGATCGTTCTTATTTTGATGTGGACGGTTTGTCCACTGAAGATCATATTGCAGAAATGAACAGAAACACTACAGCAGGTGCACTTGTTTCCCGCTGGGCTATTACCAGTGACAGTCCCATTGTGGATCATATAAACTGGGAATTTGGTTTTCGGTTTAACAATATCAAAACGAACATAGATGAGACCTACGATTATTATTTAGATGGGTTGCCAATAGCTGAACCAGAGTTGATCAATAATGAATTTTCATCGATTGTTACAAGTAAGCGTTTGGGTGTGCATGTAGATGGTCAAACCAACAAACTGCGCTATTCATTGTTTGTAAACCAGGGCAGCAATTCTCGTTTGCCAACATTGAGCGACAGGTTTCACTTTGCACATGCTGTTTTTGACAGTTCCATGGATACGGTATTGACCCGGGAGCATCTAGCAGCGACAGAGGTCAATATGGATATGACTTTTATGGATGTGCAAGCTGAACTGCCTATTTCAGAGATCAATTTGATACTGGGTGTTTTTATTAATGATTACACTAATAAAATAGCTTATCGTCCCATGGAAGAGGGGCCAGCGGTCCCCTTTAATGATCTGACAGCAGATATTCGCGGCTTTGAGGCAGCCATGAAAATGCGTTTTCTGGATGGTAAGCTACTGCTGGGTACCAGCGGTACCTGGATGAGCATCAGCAACATCATGGCTTTTCCAAACAAGCCGGAATATCGCCTTGTGTCCACCGCAGAATTGAATTTGGATTGGTTAACCATGAGCTTTGATCATATCAATGAAGGGGAACAGTATTATTATGTTCCCGGATTTGGTGAAGGAGTCCGCAAGCCCCGGGAAAATGCTAACCTTAATATTACTCTGCAAAAACGACTGTGGAAAATAAACTGCAGTTTATCTTATACAATCAGGAACATAAAATCCAAAGAGGAGCTAGACCTTACATTGGAAGAAAGCATCCGTCATGGTTTCAATTATTTTGAACGCTACCGGGAAATTATCACATTGAAGGTCAGTATCTAACTTATGCGGCTGCGGCGGATATTATTTACTTTGTTGCCATTCTTCCTGGCATGTGAATCACCGTTCAATACAGAACCTACCGACGATGACATTTTTGCAGTCAGCCATGATTATAATGGCGATAAGATTTATCACCCCACACCAGTTACAATTGAATGGTCGAATATTACTATTAAACAATTCAAAGAATTTTTGGTGGAACGCTCGGCAACATATGGAGATAGTGTTGTTTGGGTAGAAATCGCCCACATCGAGGATTCACTGCAAACTGCTTTTACAGACACAATCGATGATGATATAACTTTCCAATACCGTGTGCGGATAGTAGATCAGAATGATCAATTCATCCATGCGCTAACAGCGCCCCTAAAAGTGCCAAACGTTTCTTCTTTGAAAATCCCTAGACATTATGAAGACCCGCAACTGGCTTTTGATTCCAATTTGATTGATGATGGAGACAGCATCAAGATCTATCCCGGAGTGTTTCGTGGTCACTTTCAATTTTTGGATAAAGATGTGACCATCAAAAGTATCACTATTCCAGAAATGACACTATTGGGGGGCTTAAATACATTTGGCTCTGTTGTAGAAATAAATGCCGGCAAGCTGGAGGGATTGACAATTATTGGTGGAGAGGCACTTTACGGTGGCGGTGTGTGGGCGAAAGGAAATACAATTATTCAGGATTGTATCATTCGCAACAATCGCGCGAAAGAAGATGTAAATGCTTCAGGCCCCTATCTCTATCCCGCTGGTAGAGGTGGCGGTGTTTATTTACAAGATGAAGCACAAATGATTGAAAGCAGAGTCACTAGAAATTTTTCTCAACGTGAAGGCGGCGGCGTGTTAACTGATGGCAATAATAAAATTATTCGCTGCAAAATTGATAAAAACAAGATTTATGCTCGTTTTCCGGGGAACTCATTTAATTGCGCTGGCATAAACCAGGCAGAGGGAACGTTAATAATACGCAACTCAATCATTAGCCGCAATGAAACCGCGGGCTCCGGAGGAGGTCTAGGAGTTGGTGGTTACGCAGAAGTGTATAACAGCCTGTTCGTTAAAAATAAAGGGGCCGCTGGCGGTGCTGGAATTCTGATTAGTTCAGAGGGAACAGCAGATATTATTAATTGTGTATTATATAAAAACAGATCAGCGGTGAGCAGCGGCGGCTGGTGGGGCGGATCCAATTATTCCGGATCAATTGCTATGCTGGGTTCAATGTCTGTTATTAATACAATCGCCTGGGGCAATGCTGGCGGCGTTGATTCGCGGCTCTATCCTCAAAATTCTATATATACGGACACGGATGAATTTCAATTTGTTTCTGGTGAGGGAAACTTCTCTGAAAACCCTCTTTTTGAAGATGCATCTCATGGAAATTTTGAGCTGCAAGCAACATCTCCCTGTAGGAACGCCGGTCATACGGGAGATATATATGATAATCCAAATGGCTCCCGAAACGATATGGGTATTTATGGTGGACCTTATGGGAACGATTGGTAAGTATTTCAGGATAATAATTTTTGCCTTTGAATCCAAAAATGCGTATGCAAAAATTCTTTTGGAATCATTAAATAAATAGTGATAGTTTAGTATTGAAAATCAGGTAAAAAGGGCTTTTAATTACATTGATCAAATTTTCTTGGTTATGTGATTAAACCCCATGTAAAATCCGTAACGTCAAAAAGTGTGCGGAGTTCCGGTTCATCATTATTAATGATCCGATCATAAAATATGAAAAATTTTAACAAAACGGAGAATGGATATGTTTAAATATTCCGTCAAATTATTTACAGCACTGTTAATAGTAGCATTGCCGGCAATGGTATTTGCCGGGGAAACCGGTAAAGTTACTGGTACTGTTACTG
>Ga0208641_1001190_pt1 | contig 13543 bp, 9 predicted proteins | sample ETN02SmetaG_2_FD_185789 | JGI IMG/M metagenome (GOLD analysis project Ga0208641, IMG submission 185789) | Marine microbial and viral communities from oxygen minimum zone, Eastern Pacific Ocean - ETNP2014F10-02SV253 (SPAdes) (version 2) | ecosystem: Environmental > Aquatic > Marine > Oceanic ... | reverse complement strand
CTTCAAGAGTCCGGTGATCCATTGCCAAAAGGTCCGAGAGCCAACCCGGTGCTGGGGCTATACGGCCATCGACGAGTTCATAGGATTTGCCGTCGATCTCACTGCCCGGTCCCACCACGTAACCCCCGTCGGCACGGATATCGACCCCCAGTAACAAACTGGTCCGGTTGCGCACTGGCTGCTCTGAGTGAAAATAGAGGTGGTAGCCCCCCGACGGGGTGGTAACACGGTAACCGGCAAGGTCGGTAGATTCCGCGACGAGCCGGATGGACTCATCTCCGTCTTTACCGTCTTTCCGGTCCACATCGACCACCACAATGCCCTCGCCGGTGGCAACGCCAATGTTGGCTTGTGGTCTTGCGTCCCAAAGGCGCGCCACCGCTTCCGGATCATCCGTCGCTTGATCCTGCCAACCCTTGGCCAGAGGCACTTTTTCTTTGGGACGGAGACGAAAGACCCGAAAACCGGCTTCGGCTAGTGAGATCGCGGCTTGCTTGAGAGCGCCCTCAGTCGCTTCGGCGTGGGCCGAGATTGCTTTATTCATGGCTGCACCCCCCAATCTCGGGCCAACCTCGCCAGAACTTCAGGAAACACCTGCCGATCACGATCCATCAAGAACGCGAGGATGCCCCCGCCATAAGCGCCGCAGGCGCGGCAGCGAAAGGCGCCGGTGTTGACGTTTACCCGAAAGCGGCCACCGGCCCGGTAACCCTCGTGGAAAGGGCAGGGACCGACGTCTGCCGGGGAGATCTCGACCGTACGTGCGATTCGTTCGCTCATCGATTAATCTCTCGTCTGCTGGTCAGCAGTGCTTAACCGCTCACTCAGCCAACGGTTTTCTTCTTCGACCAGTATTCGGGTTAAGTGTCCGGTTTTGAACACTGTGATCTCCCCCTCAGCAATCCGGCGCCATATGGTTGCGGTGCTGATGCCGTGCCGCTGGGCAAATTCAGGGACACTGAGTGACATACGGCCAATGACTTCTTTTGCTTGATTCATCTAGTTCTCCTTTGGAGACGGGTGCAATTGAGCATCGATGATCGTGCCTGAGGTGATTTGTGTCGTCCCGATTTGCAAAAAAAAATGCCGGGCGCTTAGCCCGGCGTTAAGTGATTGATTTATAGTTTGTTTACGCCCTGATCACCTTGATCTCCTCTTCTTAGCCAGAATCTGGTCAAGTTTGGTGCTCCATTTCTCCAGCGCTTGTCTTACTTCTGGCTCGTAGGAGTACCGATCATAGATCGCTGTCGTGGAGTGGTCCGTATGGTTCAGTATCCGCACCAGCGTTGCCCGGTCTACACCCATCCCACTGATTTGGGTTGCGGCTGTCCGGCGTAGGTCATGTGGGGTGAAGTGGTCAAGATCGAACTGCTTGGTCAGTCGGGACAGTGCCTGAGTGATGCTGTCGGCGCGGACGTGGTGGCCCTTGGTATTTGCAAAGACCCAACCACCCGAGTTGCCACTGGCTTGTAACTCTCTCAAGATCAGGACCGCCCGGGCCGATAGTGGGATCCTATGACCCCGCCCATTCTTCGATCGCTCCGCAGGCAACGACCATACCCGATTCGCAAGGTCGATATCCTCCCACTCCATTGATACCACCTCTCCTAGGCGTTGGCCCGACACCAACAAAAACCGTAATACAGCATTCACCGCCAAAGACAGGTTGGATTGATCCAGCGCTGACACGAATGCCGAGATCTCTTCAGGATTGAGGACGCGATCCCGTTGGTTCTCCTTTGCAGGAGCCCGGGCATGTGCACAGGGAGAGTGTTCAAGCACACCACGTTCTATGGCAAAGCCAAAAAACCGTTTCAACAGTGCTAGGGTCCTGTTGGCACTGATTGGCGCCCCGCGTTTGGAGATACGGTCAATTACCGCAACGATGTCAGCACGCGTGACATCAACCATACGCATGGAGCCGATGCAAGGGATCACATCCTTATCGAGCATTCGCCGGTCCTCAGCATGGGTACGTTTGCGGGGTATTGCCCAGCGTGCCATGTAGGTCTCAGCAAAGGCTTGACAGGTTACGTTGCCTGATCCTTCTTCTTGCCTTTTAATTTCCTGCTGTGGGTCATCCCCTCGGGCAAGGGCTCGATGATGCTCAAGGTAGCGTTCACGTACCTCCTGAAGGGACATCGCCGGATAGACCCCGATGGCGACCCTGCGAATGCCAGATTTTTTCCGATACCGATACGTGAAGGTCTTGGTCCCGGCGGGACAGCGAGCAGAGGCAGGGTATATCTTTAAAACAAGATTGGGATGGCCTACGATAGTGACCTCCCGGACCTTGGCGCCTGCCTTGGCAGCCTTGATGGTTTTGTCATTTAATTTGATGGGCATAAGATTCTCCGATTAAGAGCGATACTTTCAGCGATACTTTTCGCTGCGTCGGAGTGCTCTTGGTTGATACAATCTGAGACAGAGAAGGAACGTAACGCCTTGAGATTTCAGTGTATGCACCGTCTCAACACGTGTCGTCCCGCCTTAAGTAAATGCTATTTCGGCTGACTTTTAATCAGGTGGTCGCAGGTTCGATCCCTGCACGGCCCACCATTTAACACATTGATTAATCTAATAATTCATGTGTTTCTGAAGTAACCCATATCTAGCCTAATCCGTCGTGGTCGGTGCATAGACGCCGTAGAGGACGCGATCCAGGAACTCGTAGGTGGCGGCCTTGACCGTGCGTCCGTCAGCGACGGTTGCTGTCTTGGGTTTAAAGTTGTGGGCTACTCCTTCTAGGGGGTGGAACTCGTAGGTGATCCCGGCGGCTTTGGCCCCGGCCACAATGTTCTCGGCACGGGAGAACGCTGTCTCCCCAACGTCGTCGGTGCCGTGGGCGACGAACAAGGCAGCTTCACCGGGATCGATTGCAGCGCCTTCGCCGCAGGTCCGTGCAATCGCCCCGGAGTAGTCGACTACGGCGGCAATCGTCGGGTGATCGATCCCGAACTCGTCGGCGCAGTAGGCGACATGAAGGGCGGTGAAGGCTCCGGCCGACCCTCCTTTCAGGACGATCCGGTCCGTGTCGATGCGCAACTCGTTGGCTCGACCCAGGAGATAGTCGAGGGCCATCAGGGTGTCCTCCACGGCAGCAATCACAGACCGGTGGACCGCCGGAGCCGACTTTCCGCCAACTGCGTCGAAGAACCGCTGGACCCTCGGGCCAGGTAGCGGATCATCACCGGCGAGGCGGTAGTCGATGGAAGCCGCCACCCAGCCTCTTGCCGCCCAGTCCCATTGGGGCCAGCGGCTGCCTTCGGTGAAACCGCCGCCGTGGATATGAACCAACAGCGGCCGTGGGCCATCAGTTTCGGTGTCGGGAACGGCTAGGTCCAACAGGAGATCCACCTGGCCGCCATCAAGGGCCCCTCCAATGCCATAGACCACAGCCTCTTCGATGTTCACCTCGTAGAGCGCCTCAAGAGACGGTTTGAACACAGCCTCTGGGAGGGAAGTGGTGGCCGGCGGTTGTTGTTCTGAAGGTGTTGTGGTGGTGGGTTCGCAGTCGAACGGGTAGGCCAGCACACCGGGTTGGAACATGGCGTCGGGTTCGAAACACTGCCAGTAGAAGAAGACAGAGGGCTGCACCCAGTGCAGGTAGGGGTCGCCGGCGGTGGTCAGAGGGTTCTGGTCTAGCGAGCGGACCTTGAACTTGAAGGCTGAATGCGGGTTGCCCCCAACTTGGCCGGAGTAGCCGATGACCCCGCCTCTCTCGATGATAGATCCGAGCAGCGGCTGGCAGGACTCGGGATCTCTCCGTGATCCTTCTGTCGAGTTGTACTCGTAGTAGATTCGACCCGCCTCGGCACCCCCGCCGTCCCATCTCTCCTGGATCCCACAGGCGTCATTGTCGAGGTGTGCCTGGAGAAGCGGGGTTGTATAGAGGTGGTAGATACACATCACAAGCCCAGGCCAGTCGTCGTTGACCGACTCGAAACAGAGTGCGAGATCGTCAAAGGGTGCCTGATAGGAGTCTTCCGGGGTGTCTTGTCGGTACTCGGCGCTGCGGTTCTTGAACCCGACGAACCTCAAATCGAGGGGTGCGAGGATCGGTGTCTCCTTTGGCATCTTGATGTTCAGGCTGTGCTTGCCCTCATAGGGTGGCCACGAGGGTTCACCGCCATCCGTTGGGCCAAGGGTCATCATGGCCGGATTGGCCTGGGTGCCGAAGCTGATGCTGCTGTTTTGAGTTCGGAGCAGATCGTGCATGCTGTTGATGCCGGTCATGTCTGCCGGCGGGCCAGTAACCGCAGAGGCGGTACCAGCAGGGACACCCCCAAGCCCGGTCATAGCCGCAGGAACGGTGAGCGAAACTGCGGGCGAATCGGCCACAGTGCCTGCGCCGGGCGATGCACAGGCCGCCAACACGAAAGCCAGCGCCAAGCCACCCGACAGGAACCATGTTTTTCTCATATAACGATTCAACCCTCCGCCATGATGTGGACGGTGATGGAAGTGGCAATAAGGGCGACAGTCAATAAGTATTTGCCCATGATACTTCCTTTCCAAAGTTTATAATGAGTGGTAATTTCTCTCTCAGTAATATCTAAGAAGAATGCAAACCAGAAGTTACAGTTTAGATGGATTAATTAAACAATGGCATACCGATACAAAGATGTGATGCAAATCACAGTCAACGAAGGATAGGATATTGGCGGCTAATTGGGGTAGATTGTGTGTTGGTAATTGAAAACAGAAAGGATGAGGGGATAAAATGGCGGTTAGGGATGGCAGGGGTGATGTGAAACAGACAACGACAGGGTTTTGGGTCCATTGAAGGTGCAATCCCTCACATCTGCCAAAAGCAAATTCCTATCCCTAGGGAGATTTTTTAAACTAATCAAAAGGCGAACTGAAAATGCTTAGATTTTTTGCGGTGGTTGCAACAATTGTTACCTTTGGCTCTGTTTGTTCCGCTTCTGACATCCCGGAGACCAACTGGGGAGCTGTTTTTAAAGTACCTGTAGACCAAGTTGAGCAGGTGGAGCAGGGTTTCGTCGAATTTGGAAATTGGATAAAAGACACGCATCCGATGGGCGATGAGGAAAATGGATTAGACAGCTTCACGATTACTAAAGGCGCCCCAACAGAAGGTCACGTTTATTATGTCCTAGTCGAACGCTACAGGACCACTGAAGGATTACGAAATCATCAAAGTATATATAGCAGAGACGTTAACGGTGATTATGCTAGCATGTTTTCAAAACTAAGCTTTGGCATATACAGGGTATATGGCTCCGTACAGACTAAGACACTGTTCAGTATTGTTCCGTAAAGTGAAAAAATATCTGTAGAACGGCTATGTTCATGCCCAACGGACGAACTGGCCAAAAGAAAAGCCAATTGATAACACAGTCGGTGTTGGAGCGAACGATCCGCAAGGCCGCCAGCTGGCCCGCTATATGATCCACAATCCGTTTTCGTTGAAGAAGATGGAGTACCAGGCGCAGCAGGGCATGGTGCCGACTGTTAGGGGTCTGTTGTCCTCTCAGGCCTCGCTCCTCTTTTTTTCTTCCATGTGACGGCTGTTGAAGCAGATCACTAGAGTCAAGCTCTGTAATCTAGGGGTCAGCACCTTTAATCGCGAAGAAGGCAACCGCATTCCCCAGGGTTGTGCATATTTGCTTGGGCGGCTGAAGAGGCTTCTTTCGAGGTTAATTTCATCGACTACATGACCTTTTGCGATCCCCCCGCCTGCGGTTGCTGTACCAGCCGTAGTAGCGCACCAGATGCTCGCTCCGGTCCGGGACGTGCTGCAGAAGAAGTTTTAGCCAGGCGGCTCCCGGCATGATCTGGAAATTGCGTTTCAGGGTGGCATGGCAGTTATGTTTTGCCGCATCACTAACGGGTTAACAGCCGAATCATTCTGCCTTGCGCGCCTTGTGAAGCCCTATCACGCCGAAAAGAATATCCTTCTTGGAGACATTAGTATAACCAATCATTTCAAGCAATTTAGAAATTTCTTGCGATGAATAGAATTTGCGAATTGCATCAATAAAATAGCGTCTGCAGTCCAAAGCAGCGGGTCCGCTGTTGAAGATAAATGCCACCAGAGGCACGCTTATGCTCAGGTAGGCATAATAAAGTTGGGCGATGAATTTGTTTTTAGGCCGCAACATATCGCAATGATAAAAGTAACCGCCTGGCTTTAGAACCCGGTTAACTTCTGAAAATACATTGACTATCTGCAGGTGTCGTGAGGCCCACTGTAACGTGACAATATCGAAATGATTGTCAGGAAACGGCAGGCTATGTACGTCACTTATAGTGCTCTTAATCGTAAATCCCTGTTCTTGTGCGAGATGCTGGCCGACCTTTTGCATGGCAACGCTCTTGTCAATTGCCTCAACATCAAGAGTGGACTCTTTGCTTAATAGCGCTCTGCCAATCACATTGGTGCCAGCACAGACATCCAGAACTTTTTGATTGGGGCTGGTTTCGATAGTGGAGACAAAGCGGTTACGCCAATTATTCAGCAAGCCAAGGCTGGCGATAATATTGACCCGATCATAATATGCGGCTACATCAGCAAATACATCATCCAGTTTGTTTGTCCAGACATTTTCAAACATTTGTTTGCGAATAATTTCTTTGTCTAAAAATTGTTGCATGTGATCCTCTTTAATTTGTGTCTGGGGGTCTGTCAAGCAGGTGGGTGTCCGGCAAATACTCAGGTATTTTTCTGGTTTTGTGGATGCGGAGTCGGATTTGCCGAAACCCGTTTTAAGAGGCTTGATATTTCCATTTATCAGTAAGCAGAAATTGTATGCACCACTTTATTTGTGCCGTTCCGACATATTTATGAACGACATGATGGCAGGAGTTGCAAGTGATAGGAATTTGCTTTTGGCAGATGTGAGGGATTGTACCTTGAAGGGACCCTAAACCCTACCGTTGTCTGTTTCTCATCACCCCTGTCATCCCTAACCGCCATTTCATCCCCACATCTCTTCTGTTTTTTATCCACAACTCACAATTTGCCCCAAATAGCGGCTGTTTTCAAGCGTCATTACCATACGGCAACAGAGGAAAGGAATACCCAGATATCTTAAGATGTAATAGTGCCTGAAGATGCCCCGCTTATGCGGGCGGGAGTAATTAATTCAACGTTGCCAAGGCATCATTAAAGAGATTGGAAGGTCGCATTGCGGCAGCCGCTTTTTCCTCATCAGGCTGATAGTACCCACCGATATCCATCGCTTGATCCTGAACCTCATTAAGTTCCTCTATAATTACCGATTCGTTTTTGGCCAAAGTTGTGGCGCAGGGGGTAAATTGCGCGGCTAAATCGGGATCCTCGGTTTGTGTAGCCAGGGCTTGGGCCCAGTACAGGGCCAGGTAGAAATGGCTACCACGGTTATCGAGTTCATTGACCTTGCGCGAAGGCGATTTGTTTTCCTCGAGAAACTTACTGGTGGCTTCATCAAGGGTTTGGGAGAGGACAAGAGCCTTGGAGTTGCCGCTCTTGTTGCCCAGATCCTCAAGTGAAACAGCAATTGCAAGGAATTCGCCGAGCGAATCCCAGCGCAAGTGGTTTTCGGTATTAAATTGTTGCACGTGCTTGGGGGCCGAACCGCCTGCACCGGTTTCAAATAGGCCGCCGCCGGCGAGTAAGGGTACGATGGACAGCATCTTGGCGCTGGTGCCGAGTTCAAGGATTGGGAAGAGATCGGTGAGGTAATCGCGCAGCACGTTGCCGGTGACAGACACGGTATCAAGCCCGTCCTTGCATCGTTGACAGGTGAGGCGAGTGGCTTCCACGGGTGATAGGATTTCGATATCCAGTCCGTCAGTGTCGTGAGTGGGTAGGTATTGATTGACCTTGGCGATGAGGTTGCGGTCGTGGGCGCGGTTTTCATCCAGCCAAAATATTGTCTTGGCTCCGGTAGTGCGGGCGCGGGTTACTGCTAGTTTCACCCAATCAATAATTGCTACATCCTTGGTCTGGCACATGCGCCAGATATCGCCGGCCTCTACTTCATGGCTGAGCAGTATGTTGCTTTCACCGTCCTTGACTTGAACCGTTCCTGCGTGGGGGATCTCAAAGGTCTTGTCGTGCGAACCATATTCCTGCGCCTTCTTGGCCATGAGGCCGACATTGGAGACATTGCCCATGGTGGAAACATCAAAGGCCCCGTGGGTTTTACAGAAATCTATCGTTTCACGATACACACCTGCATAGCTTCGGTCAGGGATTACCGCTTTGGTATCACAGAGTTCACCATCGGGTCCCCACATGCGGCCGGAAGTACGGATCATGGCGGGCATGGAGGCATCGATAATGATGTCACTTGGCACATGCAGATTGGTGATGCCAAGATCTGAATTCACCATTGCCAGGGCGGGCCGCTCCGAATAAAGGGTTTCGATGTCCGTCTTGATGGCGGCTTGTTCATCAGCGGGTAATTCTTCAAGCTTGGCATAAAGATCGCCGATACCGTTATTCGGTTCGATCCCAACCGACTTCAGTGTTTCAGCATGTTTATCGAAAATGTCCGCGTAAAAAACGCTGACGCAGTGGCCAAAAATAATGGGATCACTCACCTTCATCATCGTGGCCTTCATGTGCAGCGAGAAAAGGACACCTTGTTCCTTGGCTTCGGTAATTTCCCGATCCATGAATTCACGGAGGACCTTGACACTCATGACCGCTGCATCAATTACCTCGCCTTCGAGTAACTTAAGGCCTTCCTTCAGTACGGTATTTTTGTTTTTGCCTTTCAGTTCGATACGAATCTCCCCGTCGGCACTCATCACGTGCGATTGTTCGCTGCCGTAAAAATCACCACCATCCATGTGAGCTACGTGTGATTTCGAATCGGCCGACCACTCGCCCATGGAATGTGGATTGTTTTGCGCGTAGGTTTTAACCGGTGCTGCCACGCGACGATCCGAATTGCCTTCACGCAGAACGGGGTTTACGGCTGAACCGAGCACCTTGGCATAGCGGGAACGGATTTTTTCTTCTTCATCGTTCCCGGGTTCCTCAGGAAAATTCGGGATATTAAAACCGTGGGACTGCAATTCTTCAATTGCGCTGACCAGTTGAGGGATAGAAGCGCTAATGTTTGGCAACTTAATGATATTGGCCTCAGGTGTGGTGGCCAGTTCGCCCAGTTCGCTCAGTGCATCGGGTACACGCTGATCTTCAGTAAGGTTTTCAGGAAAATTAGCCAGTATGCGTCCAGCGAGTGAAATATCCTTCAATTCAAACTCAATACCGGAGCTTTGGGTAAAAGCACGCAGAATCGGCAACAGCGAGCGGGTTGCCAGAGCCGGGGCTTCATCAGTTTTTGTGTAAATAATCCTGGATGCGGTGAGCATAGTTCAGTCTCCGAAAAGCGAGCATAACTAACAGGTTTTCAGCTACCTGTAAACTATTGCTGATGAGCTTTGACCTCACGGGATGGTTCAGCAAAAAACTTCGCCAGTGAAACGTCTACTATTTTCCTATCGTTGCTCTTTGTTTTGAATCTCGCGGCAGCTCAACGGCCAAATATCGAGGGATAGGAATTTGCTTTTGCAGATGGGAGGGATTGCACCTTCAATGGGACTCGAAACCCTGTCATTTCCATATCAAACCCGACTAATGGTGTACGTCCATAAGAATACGAGGATATGCAGAATGGCGTGCAGTAAATTGCCGCTTATGCAGTTCCTATCGTGCTCGAAGCCGTTTTAAGAATTGATGATATTCGCGATGAAATAGATCCTGATTCTGCGGGCAAAAGTTACGAAGGCACTTTTACTAATCCCGCTGCTAAGTCTGGTGGGAAGGCAAAGGAATGACAGGAGGTTCATTTAATCTGGTTACCTACAGCTGATGGACTCACTATTGAGCGTATAGCCAGGGTTTGGATACCGTTCTAGTTCTCTGATACCTCATAAAGCTTGTACTTGATGGTTAATTGATGATTGCCGAATGGCATTCCAAATACGGTTTCAGGTTCGTTCTGTTCAGTGACAGGGAGTCTTAATGTTTGGGGGTTACTCCCTGTCATATTTCGTAGCAAATGGGACAGTCCAATTGCGTAAATATTAGGGAATTGTTGTGGAGTCGGCCCTGCCTCAGGTAGGACAAAATTCATCGTAAATGCCCCCCATACCTGATTGGTCAGCAATGAGAAGTCTAACTCCATCCATCCTTTTATCGGACCATTTGGATCTGGACTTGCCTCATAACTAATGGTTGGGGAAAGCGGCCCCGGGGGCACACTGATGACATTGACCAGTTCCCCGGAGACAGCATTGATTAGCTCTTCCGCCTGCACCGTAGCGGTGTAACCCGATGGTCTGTCACTGGTCTCTACTGCCGAAATATTAAAACGGCCACGATAGTTCCAGCCTGTTGAGGGGTTGTATGCGGATTGGGGTCGAAAGGCCAGTTTAATATCTATGAATCCCGCATAACCTTGGAATGCTTTACAGACTTTAAACCTGATGTAGTCGATCGTATCCATCGGCTGGGAAATGGTTTCATCAATCGTCATTGGATAGGTTGCACCAGACGGTATTGCAACTATGGAGCTTGGATATGATGCTACTTCGGTGACCGACGCTAAATTTCTAATGTTGGCTATGCCACCGCTGGCGATTTCCATGTGCAAGTTTAATTCCGGAGTTAAGTCAGCCAACATATTTGTGCATTCACCAGGGTTATTCGGAGGTGTGCCGTCCAGGTCAACGGAAAAAGGTGGAAAGTTTAGATCGCCTGACACATTAGAAGTTCCCTGGTCCACATACATTGGACTTGGCAGACCAGCGGCCCCGCTGGAAAACGTCAGATTTTTAAACATAACAGGCACATTTAAATTGATCGCTGGATAGCTGAGGCTGACGGGGAAACCATTCGTCGTTTGAGTACTGTAGGGGAGAGATCCTACGAAGTCCCCTGCCAGACATTTCACTCTGCTGGTTATGGGCGTTAAATTCAGCGCATCGCTGGAATCCTGGTCGCTTAACACTACGCCTGTTAACGGGTTGTCGTAGCAGTCGATCCTTAAATCATGAGGAGTGAAGGTGTACTCAGCGGCTGACGCTTCTGCCCAGAGAAATGAGAACAAGGGTAATGTGAAAGCTAGCAGGTATTTCATTTGCCCATTTCGATTAACTGGCTGAAGGATAGGAATTTGCTTTTAATAGATCCGGATCATAGGGCCATCAGCGGACCTGAAAACCCTGTCGTTGTCTGTTTCACATCTCTCCTGTCATCCCTAACAGCCATCTCATCCCCTCATCCCTTCTGTTTTCAATCACCAACGCACAATTTGCTCCATTTAATGGCTGTTTTCAAGCACTATTACTACCCAACAGTGCGAAAAGGGCGAGTTCGGTGGTGAACAGTCCCCTCAACCGGGCGTTGTCACTGCCTGGTGCACCTTAGCCTTAAGCTAGCCCTATTCCCGGTAGCGATTTACCTCTTCGCCAAGAAACCGGGCAACCCGATTCATTGGCGGCAAAGGTTCTTTATAGAAAAAGTCCGGCAGGTCATCATCGGCATCCGTAAACCCGGCTGCCTGGTTGAATTCGTGTTCAAGGCGTAGGGTTTCGCTTCCCAGTTCATCGTAGAATGATGTCGGCAGGTTTGTCCCAAGCGCACTGTTTATCGCCTCGACGATGAAATCTGCGTTGCTATTCGTTACAGATCGCCCAAAGATACAAATCCCAAGTGCGTCCGAGGCGGCGAACACCCGCTGAGACTCAAAACTGGCGGCCACGATCTCAGCCGCATCCATCTCACGGCAGTCGAGTTTTGGCAAATTGCCCGCAGTGTGGTCCGCACCCTGCGCAGACATCATCATAGTTATCCCCGTTCCCTCGACCACTCGGGGGTCGTAGGCACTAATGGCCTGCTGTTTAATGACAGGCACCCGCGCTACGCCGTAGTGGGTCCCGACACGAGCGGTACCCTGCGCCCAAAGGCGCCCGTTCTCTGTTCCGGCTCGAATCTCTTCGAGCACTTCGAGTATAAAGTTCGTGTCACCGAAGTCGCCCTGGTCAGCCTCCATCAGTACTGCGATCATTGCCCCGGCTTCGATGGTGTCAATTCCAAGATCATTGGCGACAAAATTCACCTTAGCAAGCTCATCAGGATCAGTGAGGCCGCAGTTGCTGCCCATAAGTCCAATCGTTTCATATTCCACTGGGGAAACAATCTCTTTGCCCTCACTATCGACATAAACATTGCTGCATTCGATAGTGCATCCGGGCATACAGGTATGCGCCGTCTTTCCTCCGCGTTCGGCATTCTGGTCGCGGATATATTCCCCACCCATACTCAGCACTTCCTGATCGGGATTGACGAGTTGACCTGAGGTAAAATTTCGCACCGGAAGTCCGCCAAGATAATTCAGGCTGTCGGCCATCAGCGCTGTACCGTACGTTTTCAAATTCTGCACGATTTCATCTTCCTGGAGAAAAGTGTTGTACTGTTTGACCGCATCGATCACTTTCTTTCGGTCGTGCAGTTTCGGCATCTTGTTAAGGTCAACAACGATGGCTTTGACTTTCTTGACGCCCATCACGGCTCCCACGCCGCCACGCGCCGCAAAACGCGAAGGCCTGAGATCCGTATCACTGAAGGCTATACCAGACAACAGGCCGAGATATTCGCCAACCGGTCCACATATCGCCAAGCTCACTTTCTTTCCAAAACGCTCGTGCAACTTTGTTGCGCACTCAAAATTCGAAAGGCCTATCAGGTCACCCGCGGCAGAGAAATTGACCGAGCCGTCCACTGCGATATGAACGACTGTCCAATCATCACAACCGGCATTTAGTGCGAACCCAGACAGGTTCAACTGGCCCAAGGCAAATCCAAAAGTGCCGCCCGAATTGGCCTCCTTGATACCCCCCGTTAAGGGACTTCGGCAGCCAACACTCACACGGTTCGCATTAGAGAAATTGGTGCCGGCAAAAGGGCCAACAGAAAAAATCAGCGGATTCTCGCCAGAGAGCGGCTCCACTGATGCCGCTCCGCACTCAAGCAGTGTGCGAGCAATGAAATAACGTCCAGCTCTTGCAATCTGCTCGCCGGAAAAATGTTCACGGCGCACTTGCTGTTCTGCAAGATCAATATGCAGATAATCTCTCATGAGTTCTCCTTTGAATCGCTGTCGTGCAGGGCTTGTCAGCGTCGGATAGAGCGCCAGACTAATGGCGCGGTCACTACCGTGAGCGCCACCTTGAACGCCTCGGCTGTGAGAAACTGGGATAGGAATTTGCTTTTGGCAGATGTGAGAGATTGCACCTTCAATGGGTCTCGAAACCCTGTCGTTGTCTGTTTCACATCACCCCCACCTATCTTCACTTTTCAATCTACAGATAAAGCTTGCTCGAATTAACAGTTGTTTTCAAGTGCTTTTGCCACACAGCAACGAGTTTGGGCATGGGTGCGTGCGTTGTTAAAATCAGGCGACGAGCGATTGCCAGGCGTGGAGACTGCCTACCAGGATAGGTTGGTGAATGAGGTAGACGAGTAGGCTGTGGCGGCCAGGCCATTGGGCCCAGCGGGGGAGTTGAATGTTTCTCAGTG
>Ga0208641_1001187_pt1 | contig 13549 bp, 13 predicted proteins | sample ETN02SmetaG_2_FD_185789 | JGI IMG/M metagenome (GOLD analysis project Ga0208641, IMG submission 185789) | Marine microbial and viral communities from oxygen minimum zone, Eastern Pacific Ocean - ETNP2014F10-02SV253 (SPAdes) (version 2) | ecosystem: Environmental > Aquatic > Marine > Oceanic ... | reverse complement strand
CGCAGAATGGAAAGTTCAATTGGATAAATTAATGAACGAGCAACCTGAACAAGCCAAAAAGTATCAGGAGCAAGTTCAGAAATTTTGGCAGGATTTTTTTGAAGATACGTTTAAAATAAAAAAATAACTCCATAACTGTGGACCTCGAAACCAGAGATGAGGTTAAATAAAAAAATATCTTAGTGTAGTCAAAAAATACAAAGAGGCGGCTTCGCCTCTCGGTCTCCACCGCCTCTAATCTAATAATATCTGATTCGTACTACAAGACATAGACTCTGAATAAGTTTATTCGCAGGATAGGGATTCATTAATGCAGAAACTCGTATATTGAAACACTAAAAAATTAAGTGGTTGATCCATATCAAGAAAAAATTTCCACGTAGTTCACGCACCTGACTTGATAATATTTTTGGTGTAGGATTAAAGCAAGAAGATGAAAAAGGAAAATTAATAATTTATAGTTATGAAAATAGAAATGGCTACAACTTCGGATATTCCTAAGTTATGCACTCTTCTTGATTATCTGTTTTCTCAAGAAGTTGAGTTTAAACCTGATCATGAAACACAAAGTCGTGGACTAGAAATGATACTCAACAACAATAATATTGGTAATATTATTGTTGCTAAGAAAAATGAGAAAATAATTGGAATGGTTATTCTTTTGTATACCATATCAACAGCAATGGGTGAACGAGTTGCTTTACTTGAAGACATGGTTGTTTCCCCTAACGAGCGAGAGTTAGGAATCGGTTCAATGCTATTAGACCGTGCCGTAAAATATGCAACCGAGAGAGGATGCAAACGAGTTACTTTACTTACAGATAAAATGAATACAAGAGCACAAAAATTTTATAAACAACACAAATTTAATCGTTCATCCATGATTCCATTTCGTATGATAATTAATAATAGATAAAAAAAAAGAGGTTGAAAAAAATAAATGAAAAATTTTTAGGGATCTTGGTTCAAGGTTTGTTGATTTGTAACAATAATTTTGCTGACGCTAAAGAAAAAAGTTGTTAATATTTGACAAATATGAGCATAAAACAGAATACAAGAGGTTTTGATCAAGATGACTGGATGGATCCTCTTTATTTGAATGAATTATTAACTGAAGAAGAAAAATCAATTAGAAAAACAACAAGAGATTATTGTAAATCAAATTTGTTGCCCAAAGTTATAGAAAATAATAAAAAATGTTTTTTTGATAAAAAAATTTACCAAGAGTTTGGTTCTCTAGGTTTTTTGGGTATTACTATAACCGGTTATGGAGCCGCCAATGCTTCTAATGTTGCGTATGGTCTAGTTGCAAAAGAATTTGAATCCATTGATAGTAGTTATCGTTCTTCTATATCTGTTCAATCTGCATTGGTAATTCATCCTATATTTTATTTTGGCTCGGATGAGCAAAAAAAAAATTATCTTCCTGAACTTATTAATGGCAATTTGGTTGGATGTTTTGGATTAACTGAAAGTATTTCAGGGTCAGATCCAGCTTCTATGAAGACAAATTTTATTGAAGTATCAGATGGATACATAATTAATGGAACAAAAAATTGGATTACCAACGCTCCTATAGCTGATGTTTTTGTTATTTGGGCGCTAAATAAAGAAAAAAAAGTTCATGGATTTATTGTTGATTGTAAATCGCAAGGATTGACAACTTCTATGATAGAAAAAGCTAGTTTAAAAATTAGTCCTACAGGTCAGATAATCTTAAATAATGTAAAAGTTCCAAAGAATAATATTTTACCTAACACACAAGGTTGGAAGTCTGTTTATTCATGTTTAAACAAAGCTCGTTACGGAATTGCATGGGGAGTAATGGGTGCTGCTGAATCATCATGGCTTATAGCTAAAGATTATACAGAAAATAGAATTGTGTTTAATAAACAACTAGCAGCTAAACAATTAATCCAAAAAAAATTAGCAGATATGCAGACAGAAATTTCACTTGGTCTTAGTGCATGTTTTCATACAGGAAGAGCTATGGATAATAATAAAGATACAAAAATAGCTATTAGCATGCTGAAGAGAAATAATTGCTATAAAGCTCTTAAAATTGTTAGAGACGCAAGAGATATGTTAGGTGCTAACGGTCTTTTAGATGAATATCATATTATTCGACATCTAGTTAATCTTGAGACGGTTAATACGTATGAAGGAACATCCGATATTCATGCTTTAATTCTTGGAAAATTTCAAACAAAAATTGATGTTTTCTAATGACGTACACCTTCAAAAGAAAATTGATGTACACCAATAAATCACCCAGGCGTATAGATAGAAAAGCAGGTGCACGTAATAAGAAAATAATAAAGCCTCTTTATTCGAGTCCTTGTTATCTTGAAGAAATTAAGAAACAGAAAAAGAAAAAGTGAAAAAGTTTATTACTGAACCAGAAAGAAATGTCGAAATTGTTCATGAAACCGATGTCTTGGTTGTGGGTTCAGGTCCTGGTGGACTGTCAGCTGCATTAGCAGCAGCCAGAACAGGAGTGAAGGTCACATTGGTTGAAAGATTTGGTTGTTTTGGTGGAAATATAACTGTAGTTGGCGTTGAAGGATTAGCTTGGTATCGACATGAGAAAACCATTGAAGCAGGAGGTATTGTACACGAATTTGAAGAACGTGCAAAAACTATGGGAGCTGCAGTACCTGAAAGTCAATCTACAAGTTACGAACTTGATAGCGAAAGGTTTAAATTGGTTGCAGATAAGTTAGTCCAGGAAGCTGACATTCATCCAATGTTGCACCGTCTATTTGTTTCTCCAATAATAGAAGAAAATACTATTAAAGGCATTATTGTAGAATCTAAGTCAGGTAGAGAAGCAATAATGTCAAAACGCATTATTGATGCGACGGGTGATGCTGATATTGCGTCACGTTGTGGTACACCACTTAGAAAAACACTTGTTGAAGAAATGATGGCAGCAAGTGTTATGTTTCATTTATCTGGCGTTGATAAAAAAGCGTTTATGAAAGAAATTAAAGACAATCCCCAAACATATAGCGACTGGACCGATGGTGAATGGGAAATAGAAACAAGTGGCAAAGAAGATAAAATGTTTTCTCCCTTTTTAAAAGCCCCATTTAAAAAAGCTATAAATGCAGGAATAATTAAATCTAATTTAAACACTATTTCTGGAACATGGGGAGCTATACATGACACAGGTGAATTAACTTATATGAATTTAGTCCACCTTACAAAATGTGATGGAACAAACGCTGATAGTTTAACTCATTTTGAAATTGAAGGTCGTAAACAAGCGATCCAAGCTATTGAGGCTTTGCGTAGATATGCGCCAGGATGCTCAAATGCACGTTTACGTAATTTTGGAACGACAATTGGTATTAGAGACACACGTAAAATTGATGCAATTTATAATTTAACAGAAGAAAATGTGAGAGGGCAGGCAAAATTTGAAGATTCAATTGGAATTTTTCCAGAATTTATTGACGGATATGGGGTCTTAGTTCTTCCCACCACAGGAAGATACATGCAAATACCTTATCGGTCAATTTTACCTAAAAAAATATCAAATTTGCTTGTCGTCGGGCGAGCTATAGGTGGTGATAAAATTGCCCATGCTTCGACAAGAAGTATGGCTTGTTGTGTAGTCACAGGCCAGGGAGGAGGAATTGCCGCTGCACTATCTGTAAAAAATGGAAAGCCTCTTAACGAAGTTAATATGACTAATGTGCAAAAAGAATTACAAAAACAAAATGTACGATTTTCATGACTACAATTTTAGAATTCATGAGCGTAGATCACGATAGATTAGATAATAAAATCAGAATGTATAGTACAGAAAAATTAGTTGACATTGAACGAGCTGAGAGTATTTTTCTCTCTTTTAAAAATGAACTTGAACGGCATATTATCTGGGAAGAGGATATCTTGTTTCCTGTCTTTGAGAAGAAAACTGGCATCAAAGATGGTGGCCCGACTTCAGTTATGAGAATGGAACATAACCAGATCAAAAATCATCTTCAGGAAATAAAAAGAAAACTTCATACGAAGAAAATACAAGATCCTTGTAAAGAAGAAGTTGTTCTATTCAAGGTGCTGGAATCACACAATCAAAAAGAAGAAAATATTCTTTATCCAGGGATAGATAATCTAACTAATGAACAGGAAAAGGAACAGATGATAAAACAGATGTCTCTAAATAAATAGATTCGAAGACTTTTTACACGATTGTAACAACTTACCAAAAAAATAAATGAAAAAACTTTTAAGGATAGTGATTCAGGTCGTTTATGGTGCTAAAAAAAATATATCAAAAATAAATAACCCAGTCATCTAAATTCATTAATTATATTATTTTTTTATTTATGATTTAGATCATATCATAGACTTTTTGATCTCAATCAATGATTTTTTTTTATTTTTTTTTATTTTATTAATCGAGTATCTAGATTCAAGTAATGAACTTGGTAATCAATATTGAAAGAGATAATGAAAAGAAAGTCAAAAAAAATCAGGGTACCTACGTTAGCATCAATGATGATATTGTATACAAGTCAAGGTTTCAAAAGACCCAAAGGTTGTGCAGAAGCATATATGCGAGGGTTTAATGATGCTAAAAAAATGTATAAAGTGACAGGTCTTAATAATAAATTAGCGAACGTCATTGATGATATTTGATATTGTTATAGTTGGTGCTGGTCCAGCAGGACTTGCATTCGCTTGTGGTTTTGCCAATACAAAATTAAAAGTAGCAATTGTCGATAAACTATCTAAAAAAATTCTCGTAAATCCCGCTATAGATGGTCGTGAAATTGCTTTAACTCATCATTCGGCGAATATATTAAAAAAAATTGGTGTTTGGGATTATATCCCCAATGAATTGATATCAATAATTAAAGAAGCAAAAATATTAGATGACAGTTCAAAATATTCTCTAAATTTTAAACACCAAGACATAAATAAAGAATCTTTAGGATATTTAATTCCTAATAATATAATAAGGAAATATCTTTATAAAAGATTAAAAAATATCTCTAATGTAACTTTAATAAATAGAACCGAATGCTTATCTATAGATAATAATAATAATAAATACTCTTCGCTACTCTTATCCAATAAAAGGAAAATTAAAAGTTCTTTAGTTGTTGCTGCAGATAGTCGTTTTTCAAAAATGAGATCAAAAGTAGGTATATCAGCTTTTATTCATAATTTTGATAAAAATATGATTGTTTGCAGAATGGAACATGAGAAACCCCATCATAATATTGCATATGAATTTTTTCGTTATAAACAAACACAGGCTTCTCTGCCTTATATTAAAAAACAATCTTCCATTGTAACAACTGTATCCAAAGAAACATCCTCCTATTTAAAAGGAATAAGTAAAAATAAATTTAATAAAGAAATACAGAACAATTTTAATAATTTTTTTGGAAAAATGAAATTAATAGGAAAACGTTACTCTTATCCTATGATAACTACTTATTCAAAAAAATTTGTTGCTAATCGATTTGCTTTAGTAGGTGATGCAGCTGTGGGAATGCATCCTGTAACCGCGCATGGATTTAATTTGGGTTTAAAGGGATTAGAAATTTTGACTAAAGAAATTAAATCCGCATTAGATCGTAATATTGATATTAGTTCGTCACGGGTACTTCGTAATTATCAATACAAACTACATCGCGTAGCCATACCTTTATATTTAAGCACAAACGGTATAGTTAGTTTGTACACAAACGTTACTTATCCTGCTAAACTTGCAAGGAAATTTGCATTAAGAATGGTGAATAGTATTAAACCAGTTAAACAAGCTTTCTTGGGTGTGCTAAAATAAAAAAATTTAATCAAATATTCTCAATTTTATTTTAAATTTCTTTTAAAAAGTATTTATTTTATCGGCCTCAATGTTCCGTTGGGCAAATTCTTTATGACTAAGGATTTTTTACGTAAGCATTTGGTCGTAGATAAAACCACCAATTCAATACGAGGCAAAAAGCATAGAATATGGCAAAAACATAAAAAGCATTTTCAGGTGTTGCGGCATAAATATGTTCTCCTATTATCTTGGGAATAAAAAATGCTCCATATGCAGCTACTGCAGATGTCCAACCTAAAGCTGGTCCTGTTTGCTCTTGGTTAAAAACCATAGCAATACTTCTAAAAGATGAGCCATTACCAATTCCTGTTGCTGCAAAAAGAATAATAAATAAAGTAAAAAACTGCCAAAAATATTCTTCTGGCGTAGCTGATTTGTAAGCTGCCGACATATAATAAGAAACTCCCAACGCTGCTACAATCATCACAACGGAAACAATTTGAGTTACTTTAGCTCCTCCTACTTTGTCTGCAATCCATCCTCCTACTGGACGTATTAAAGCGCCAATAAACGGGCCCATCCATGCAAACATCAACGCACTAGGTCCGTTGGGATTAATGGTATCATGGTTCCATACAGCGTCAGGACCTACGATGCAGGCGTCGCAAATGTGGCTATAGCCAAAAATTACTTTGATAGATAAAGGAAAAGCTGCCGAAAAACCAATAAATGAACCAAAAGTCATAGTATAAATAATTGTCATTGCCCATGTGTGTTTATTTTTAAAAATCATGTATTGTCGTTTTAAATTCTTTTGTAATTCGCCTCGGGTAAGATAAAGCATTAACAATACCGTCGATGCAATAACCGCTGGCAAGATAACCGATTTACTAAATAAAATTGAACCGGGAGGACCAGCAATAATAAGATATAATCCCACCGAAGAAGTAACCAATCCAATTGCCAACAAACCCGAAATTTTTAAAAATGCTTGTATGGGATTGCCTGGATTAGGTGTGACTGTTTCATTTACAATGTTGTTCATGCCAAACCAACCAGCAAATGCAAGTGGAATTAGTAATATAAGCCAAACATATCCTGCGTTATGAATATAGGTTTCAGTTCCAGCAGGGATTTTTCCAATCAAAGTACCACTACCGTTTTCCAATACCATTGATGCACCACCAAATATTCCTATTGTCATCATTAACGGTACTAAAATCTGCATTGTAGTAACGCCAAAGTTTCCTAAACCTGCGTTAAGTCCCAAGGATGTTCCTTGAACTCGTTTCGGAAAAAAGAAACTGATATTTGACATAGAAGATGCAAAATTACCACCTCCAAAGCCAGAGAGTAATGCTAGAACTTGAAATACCCATAGAGGAGTTTCTTTATTTTGCAATGCAATTCCGGCACCAACGGCAGGAATCATTAATAATGCAGTGGTAAAGAAAATTGTATTTCTTCCACCGGCAATACGAATAAAAAAAGTACTTGGAATTCTTAAAGTGGCACCAGACAATCCAGCTATGGACGTGAGAGTAAAAAGTTCAGCGTTTGAAAAATTAAAACCAAGATTAAGCATCTGCACAGCTATAATTCCCCACATCAGCCAAATTGCAAATCCGCAAAGAAGACTAGGAATAGAAATCCAAAGGTTTCGTGTTGCAATCTTTTTTCCTGTAGATTCCCAAAAGCTTTTATTTTCAACGTTCCATTTTAATATATTACCAAAACCTTCTTTTGGTTTTTCGTAATCGCGTTTTTTATATAGTGCTGATATAAATGTTAATGATGGCAGTCTAACTTTGCTTGAAAAAATATTATAAAAAAAAGCAATTGAAAATCCTGCAAAAAAACCATGAACAAACGCCCAGATGGTCATCAATAGCGTTTCAGCAAAACTTTCTCCCCATCCTGGATAAATCAAATTTATAAAACTTTTTAATAATATTATATTTGTCCAATGTGTTGTTTCAACTAAGTCTTTTCCAAGTGTTGTTTCAGCGCTAAATAATGTTGCCAAAAATCCAAATATAAAAACTGCTAGTGACCAAGACACTCCCGTGGATAGACCGAGTTCAGTAACGGATATTTTTAGTTTTATTTTTTTCATTTACTAATACGATGTATAGGATTTTTTGTTTTTACCTTCTTGTTTAACTTTGTTTAATTCAGGAAGAAATTTAGATTTAACGATATCTTTCTCCATAAATAGAATAGAAATATGCATCCAGATTAAAGTAATCGCTGTAATTGCAAATAGTAGCATAAAGCAGCTGGTAAACACACCGGTTAAATCATTCATAATTCCAAAACAGATTGGTAAAATAAAACCTCCTAGACCTCCAATCATACCAACAATGCCTCCTACCGAACCAACATTCTTTGGATAATAAACAGGAATATGTTTATAAACAGCAGCTTTTCCTAGAGACATAAAAAATCCAAGAACAATACTAAGGAACACAAAAACTGGTAAACTTACTCTGATACTGAAATTAATTGGTCCCTCTATACCTTCTACAATATAATGTGTTGGTGGGTAGGACATAAAAAAACAACAGCCTACACAAGCGATAAATGTCCAGTACATAACAGCACGGGCACCTATTTTATCAGATATCCAACCGCCCAAAGCACGGAAAGCGGATCCAGGTAAAGCATAGACAGCAGCTAGCATTCCTGCAATTTTAATATCTAAATCATAAACTACCACATAAAAATGCGGCAACCATAAAGCTAATGCCACATAACCTCCAAAGACAAAAAAGTAATATAAAGAGAATCTCCAAACTTGAAGTTTCTTTAATGGCTGTATTTGTTGTAAAATACTACGAGGTTTTTCTTTTTTTCTTTTTCTTGCTACAAGATTTGGATCGTCTTTAGCAAATAAATAAAAGAGAATTGCAGTAACAAACATGATAATAGCATAAGTTTTTGCTAATCCATCCCAGCCTAAAGCTAACATAATGAAAGGTGCACCAAAATTTGTAATTGCCGCTCCAACATTGCCAACGCCAAAAATTCCAAGTGCAGTTCCTTGTTTTTCTTTTTCATACCAAGTAGATACATACGCAATACCAACAGCAAAACATCCTCCTGCTAACCCAACTCCAAGAGCAGCAACTAAAAACATTTCGTATGTTTCAACAGAAGAAAGTAAGTAGGTTGCTATGGCTGAGAACAACATAGTTAAAGCCATAACATTGCGGCCACCATATTGATCTGTCCAGATACCCAAAATAAGACGACTTAAAGCTCCAGTTAAAACCGGGGTTGCAACCAAGAGACCAAATTGTGTATCATTTAAGCCAAGGTCTTGTTTAATTTGTATTCCCAAAATTGAAAAAATTGTCCAAATGGCAAAACAAACCGTAAATGCTAGTGTGCTTAAAGTGAGAGCTCTTGTTTGGTCGGTTTTTGATATCATTATTTTTTTTTATGCGGCCTTAATTATAATAATAATAAATAAAACAAATCCTATTAATAAAATATGATTACCTAAATCAAACCATCCAAGGCTTTTATTTTTTGGATCAACCAACATTTCTTTGAGCTTGGTGTTTATTATAATCAGGGGATTTATTGGTCCATCCATTATTGTCCTTATCTAACTAAAAGAAATAACTGAACCATCTAAATCCATTAAATATAGTTCAGCTTCTAATTCTGGGTGTTTTATTTTCAATTGTTTTTTAAATTCAATTAAAGCTGACTTGTGTGTTTCCGTTTCAGCTTCTTTATTTGCAAATTTTTCTTGGCCATAAGCTGCCACTGCTCCTCCGCAGTCTCTATGATTTATTACAATTACTTTTTTTATATTATGTAATTGCACTGATATATCTAGATTTTCCCAAAACGTTTGATGCCATTTTTTAAAGGTTGGAGCAATTACACCTATAGAAGCGCCAGCAATCGTAAAGGCGCTGTATTTATTTGTTAGACCTTTTTTAGCATTTTCTTTGTGTACCAAGTCTTGAAATCTCGGATCAATACATGATAACACCATAGCCTCATATTTTTCAAAAGCACTCATAGTTTTTTTTCGTCTTTATAACAGATTTTTTACTTTTCATTGCTTCTTTTTGCTCTCATAGAAACATATGGTCTGTTGATATATCCAAAGGGATAACTTGCAAAATGTACTAATTTTGTAAAAGGAAAATAGCCAAAAAATAAAAAAGCAATAATTATATGCAACTTATTGATAAGAGGGGCCGCAATAATGCCAGAAATGTCAGGTTGTAACTTAAAAATGCTTGCAATCCAAGGACCAGCCATAAAAGATATTCCAAAAAGCATTTCTATTGCAACTTGATAAAGTCCTAAACCTGCAATTAAAATTAGGAACAGAAGTAAAATATAATCATCTGGAGTACTCATTGCTTTTACTTGAGGAATAAATATTCTTCGTAACAAAGCCCAAGAAACTCCATATAAAAAAACAATTCCACCTCCAAGCCCTATCCAATGAAAAAATTCAACCCAACTACTTAAATTGTATGACCCTCCTATAAAACCAACTAGGTGCCCAATAAACAGTATGATCAATCCCCAATGCAAACACAAAGATGCTGGACCTATAGAAGCACGACCAAAAAATCCAGTAGAGCGTGTTGTCCATAAATAATCACCGCGGACACTTATATCCCACTTGCCTCTGTATCTGCCCATTATACCGCTAAAACTACGATAAAATATTCCTCCAATAAACAGCAGGATAGAAATGTAAGGCAATCCAATGAAAAAAAAATTATCCCACATAACTTGCCTCCATTTTTTGTTCCGGTATTTTTGACACTAGTTGTGTTTCTAGATCAATGTTCGTAATTTTATTTAAAGCATCAATTAGATAAACGTAAGGTGTATTTAACTCTTTTAGTTTTGATTGTACTGGAGGTAAAAATGGTAACAAATATTCCTTAATGAATTTACCTCTCACTGAATCATTTTTTGATTCAACCGTCAGAGAAAGAAAATCTATCATCAACGGAAGATAATCCGGCATTTCTTTTTCATCTGCTATTTTTCTAAAATGTTTATATATAGCTCTAAGTTCTATCATGTATTTATTTCTGTCAGAAACTCCAGCACCAGCACATGTTTTAGGTTCATCATAGGAATGGCTTCCAAGATACAGGGAGCATTTAGGATCTAATTCAAATAAATCTATATAACTTTCATCAGATATAGTATTTTCTTCAAGAAACTTTCTTAGCAGCATTGCGGCTTCTTTATTTACATCCTCAAGTTTTTTTATCACTTCTTCAGCTTCTTTCTTGATATTTGTTATATTTGTTTCGGAAGGACTGCACCACAGTTCAGACATGAGTCTATAAACATCTTTTATTGTTTGATTTTTTTCGTTGCTACTCATAATTTACTTACCTTTTCATAGGTGACCATGGAGTCATATGATCAAAACCTGCAAAGCCACGCTCCGTATATGGATCAATATTTGCCTTTTCGCTTTTTTTCGTAGGAACAACAAAACGTTCATTTAAAAATGCATGCGATAATGCTCGGACTATTTCTTGTGCATCTTTTTCGCTCAATCCCACTTTATCAAGAACTTTAGTATCAGGTTTTTTTTCTACTCTTATACTTCTTTGATAATGTCTAATTGCAAGCTGGCGTAAAAGTGATTTTTTAACCACTTCTTCGTTTCCTGCTCCAAACATATTTGCAAGATATTTAAGAGGAACACGGAATTTATCCAACTCATCAAGACTGAGTAGGGGTCCTGTTGATGGTTTTTCCATATCAAAAATATCTTCGGTTGAAGGAGAGTTTTTTCCAGCACTAGTAAGAATAGGAGCTAAAGGTGGAATATAAAACAAACTTGGCATCGTTCTAAATTCAGGGTGAAGTGGTAATGCTAATTCCCATTTTTTAGCTAACTTATAAACAGGTGAACGTTGAGCCGCATCAATCCAATCATCACTGATACCTTCTTTTTTAGCTTCTTCGATTACTTTTGAATCAAAAGGATCTAGAATTACTTTTCTTTGTTCTTCAACAAGATTTTCATCATCAGCCAAAGCAGCTTCTTTTATTCGATCCATATCATAAAAAATTACTCCAAATGAACGAATTTTTCCTACACATGAATGGAAACAAACTGGTGGCAGGCCAGATTCAATTCTTGGATAACAAAGAATACATTTTTCCATCTTTCCACTAGTCCAATTGTAATAGACTTTTTTATAAGGGCATGAGGAAATGCAATAACGCCAATTACGGCACCTATCTTGATCGATAAGAACAATGCCGTCTTCTTCTCTTTTATATGCAGCTCCAGATGGGCAAGCTGATACACAGCCAGGGTTTACACAATGATTACAAATTCTTGGAAGATAAAAATAAAAAACATCTCTAAACTTGAGAGTTGCGTCAATTTCTCCTTCACTCATGTCTTTAAAATTTATATCCTGTTTACCGGTAATATGAGCGCCTCCAGCGTTATCTTCCCAGTTTACGCCCCAATCAATTGAAATATCTTCTTTTCCAGTTACCATAGATTTTGGTCTAGCAACTGGTTGTTGTTTACTGTTTTCTGATGAATGTAGATCTTTGTAATTGAAAGAATACACATCATTTTTGCCATAGTAATCTTTCATTTCAGGTGTGTGTGGATTGTAAAAAAGGTTGGAAAGCATATAGGCTTTGCTTCCATATCGAAGTTTTAATTTATCGCCGTCCTTTACCCATCCACCTTTCCACAAATCCTGTTTTTCCCACTGTTTCGGATAACCAATACCAGGTTTAGTTTCGACATTGTTCCACCACATGTACTCGGTTCCTTTTCTGTTCGTCCATACATTTTTACAAGCAACAGTACAGGTATTGCATCCAATACATTTTTCCAGATTGAACGACATACTTAGCTGTCCTTTTATTTTCATGTCGTTTCTCCTGTAGGAACCTTGTCTAAATCTTTTTCCTGATAAATTGGTTTCTTTTCTTTTCCAAGAGGCATCTTACGGATGATCACTCCATGATCTCGTTCAGATGGACTTGGTCCCCAATAATTGGTGTAATAAGAAAATTGAGCATATCCTCCAATCATGGTGGCTGGATTCATCAGAATTCGAGTGCTAGCATTATTATTGCCACCTCGCAGTCCAGAAAAATTATTTTTCTTTGCAAGAGGTGAGAATGGAACATTTACATGTCGCTCAACCTGATGATAGCAGATAGCCATATTTCTCGGCACTTGGTGACTTACCACTGCCCTAACCACTTGGATTCCGTTTTCACAATACATTTCCACCCAATTGTTATCTTCAACATCAATTTCTTTTGCATCGTCTGGATTTAGCCATACGGTTGGACCCCCACGAGACATGTGCAGCATAGGCCAATGATCTCTAAAAGAACTGTGTATCTGCCATTTACCATGAGGCGTAATAAATCGAAATACTTTTGATTTTGGACCAGCTTTATCTAAATTAATATCTCCAACGGCCACCATGTCTATCGGTGGTTTATTAGTTGGCAAACCTTCCCCTAATTCTCTTATTCCTTGATGGTCGTAATAAATTTCCTGTCTCCCTGAAAGTGTGTGCCAAGGCTTTAATCTTTCCACATTCATTGTGTAAGGACCGAAAGTTCTCTGTTTCCCATTTTTGTCATGTAGTATGCAACTCCATTGTGGTGTGGTGTGAATTCTCCTAGGTTGTGAAATGATATCTTTGTAATGAACTTTCCTGCTCTTAACTACCTCAACCATATCTGCAAGTGGAAGCCCTACTTTTT
>Ga0208641_1001181_pt1 | contig 13588 bp, 21 predicted proteins | sample ETN02SmetaG_2_FD_185789 | JGI IMG/M metagenome (GOLD analysis project Ga0208641, IMG submission 185789) | Marine microbial and viral communities from oxygen minimum zone, Eastern Pacific Ocean - ETNP2014F10-02SV253 (SPAdes) (version 2) | ecosystem: Environmental > Aquatic > Marine > Oceanic ... | reverse complement strand
TGGATTCACCCCCAACCTACCTGCCAATGCCATCAGGTCTGACCGCTTCAACACGTCGAATGAATCAGTCTCACCCGTCGCATATGTAACCATTCTTTCCAGCGTATCCACGCTGCTTATCTGTCTAGCAGTTGGCATTCCCATTTTATTTCTCCCGTTCATTCATTGTGGTTAGTCATGGCCCTCTGGCCACGTGAATCACCCTAGCAGCATCTAGGCAGCATTGATACCACCCTGACGGATGAATGAACGGCAACGGGAGAACGGTTCGGCACTGGTCGCAGCGTCCGCCCCATCCAGACCTGCCACGGCCACTGCCATCCATTGCTAGGCACCCTGACAGGATGGGAATGAATGAATGGATGGCAATGAATGAGCAGGATGCGGCAGGAAGAGAACAATGGATCTCCCCCACGGATCGTGCGATGCGAAGAGAGAAGGTATGCCGAACGGGGGGCACCGAGGGGGGGGTCGGGGCCTGCGTACCCGCATATGTATAGATATGGGTTCCCAGTGCGGGGGTTTTTTGGAGGGCGGGGTGGGTGCCTCCGCAAATCTGAGGGTTTGCGGGGGTGTGGCTGGTTGCCTTTGGCTGGGTTGTACCGCCCCTAGGTGGCGTTGCCGTTTTTTTCCATAGGGGTGCTTTGTTTCTGGGGAGCGTTGGAAGTAATTGAATCGCTTTGGGCGATTCTTTTTTTCTTTGGCTTTGTCCCTCCCCCCCTACCCCCCCTCCCGTGTGTCCCAAAGGGCTTGTTGGGTGGGTTTTGGTGGCTGGGTTTTTTTGTTACTGGTGGGTTACTTGGGGGTGGTGTCCGTTTGGGACACCGTGTTGTGTTGTGTAGGTAGTTGTTTCTATGGATCGGGGTTTGTTGTGGCTGTGCATGCGGATTTGTATTGGTCGGTGGATGATGAGGGTGTTGCTGTGATGCCTTCTGCTCAGGCTGCTTTTTTGGATTGGTTGTTGTTGGGGCATGAGCGTCGGCCGTTGACTCAGAAGGATTGGGCTGTTGAGAATGGGATGCATGAGGATTCGTTGCGTCGGTGGAAGCGGGATCCGAGGTTTGTTCGGGAGTGGGATCGTCGTGCTTCTGAGGTGAATGTGTCGCCTGAGCGTGTTCAGGGTGTGGTGGATGCGTTGTGGGCGAAGGCTCAGGGTGGGGATGTGAAGGCTGCGGGTTTGTATTTGCAGTATGTGGATAAGTTCACGCCGAAGCGGCGTGTTGTGGTTGATGATGAGCGGGATGCTGCTGGGTTGTCTGATTTGGAGTTGGCTGATGAACTTGAGTTGTCGGTTGCTCAGTTGCGTGTTGTTTCTGAGGTTCCTCAGTTGGTTCAGGTTACGTAGGTGTCTGTTGGGGTGTGGGGTTGGTTGTTTGTGGCGGCTGTTGTGTTGGCTGTTGATTTGACGGCTGGGTCGGTTGGTTCGGAGTCGATGTCTGAGGTGTTTGGTCGTTGGTTGGTGGGTGGCCGTGGTTGGTTGCCTGCTGGGTTGTGGTTGGGGGTTTCGTTGTATTTGTTTTGGGGGTTGTTTGTGGGTGTGACCAATTAGTCGTGTTTCGGAGTTGCATCGTGAATCTCAGTGGCGGCGTTGTGTGGCTGATGAGCAATATTTTTTGGAGCATTTTTGGCATATTGCGCATCCTGCGCGTGGGCGGGTGTTGTTTGTTCTTAGGGATGCTCAGTCGCAGGCGTTGAGTCAGTGGGCGGGTGAGCGGTACAGTTTGACGTTGAAGGCTCGTCAGATTGGTTGGACGACGTTGGTGGCTGCGCACCAGTTTTGGTTGGCGTTTTTTCATGCGGATCAGAACATTATTGATTTGTCTCGTACTGAGCGTGAGGCTGTGTTGTTGTTGAAGAAAACGAAGTACGGGTTTTCTCATTTGCCGAAGTGGATGATTGCGCGGGGGCCTGATTCGTTGGTGGATCATCAGCAGCGGATGGCGTTTGCTAATGGTTCTCAGATTACGTCGATGCCGTCTGCGTCTGATCCTGCGCGTGGTGAGTCTGCGACGTTGATTGTGGTGGATGAGTGGGCGTTTTTGCCGAATCCTGAGGAGGCGTGGGCTTCTATTGAGCCTGTGGCTGATGTGGGTGGCCGCATTATTGGTCTTAGTACGGCGAATGGGTCGGGAAACTTTTTTCATCATTTGTGGACGGGGGCGTCGGCGGGGAACAATCCGTTTGCGACAATGTTTTTTCCGTGGTCTGCCACGGAGGATCGTGATGAGTCGTGGTATGAGGCGAAGAAGCAGTCGATGCTTAGTTGGCAGTTGCATCAGGAGTATCCGTCTACGCCTGAGGAGGCGTTTATCAAGTCGGGTAACCCTGTGTTTGATTTGGATCAGTTGGAGGTCATGGCGCAGCGTTGTACCGCTCCTCGTCAGGGTTGGTTGCATAATACGTCGGCTCGCAGCGTGGAGTTTCGCGTCGCATGAGTTTGTCTGTGTGGGAAGATCCTACGGCCATGTCGGCGTATGTCATTGGTGTCGATACGGCTGAGGGGTTGGGGCATGGCGACTATTCGTGCGCTCAGGTGGTGGACGTTGCAACTGGACATCAGGTGGCGGTATGGCATGGACATATCGCTCCTGATGAGTTTGCTTCCGAGATTTTCAATATGGCGTTGTGGTATCGGGATGCGTTGACTTGTGTCGAGTCGAATAATCATGGTTTGACGACTATTACGGAGTTGCGGCATTTGGGGCATCCGAATTTGTTTCGGAAGCGTGCGTTGAATTCGGTGTCGTCTAAGGTGTCGATGGAGTTTGGTTGGAAAACGACTCGCACATCGAAGCCTTTGATGATTGATGAGTTGGGTTCGGCTTTGCGGAACAATGAGTTGGTGTTGTTTGACGATTCGACGTTTGCGGAGTTGCGGACGTTTGTCCGTAATGAGCGGGGCAGCATGTCTGGGTCGCCGCATGATGATCGTGTGATTGCGTTGGCTTTGGCTAATCAGATGCGTAAGTACGCGTTTGCTCCTGAGTTTGCGCCTGCGGTGGATGATTATTGGACGATTGATTGGTTCAATCGTCAGGGTTCTGGTGCGGTTGTTGCGCCGTTGCAGATTGGGGCGAACACGGTTCGTGGCCCGAGGCGGTTTTGATGGTGGGGAAAGGGGTACTAATGGGAAGTGCTACAAAACTGATTGTGGCCGTTACTGGACTGCTGGTCGCTGTGGGCACACTTATCGGAGCAATCAGCGTGACCCTTAGGCGGTCGTCTGAGCCGAGATCGGGTGGGGTGATGATTGTGTTGAACAGCCCCGAGGCTTACGCCGAGTTTCTGAATAACCACCCAGCGAGTCGCTAGGTGGGACACGGTTTCTTCCCTAATAGGGATCCCATTACCTAGATACGGAGTTATCTCATGGCAAGAAAGTTTGTGTCGCACACCAGTGCTTCTCAGACGGTTGATGGACCGAAGGGTCGTAACAACCGTTTGGATCGTGGCGGTTCGGTGGCGTTCAATCGTGTTACTGAAACTGGTTCGCAGAAGGCGACTGTTCGGATTGGTGGCGATACCACTGATTCTGATGGTGGCGGCGAACTGGGTTCTGGCGTGTCGGTGCGTTCGACACCCGAGAATCAGCACGGCACGACTGGCACTGTTCAGCCCGCTTCTAAGCAGCCTCGGTAGTCGTGGCGGTTTTGCCGCCTGATGCGTCGTTCAACGAGTTCGCCCGTTACGTGGAGGCCCATAAGGGGCCTAAGACGCGGTTGGAACTCAATGAGTTGTGGGCGTGGCGGCAGAAGTTGGCTGGAGTCAAGTTTGATGTGGGCCGTGGGTATCGCGGAACTTTGCCGCCCGACGAGCAGGATCTCACAATGAAGCAACGCGAATCTAAGGTGATTTCTGAGGCTCAGGCTCAGGGTCGTAACATTGAACCTGTTGGGAAGCGGTGGGTTTGATGGCTCGTAAGACCAGAAGCGAAACTTTCGATTCGTATAAGCGCCGTTTGGAGTTGGCTCGCAAGTGGCGGGAGCATGAGGGGTACGACGAGACTTGGCGGCGTTTGGCTGACTTGTACCGTGGTAAGCATTGGCCGTCCTCGACGGCTACTCAGTCTGATTTGATCACGGTCAATTTGGCTTTCAGCACGATCAATGTGATTGCGCCGTCTGTTTCGGTGAATCATCCGAAGATTGTGGTTCAGGCGAATCAGCCTGATGATCAGGATCGCGCTGTGTTTGTGGAGTCGGTCGTGAATCATTTGTGGCGGCATCACGATTTCAGGTCGCCTTTTAGGCGCGCTGTGAAAGATTTTCTTGTTTTCGGCCACGGCTGGTTGAAGGTGGGGTGGCGGTTCACTGAGCAGGATCGTGCCATTGGTGATGCTGAACGTGACGAGTTGTATAGTCAACAGGTCGCTGAGGCTGATCAGGCTGCGATGGATATGCCTGATTTGGCGGGTGATTTGCCTACCGATGATGACATTGCTGCGAATCTGCCGTCAACGATGTTGACGGTGGTTGAGGATCAGCCGTTTGTTGAGCGGGTTTCCCCGTTTGATGTGTTTGTTGATCCTGAGGCTACGTGCATGGATGATGTTACGTGGATTGCGCAACGCATTGTGCGGCCGTTGGAGGAGGTGCAGGCCGATAAGCGGTACAAGCCGTCGGTGCGGAAGCGTCTAAGTGCGGATGCTGGGTTGGATTCGTCTTATCAGGATCCGTTGGATCAGTCGCAGTTCGCTGATGAGGCTGATCGGGTCACGTTGTACGAGTTTTACGATGTTGCTTCTAACACGATGTCGGTGTGTGCTGAGCATGGCGACGAGTTTTTGTTGGATCCGACTCCGATGCCGTATGCGTTTGGTCAGCCGTTTGTGATGCTCAGGAATTACGATATTCCTGACAGGTTTTACCCGTTGGGTGACCTTGAGTCCATTGAGTCGCTGCAACTGGAACTAGATAAGACACGTTCGCAGTTGATGAATGACCGTAAACGGTATGCCCGCAAGTATTTGTACCATGAGCGGTCGTTTGGCCCTGAGGGTCGTGAGGCTCTTGAGTCTGATCAGGACGGCAGGTTTGTTCCTGTTGTCGATGAGAATAAGCCGTTGTCTGATGTTGTGATGCCGTTGCCTCAGGTGCCTGTTAGCCCTGAGATTTACAATTACAGCCAGATCATCACTGAGGACATCAATGTGGTGTCTGGGGTGAATGAGTATTCGCGTGGTCAGATGCCTGAGATTCGGCGTACTGCTACGGAGGCGAGCATTATTGCTGATGCTTCTAATGCCCGCGCTGCTGACAAGTTGGCGATTGTTGAGATCGCTATTGGGCAGATCGCTAGGCGTGTGCTTCAGTTGATGCAGCAGTACATGACGGGTGAGGCGATGGCTCGGGTTGCTTCTCGGGATGGCACCGATTTGTTTGTGGAGTATTCGCGGCCTGACATTGTGGGCGAGTACGACTTCTCTGTTGAGGGTGGTTCCACGCAGCCGATCAATGACACGATTCGTAAGCAGCAGGCTGTCAGTTTGTTGAATGCGATTGGTCCGATGATTGGCACGGTGATTGATCCCGCCCAGTTGGCTGTGCATGTGTTGCGTGAGGGGTTCAACATCAAGAATCCTGAAAAGTTTTTGATGCAGCAGCAGCCGCCTGCTGGCCCTGAGGGGGGTGCGCCGCCACCTGAGGGGGGTGCACCTTTGCCTGATCAGGGTGCGATGCCGCCGCCACCGATGGGGCCGATGTCTGCACCTGAGTTGGGGGCGTTCGCTCCGACTGGTGGTGTACCGCCTGAGTTGTTGGCGCAACTTCAGGGCCAAATGGGCTTGGAGTTGCCTGCGCTGTAAAGCCTTGTGGGACACGGTTGTTTCCCTTATAGGAGCAACCGTTCCATTTGGACTCCCTAGGAGGCTTTGTGCCTGACGAATTCACAGAACCTGATGAACCCGCCGCTGAGGTGGATATTTCAGACGGGGCTGACATAGAAGTACCAACGGAAACCGATGATTCGGAGACATACACCATCAAGGTGGATGGCGAGGATCAGGCGGTCACTTTGGAGGAACTTCAGGCAGGTTACTCGCGGCAAGCGGATTACACCCGCAAAACCCAAGAGTTGGCTGCCGAACGGCAACGGTTACAGCAAGCCGAAACTATCGCTAACGCGTTGGAATCGGACCCAGAGGGCACTCTAAAGGCGCTTTCGTCTGCGTTTGGAATTGCATCGGACAACCCGCAGGTTGACAGCGAATCATTTGATGATTCGTGGGATACCGAGGATCCGACGGCGCAACGGATAGCGAAGATTGAAGCCCAACTGGAAACGCAGGCTGCTGCCGCAAGACAACAGGCTTTGGACAAAGAGGTATCGGCCCTGAAGGGTCGGTATGGCGAGTTTGATGAGCAGGCGTTGTTTACGCATGCACTTCAGAATCGCATTCCGAATCTGGATGCCGCTTACGCTCACATGAAGTTTGGCGAGGTTTCTGCTGTCGCAGAGAAACTGCAAGCCGATAAGGATGTGACTGAGGCTAAACGTGAAGCAGCGGTGGTCGCTGGTGGCAAGTCCACTCAGTCGGGTGCTGTTTCTTCCAAGTCCTCGGGTAAAGCGCCGTCAACGATTCGGGAAGCGTTCTCTTTGGCTAAGGCCACACACGGCAACTAACCCCTAGTACGAAGAGAGACATCAAATGGCTGGTAACAGCAACTTTGACGAGATTCTCTCCACCACGCTGAACAACTATGTCCCCAAGTTGGTGGACAACATTTTCAGTGCACGACCGCTGTTCTACGCCCTGACAAACGGGCAAACGATTCGGCGTATCTCTGGTGGAGCAAAAATCGTCGTTCCAATCATCTATGGTACGAACAGCACTGCTGGTTCATACGCGACCACGGATACTATTTCCACGACGGCTCAAACAGGCATTACAGCCGCTGAGTACGACTGGAAACAGTACGCCGCGACGGTGACCATCAATGGTCTTGAGGAAGCCAAGAACAACGGCGAAGCCCAGATCATTGACCTGCTGGAAGGCAAAATCTTTCAGGCGCAGGAAACAATCATTGAGAACATGAACACCATGTTCTGGGGTGATGGCACTGGTAACAGCAACAAGGACTGGATTGGTCTGGACCTGATTGTTACAAAGCCCAACACTTCCCTTGGTGGGATTGACCCGACTGGTACGGGCAACTCCTTCTGGGCATCTACTGAGACAAACCAAGGTGGCGCTCTTACCACCGCTGGCATGGCGACCCTGTACAACGACGTTTCGGTCGGCAATGACCAGCCAACAATCATCATCACTACACAGGCTTTGTACGAGGCTTATGAGAATCTGCTAACTGACCAGATTCGGTATACCGATACCGATGTGGCCGATGCTGGTTTCCAGAACCTCTTGTTCAAGGGCGCTCCCGTCACATTTGACGGGGGTTGCACCAGTGGCGAGATGATGTTCCTGAACACCAAGTACCTGCAACTAGTTGGTCACAGCGATGTCTGGTTCAAGCCGACACCGTTCGTGCGTCCAACCAATCAGGACGCGGTTTACTCTCAGATCCTGTCATACGGCAACTTGACCTGCTCCAACAGGGCGCGTCAGGGATACCTATACGGGGCCACCTGATCCCACTACTAGGCGGGGGGCGGTAATCATCCCCTCCCCATCGGCTATTGCCGCTTCCCGCCCCTATGTTCACACGGAGGCCGCATGGCACGCGATTTCGCTATTAGTTACGGATCCAAGATTCGTCCAGCGGCACAGCCTGCCAGCGGCTTCCGTGAAACACGGCCTGAGAAGCACGCAGTTTCGCGGGACCGCAACATTGAGCGGGTCAACCCGACTCCAACTCTTGAAACCAAGCCTGACGTTTCGGTTTGTACCGTCACGACGAAGGCTGGAACTACTTGCAAGGCCCGCCCTGTTGAGGGAACGGGTGCCTGCATTTTCCACACTGAACGGCCCACCTAGTGCAGATTTCTGAGATGCGCACTTATGTGCGCTCCGTTGTTGACATTGATTCGTCTGACATTGGCGACGACACAATGAACAGGTTTCTTGGTGAGGGCTACGACGTAATCGTTTATTCGGAGAAGCGTTGGCCGTTCTACGAGGCCGAAACATCGTTTTCTACGGTTGCTGACACGAAGGATTACACGCTGGCAACAGTGGGCGCATCGGTTACGACTGGTTTGCGGGAAATAGCGGCGCTGCGAACCAACGACCACGTTGTTGACTTTGTGGGCCGCGACGCTGGCGATGTCGCATACCCGTTGGATGTGACATCGACTGGGGAACCATCCCATTGGTCTTTTTGGGCCGACACGGTACGCATGTACCCGACCCCTGATGCCGTGTACACAGTGAATGTACGCGGTTACAAGAATCCGACTGCTTTCGGTGCGGGTTCATCTGATGCAACTGAACCTTCCGATCTTCCTGAACCGTTCCACATCGTGATCGCAACCTACGGGGTTGCTCGGGCCTATGAACAGCAAGAAGATCCCGACATGGCGGTCCAATACTTGAGCCTGTTCAACCAAGAGTTAGACAACCTCAAGGGCCGTTACGACGACATGCCTGCACCTCAGCCTGTGTTGTTGAACAGCCGCCACTCTGGTCGGTGGCGGTCTGGGGCGGCGATGCCGTCTCGGCTCGCTTATTCGTGGGAGTAGGACATGGCTAAACGCCAGTTCTACATGGAGTCGCTGGAATCATTCAGCGGTGGCCTAAACCTGAGGTCCGATCAGTTCAACCTGAAGAAAAATGAATCACCTGATTTGTTGAACGTGGTTGTGGACCCCCGTGGCGGTGTACGAATGCGCGACGGTGTTGACCGTCGCAACACGACAGCGTTGTCGGCTGATGTTGAAGGCATGTGGGGGTTGCACACTGATTCGGGCACCAACCATGTCATGGTCAACTACGGCACCAAGGTCGCATATTCAACTACCGCAAACTTCACAGACCTGACGGGGATAACAGCACGCACCGATGGCACCCGCGTATACGGCATGACAATGAACAACGTCGCCTACGGGGTGTCTTACGATCAGGTGTCATTCAAATGGGATGGCGCAACAGCCTCCGATTTGGGTACGACACTGGATGGCACGGCGGGCAACATGCCGCAAGCCCAATACGTGACCTTTTGGAACAACTTTGCGTGGACGGCAAACACCTACGAGGGATCCACGGCGCATAAGACACGGGTCCGCTGGTCGAACGCTAATGACCCTGAGAAGTGGGCTGCCGACGACTACGTAGACATCGACAAGGGCGAACACGGCGATTACATCACTGCGATTGTTCCGATGGGTGATCGCCTGCTGGTATTCAAAACGAACAGTGTCCACGCCATATTCGGCTGGGACTCTGATTCATTTCAGGTTGTGACACTAACCAACGATGTTGGTTCTGTACCGCTATCTAGCCCTGTGTCTACCCCTTATGGGGTGTTCTTCTGGTATGGGCAGGCAGGCGTGTACGTGTTCAACGGTGAACAATTCGTGTGGTTGTTCAACAACTTGCAACCAGCGATTGATGACCGACGAATCACATTCGCTCAGAATCCGCAGTTGGCTTGGGGCAACAACAAACTGTATGTGTCGATTGATTGGACTGAGGATGGGTCTACGGCTCGCCGCACTTTGATGTATGACCCGACACTCAGCGAGTTGGGTGCATGGGTTCTAAGCGACATTGATGCTGGCCCCATGTTTGCCTACCGCCCACCTAATGGGGCGGGCACGGTGTATGCAGGTTGTGTCGCTAACACGGGCATCGTGGTCGATGTCGAGGATGACCAGAATCGCACCAGCGACCGTTACGTGGGGTCCACTGAGGCCCATATTGCTTCCTATTTTGTGACTAGGTGGGTCACTGGGAAGAATCCTGTGGTGAAGAAACGGTGGGGTAAGCCTCGGATGATCACATTGGCTGAGTCGTCAATCACTTTGCCGATAACAACGTATAAAGATTACGACAAGGCTGAGCAGGCTTCATCGTTTGATGTGAACATTGTTGGCCGTACATCTACGTCGCTGTGGGATACCGCCAAGTGGGATGAATCGGATCCTGCTTCAGCGTATGTCGCTGTATGGGATGCGATTGCCAAGGATTTGGTCACGGATGTAAAGGCTTTGCCGACTCTTGGGACAGCAAAAGCAATAAGTATGAAGGTGAACGGGCCGACGGGCACGAATAACACATGGGAGGTGAACGCATTGGCGTTCACATATGTCCCTAGGAGGCTCCGCTAGATGGGTACTTTGGCGGTTACTAACGATTTTTCGGCTGGGACAAGCATTGTCGCGGCCGACATGAACCAGAACTTCACTGATGTTGAGACGTTTGTGAACTCATCGCCGGGCGTGGTTCAAAACGATTTGGTTGATGCTCAGGGCGATTTGTTTGCTGCTACTGCGGCTGACACGGTGACGCGTTTGGCTGTTGGCTCAGATGGTCAGGTGTTGACTGCCGATTCGACTGCTACGACTGGTATTGCTTGGGCAGCGGGCGGGATGCCGTCCACGGGCGGCACGTTCACTGGGGCAGTTACTTTCGATGGTGCCTCCCCAATTGTGTTAGAGGGTGCCACTGCGGACGGGTTTGAAACAACTGTTGCGGTTACCGATCCGACTGCTGACAGAACTTTGACGTTGCCTGATGCAACAGGCACTGTTGCGCTACAAGACCTTGCGTTCAACGCCCAGACAGGCACGACGTACACGTTCGTGCTGGCTGACGCTGGGAAGATGATTACTTCATCGAACGGCTCGGCTCAGACCCTCACCGTCCCGCCGAACTCGTCGGTGGCCTACGCAACAGGAACCCAGATCATCGTTCAGGCCATCGGGTCGGGCACGGCGACGCTGGCTGCTGGCAGCGGTGTGACGATCAACTCAAAGGACTCCAACATGGACATCGACGGTCAGTACGCTGCTGCGACGCTGATCAAGACCGCGACTGATACTTGGTCGCTGATCGGGGCGCTGGCCTAATGGCTATTCGTCCAATCGACCACGGGATCTTCGCTAGTAGTGCTGGTGGTGGCGCGTCGTTTGGCTACTTTGCTGGCGGCACCCCTAGTTACAAGACCGTTGTTGATAAGTATGCGCTTACTGATGACAGCCGCACCACACTCGGAACGGGCCTATCGACAGGGACGTATGGCAACGTGGGTTTCGCAAACTCGGGGGTGGCGGGATACTCCGCTGGAGGCACCACTGGCAGCATCGTTGCAACGGTGGACAAGTTCGCTTTTGTTGACGATGGCCGTACAACGCTTGGTACTGGCCTCTCTGCGGTTAGCAGGGATCTCGGTGGTTTCGCTAACTCGGGGGTGGCGGGTTACGTCGCTGGAGGCGAAACCTACCCGTGGTCACGGGTTGATTGGATAGACAAGTTTGCGTTCTCCGACGACAGTCGGACAACGTTATCGGCTGTTCTAACAGCCGAGACATCGTATGTATGTGCGATGGCGAACTCTGGGACTGCGGGTTATTTCTGCGGTGGTGAACTCTCAGGGGGTGGTGGATACGTCACTACGGTCGATAAGATCGCGTTCTCCGACGACACCAAGTCAACGCTGGGTACGGGCCTGTCGGTCGCTCGGAGGGGATCGGCAGCGATGGCGAACTCTGGGACTGCTGGCTACGTTGCTGGCGGTAACGTAAGCGGTACCGTTGTTGACAAGTTTGCGTTTGCCGACGACAGTCGGACAACGCTTGGAACGGGTTTAGCAGAGGCGACCTACAGCGCGGCGGGTCTGGCAAGCACGGGGACTGCTGGGTACATCGGCGGGGGCTATGGCGAAGGTGGAACTGGCTACGCCACCTATGTAATCAGGTTTGCGTTTGCCGACGATAGCCGCACGACGCTTGGTACTGGCCTCTCCGTGGCCCGCTCAAATCTCGCTGGTTTCGCTAACGAGGCGAGTCTCGCCTAAATGAACATTCAAGACGCAATCGCGGAAATCCAGCAGCCTCGTAGCCGCTACCAGTTGATCCATTTCGTCATCGGTCAACATGACACGCCTGAGATGCGGTTCTACCAGTTGTGTTTGGAACTACAGGATATGGGGCACAAACTCCGTCTGGCGAAACTTGGCGTGAGGAAAAGCGAAGTGGAGATCCGTCGCCTGTTGGAAACGGGCGACGAACTGGACGCTCTTGAAGCCGAAGAAATACAGATCGGACTCGAACACACGCTCATCATCATGCGCGGTGCTGAACGCGAACTAGCGATCCTGACGGACCTGTTCAACGAGTCGCAGAAGTTCACCCGCGATGAGATCGAACACGCACAACCCGAATACTGGCAGAAGCGCATGACCCGACAGACGAATCTACAGATCATGGCGGGGAGTGTTGGCTGGGCGCAGTTGGATTCGATGCGGCAGATCGGCCTGTTGGACGACATGGTTGAGGAACGGGAACGCCAGTTGGCCGAACATGCCCAGATGGAGTTGACTGAATGATCTACCTGAAATGGAAACTATCCAACGACGGCGTGTGGGGCACTGGCCCTGAGGAAACGATTACCGACCGTGGCGGTCACGCCGAAGCGTCTGAATACGTTGACAGCAACGGCTACCGCATCGGCTACCTGACCCAGACAGCAGCGTTGACGGGTTTGGAAACGTGGGATGTCACCACTCAGACCGAAGCGCAGGCACTCACGTTCTGCCAGCAGTTCTATGAGGACGCTGAGGTCATGCCTGACGGGCGCATCTCAGGGCCACCACCAGAGGAATCTGTGTGATGGAATGGATCGGCTTCGCGGGGCTGATAGCCGCCGCCCTCATAAGCGGCGTTTTTGCGGTAGTCGCATCCAAGTATCGCCGTGAGAACACGGCGCAGCACGCAGCGAATCAGGTTCGACTCGACGCTATTGGCACTGACATATCTGAAATCAGCAAAGATGTCCGCTCTGTACGCGAGTGGCAGCATCGTCATTTGGAGTGGCATGCGGAGCAGGGGGCGGCGTAATGGCTGTTGTTTATAAGCCGACACACAAAATGTTGGGACAGGACCGCCGTTCTATTGAGTATGAGTTGCGAAAGATCGCAGAGAAACTAGATGAATTGAATAGCCGCGTGGCGGCATTGGAGACACCGTAATGGGTATCAGACGTACAGCAACAGAATATGGTGCTGGCATTGGCGACGAAGCGTTGGCGGTTTCGTCCACGGCGGTTGCATTGACACCCACATCGGGGGCGGTTGCGGCGATGGTCACGAACGGCGCTAACGCCGTGCGTGTCCGTTGGGGTACACCGACTGCATCCGTTGGGCACTATTTGAATCCGTATTCGGTGCTTGACCTGTACAGCGATGATCTCAGCGATGTGAAGTTTATTCGTGTGACATCGGATTCAACAATCCATGTCACTTACTTCGGGTAGGTAGTTATGCCGAGGCTTTCCCAGCGTGTAGATCAGGTTTCTACGGGGGATATTTCTGCTGTCACGGCGGGTGATGGGCTGACTGGTGGCGGCACCTCAGGTGACGTTGAACTGGCGTTGGACCCTGATTTGACAACCGTTGAGGACACGACAACGGCAAGAACTTTGGCGTTGACTGATGCAGGCAAGTTGGTTCGTATGAATAATGCGTCGGCTACG
>Ga0208641_1001129_pt1 | contig 14009 bp, 10 predicted proteins | sample ETN02SmetaG_2_FD_185789 | JGI IMG/M metagenome (GOLD analysis project Ga0208641, IMG submission 185789) | Marine microbial and viral communities from oxygen minimum zone, Eastern Pacific Ocean - ETNP2014F10-02SV253 (SPAdes) (version 2) | ecosystem: Environmental > Aquatic > Marine > Oceanic ... | reverse complement strand
CTCCACCTTTATAACCTGTCCAATGTTCGTATTCTTCTATTCCTATAAACTCCATAGAGGCTTTAAATTCTTTTTTTCTAACTTCATTGTGATACTCATCTACCGTTACAACTTTATATTCTTTTGGGTGTGATAATAACTCAGCTCCACCAAATAGTGCTTCATCGTCTGGGTGTGCTGTAATCATTAACTTATCAATCATTTCCAATAAACTTCACTCCATATTTTAATAGTTTCAGGATAAATGTCATACATCATTTCTTTTAAACATTTAGCATATTCTTGTATTTCCCATTGAGCAGTAGTTTCATCTCTCAATTCTATAAAATTCATAATAGCCTGAAATGATGCAGTCCAATAAACTTCGGTGTATTGTGATAATGGTAATACTACTCTGGCCTGTTCTTTTGCCATACCTGCATCTACCATTGTTTCATAAACTCTTTCAACTTCAAACAAATATCTTTCGTATAAATGACTCATTCTCTTTTGTTGTAATTTATCCAATTCCCCTTCTGATGCCTGTTTATTGTCTTCCGATTGTTTTCTCCATATTTCAGGAATGTAATAATCTGACACGGGGGTGTATCTACCACTAATCTCGTTCCAAGCGTGGTCTTTGGTGGGATATGATGATGTGGTTTCTATTCCAACTACGTGTTTATACCATTGTCTCATTACAAACTCTGGAGCTTTGAGATGGAATTGAACCACCATATGTCGAAATGGTGAGAAGTGTTTATGTTTTGCCAAATATCGCACTAATGCCCTATCTGACTTATCATATGTTTCTTTTCTTTTACCGAAGGATACGCGTGCCGAGTTCACTACCGTTAAGTCTGAACCTAACGAATCTATAACCTCAACAAATCCTTTATTAAGCACTTGTTTTTTCATTTTATAACCTTTAATTACTTATAAGTATCAAATTAATTTGTGTTAATTGACTTTCTTTTTATGTTTTGTGCCACGGGTTCCATCAGCATTTTTATCATACCACACGTAGGTTATTTTTTGTTTACCTTCATCTGTGTCCTCATAAGGATATATCTGCCAAGAAGCATTACCGTTGTCACCATGTGCATAGTTTTTATCCCACATACCATCAAAGGAATCTTTCTTACTGGCCACCCCAAACCAATCCAAATTATTATCAGAACTGTCAAGGGATTTCCACCATATTAAGTTTGGACTAAAGTCAAATCCAAAATCTGTCATATGTTGTAAAAACTTATGTATTTCATTCTCTACACTAAATTTCACTACTCCATATTTAAACATATTTTCACTATCGAATAATTTTATTAAGTGTGCACGTTCTACATCACTTCTGTCATTCAATCTAGATTTGACATCTTCATCACCTTTCCAAGTATCATCTTTAGTTGAAGGATGTTTTACCAATTGTGCCCTTTCTTCCCAGTCTGTGCCTAAATAAGAATCAAACATACATTTAAAATAGTCAAACCATATCTCATAACTATCCCCGTTTATTCTTAAATTATATGTCTGAACTTCTTTGTCAGGCCACCAATCAATATCAACGGTTATTGGTGATTTTTTTTCAAATTTAAATAATTGTTGATATTTTTTAGTTTTTGTCCAGTTCGGGTCACTCGTCGTATCCCCTTCTGAACGCAAAAATTTATTCATTATATCTTTACCACGTCGTAAAATTGCCATTGGGGTATATAATCCTTCAATTCCAGTGTTTCCAATGTATCCAGTTTCATTTAATCTTTCAAAATTATTCAAATCATTTTCCATTTGTTCTATATACTCCGTTGTATAACCAGGAATTTTACCATTAAGTTTCCAACGATGCGTGTCTGGGTTATCTCCTTTAAATAAATTATAACTTACACATTGAAAAGTTTTATCTACTGAAGTATATGGGTCTCTAGTACTATTATGTGTTTGTTCGTCTGGCATCGCATATAATATTCCATTATACATTGCGAATCTCATAACTTCTTCTATTGTCCTACCTGAAAACATTGCGGGAGTGCATCTTTCTTCCCATGAATAGTTCGTGACGTGGGATGTTTGGTGGGTGTAGGTCGTAGTAGACCATTCAAGTTTACCATCATCTGTTGCAACACTTGTATCTTTTCTCCAACCCATAAGAGGTGTGCCTGCACTATGTGTTGTCGAGATAGTATCAAAATATTCGTCGTCTAAAATCTTAGTAATTCCCATAAACATTTCAAATCTATTTAAATATTTTCTATTAATACCTAATATATTTCTGTTTTCAAACAATCGAGTTAATAGTGCTTCGGAAGTTACCGCTCCTGCTACTATTGTACCCTTTAATTCTTTTACTAACTTTTCAAAACCTGACTCCGCTTCGGTTCTATTATATACATGTTTATGATTCATTCTGGGTTGTCCACTTATCGTAGTTTTCCAACCATCTGGACTTATTGATTGTTCTACATTTGTAACTTGAAACAATAAAGGTAATATACCAGTACTTATATCTGGTCTTAAATGGTTTGGTAAATGCATTGAGGTAAATGCATCTCCAGGAAAAATACCTGCAGTTCCATCAATTGTAAGTTTAAGTTCTGCAATACCATTTAATAAATCTGTTAAAGCTCCTTTGGATTCAGTTGGTGATGTGTGCATTATACCTAACATTACTGATATATAGTCACTATTTCCTTCTGATTGTATAGCTCCGTTGTTATATAACGATACCTTCCAATCAGTTTTATTTGTAGTTTGCTTTCCAGCTTCTGGTGTTTTAAAAAAGTCATGAGCACTCCGAAGAGATATCTGTCCATCATCTATTTTACTCTTTTTGAAGGCCTTTACTTTTGTCTCACCTATTTTTGCATTTACTAAATCTTTATCTCTTTTAATAAGAGTATTAATCATATTTGGGCCTGATCCTTCAGATAATGATGCATTTTCATCACCCGAATTATTACCAAATTTTGCTACACGGGGTACAGCTGAATATTCTGCAATTCTGGTTACGTTATCAAAAAATCTTTCTTTTCTATCTTCAAATGATTTATGCATACTTTTAACGAAAGTTTGAACATCTATATCACCTCTATTTCGTTGTGCTATTTTATTAGCATCCAAATTTCCTCCAGAAAGAGCTGCAACTGCAACTTGGCTTGTAGGTATAGTGACTGAATAATCCATATTAGATACAATTGAATCTTTAGTCCAAGTTGGAAATTGATAACATCCATAGTAAGATGTGGGGGGATCGGGGGTTTTTAATTTTATGTCTGAAATCTTAAACTTATTAACACCATATCTTGAATTATTTATATCAGTTATTCTTGCTATACCTGTATCATTAATATCCCCCACAACATCAAACTGCCAATAATTTTGATATTCTGCATTAAATGCATTCCATATATTATCTATTACCTCTCTTAATGTTCCCACTCCCTTAAATTGTTCTTGTAACCACCTAACATTAAAAAATATATTTCGTATATATCCTTCTTCAATTTCATGTTCATTTGGAATTACTGTAGTTTCATCCGTATTTTCTTCTGTTACTTCCTTTTTAGGAACATCCTTTTTTGGTACAGCAAATTCATATTTTTTTAAACCATCGGGTGCGTTATTTAAAAACTTTCCAAGACTGGCATAAATTCCTTTTGTATCCTTTTCTAAACTAGGAGTTTTACCAATTAAAATAAACTTATTAACATCTGTAGTGATTAAATTTCTATGACTTAAAATTCTAACTGATTTTTTTATTGGTTTATTATTCTCGTCTACTTTTTTTACTCCTAAAGTTCCAGCATCTGGATCCGATATCAATTCATCCTCTATACTTCTAAATTTTAATTTAAGTTCATTAATACCAGTTACCTCACCAGCTTCATTTGTAGTCATTGAAGCATAACCTGCATACTTGGATAATATATTATCTTCAAACCAACCCCATCTAACCCAAGATGCTGCTGGAGTATCTTCTTCCATTTTATTATCGGTAATACGTGATGCCTTCAATCCCTCAAATTCTGCACCTTCTTCAATCTTCTTACCTTTAACTCCCGTATAAGTAAACCAATTTGTATTAGATGTAGGGCCGTAAAAGTCACCATCTGGCCAGGGGTCTTGTGAACCGACTCTATTTAATAACATAGATGATTTTAAAAAATTATATTTATTAGTTATTGTTACTCTAAAATAAGTTGCCAATTTTTGCATTGCTATGTTTATATTATCTTGTTCTAATCTACCTATAAGGGAAGCATCATCTGTCAATTCAATCTTTTCGAATGCCGTATCAACTGTAAATGTAGTTGTGTCTTTTCCGGCATCTAATAAACTTATACCGTGTGTTGTAAAAGTAGTTGTGCAATCAAACCCACCATCATCTCTTACCGAGTATTCAAAGTTAGTAATAATTCCAGAAAAAACATCATAATCTCCACCATTGTCGTATATGATTTCATCCAAACTACCTAAATCTTCAAATTTATCTGTTTTTGGTTTAGCTGGTGCATTCTCTTTTCCATCTTTAACTTCAAAAAATTTATTACCCACTAGATTTTTAAATGTTTTACCGTCATAATTCCAACCAACTTCTAACATAGTCCATTTACCTGGTGATAAAAAGTGAGGTGTTAATACCTCTAATTCATCTAAATCAAAAACCGTCCAAGTAACTACTGTTTTTCTTAATGCTTTAGTGGCACCTTCAAATGAAGTAGTAATGGATTTCACTCCAGCTAATGGTTTAAAAAGTGTGCCATCCGCCGATCTAGATTGTGATGGACTATATTTCATTGTCGCTGAATCTGGTGGAACATATACCTCTTTAAAACCTTTTGCTAAAGAATATCCCACTCCATTATCATTAATTCCCACTCCACCTAAAATAACAATAGGATCTATATCTCCTGAAATCCATCTTATCCACGAACTTCTTCCTTGCACTTCATTTAATTTGTTGGGCATTCCACCTTGAGTACCAAGGGCACTTGTATCTCTTGATAAAATCTTAGATTTTTCTTCTAATACTCGTTGTATTTTTGGATTTATAGGTTTTAACGCAAATGACATTCTAATATAAGGAGTTTAATTCTTCGAGTGAATTCAAAATCTCTTGTATACTAGTAGATTGGGGTATTCTAAGTTGTCTGCCTGGTTTTAAAAATATAGAACCATTAGAAATATTATTTGCTTTTGCTATAACCCACCAGTATTCAGGAGTTCCATAAAATCTATATGATATGTGTTCTAATTTATCACTTTCTCGTGAAAATATATAAATATCATCATCACGTAAAGGGATTTTAGGATATATAGTTGGTTTAAAAACTGATTTTTTATTTACTTTTTTATTTTTTGTATATTCGTATCTTGAGTTTGCCATTTTTATTATCCTAGATCAAATTCTGTACTTAGAGGTATGTCGTCTAGTATGTCTACCTCTTCTTGAGACATTGGAACTGTTGGTCTAGTTGCTCGTGGTTTATATTGATTAGGCATACCTGCTGTCTGTAATGCTTTGGATACTTGCCCAGCTCTATTTGGCCGTCCTGTATAATGATATTGTTTTTTACCATTTACCGGCTCCAATTCTATCTGTTCCATTGTAGTAAGTTTATCTTTATCTGCATATTCTAACCATGGTAAATCAAAGTGTTTTCCTTGCATGGTTTGTAAATTATTACCAACATATTTAAATCCCATAGTTGCCTCAATAACTTTTGGTAATTCTATTCCATCTATCTCATAAGGTGCGTTATCAGGTATTGAATAAGATAATGATTCTATAAAACCAGGTACTCCTTTATACATATGACCAAATGTAAACTCTGTCCAAGGTGCTGTCATTCTATTACCATCCGTATAATTTGGATATGTTAATCCTGTTAAGTAATTTAATTTTTCCCATAATGTAAATAATTCTTGTTTTGTTGTTGGTGCTATTGTGAAACCAAAACTAAGTGATCTTTCGGCTCCTTTATACACATGAACGGAATCAGCTCTACCTATATATTTTTCACTTCCCCACTCTGGAGAAATTGTATCTGTAAGTCCAGATACCGTAGCTCTAAATACTATAAACTTTTTATTAACCATATCTTTAAATTGAAATTTTACTAAATCGTCTGATGATTCGTTCACCCCATATGGTAATATATTTACTTTATCGCCGTGATATCCTGCATATGATTTTTTATGTACTCCTAACGCACCACTAATCCAGTTCGCTTTTTTCTTTGAATCACCCATTATTATTGTTGTTGCCGATGCATCTCCCGTGTTTTTAATTTTATTCCGTAATTTTACTGATTTATCAATGGATTGATTTCTCGTGCTTGGCCAAGGTGGAGTTTCCAACTCTGGATTAGTATTAAGAGAACGTTTATGACCATATGCATTTTTCTTAACTAGCTCTTTGTAAGGTAAAGTTTCATAATTTGTAGGATGAATAGCATCAATTTCGTCTTTATGTACTGTTGAATCATCTCGGCCGAGCAGGCTCTTCTGATCAATCATATGCTGTTGTGAATTTATTATATTGGCTGGTTTAGATTCTGCCCTAAATTTACCTGCTAATTCTTTTAAACCATCTCCTAGTTTTCCTAATATACCAGCTTTTTCAGCCCTTTCTTTTTCGGCATATGCCTTACGCATTCCAGCTAATATCAATCCTTCTGATTGTGATTCTAGTTCATCAAATCTCTCTCTTGCATAAGTGGCTAATTTATTTTTCTCTCCTCTACCGCCGGCCCATCCCCATTGGTCATAACCATCAGTTCTCTCATATAACCCTTGACCATCTTTTGCAAATCCCATTGAGGTTGCAACTCCTCCCCCGAGACCTTTTATATCGATAAATCTTGAAACATTAGCAAACGGAATAATACTTGCATTAATATGTAGAGGATTATATAATTGAGTTTCTTTTCTTGGTTGTAAATACTGTAATACAAATTGTTTACCTAACCACCAAAGACCATCACCACTTGTTAAAAATTTAGTTAATCTAACTTGGTCTGTTAGTGCAGTACCTAAATGTGTAGTAATTCCACCACGAACAAAATCAGTAGTATGTCCCACATTAGAAAGTCTGTTTTTTGCCCAACCATATCTATTTACATCCATTAATGATTGTAAAATTATTGGATGTGTGTTTGAGTTAGAATCTAATCGTATTTGATTCTCTTTTTTAAATTCATATCTTACTTTATATCTAAATCTATCATTGGTAGAATGTAAAAACTGTTTTCTTAATTTACTTTCTGGATATGACATCATAGAAGATAATCCACCCACCATATTAGGGAATTTTCTTTCAAAATCACTTATTGGTGATAAATTATTACCTTGATAATCTACTCTTTTTAAATCAAGAGGCCACTTAAAATTCTTACCTTGTACGTTCTTATATTGTGATTCACCCAATTTAAAATTTTTCTTAAACCCGTCATTTACTTTAAAATTTAAATCAAAAAAGTTATAACTCGAATTTCTTTCTCCAAATGTCTTCTCAAATGGATATGTTTTATTTAACTTAAATCCTGTATTTGGGGATTTCATATTTAAAGTAAATCCTTTTGCATAATCATCTACGAAATAATCCGATTGTCCTAATTTAAGTTTGTATGGTTGAAATTTTGTAAATGATCCTGGTTTAAAATCCTTAGTGAATCCTCTTGCGCTATTATCTACAAAAGAATCGCTAGTACTTAATTTATTTAATTTAGATTTTAATTCTGATAATGCCATGATTATGCGTTCGCGGCTCCAATTCCTCTTATTGTATTAATTTGTTGTCTTGATTGTTCTGCTCTCTCTACTGAACCTACTCTCATATCTTTTCTCAGTGCCTTTAATTCTTCAATCATAGGTTTCATACTAAAATCTTGTGTGTTAACTGCAGTTTCTCCTGCGTGAATAGCCATTTCACCTCGTCTAACATTAGCCACCGTACCAGGATTCATTGTGGCTCCACTAACATCTGGAGATTTAGGAGTAGCACCTCCAATTAAAGTACCTGCCCCCGCACCAATTGCTACGACAGCCATACCCTTTGCAACTGATGCAATATCCCAAGCAGAAGTAAGTCCTCCTGACATTGCAGTTTTTATAGCTGGGCCTAATGCAACTAATAAACCGACTATTCCACCAATTATTGCACCCATGGACATAAAATTTCCTTTTGATTGTTCCTGTGCTTTATTAACACTTTTCTGTGCACCGACTATTTTAGATACTTCTCCTACTTGCATTCCCACTGCAGCTGCCAACGCTTTACGTTGAATAAGATTCATACTATTCCATTCCTGTTCACTACCAACCAACCGTACTATTTCTTTTTGGGCTCCGAGAGCATCTCCAGAAAGAGATAATTGTCTAAATTTATCAAGATTGATTTGTCTACCAAGTAATACTGAAGCTTCAAATTGTGCATTTATTGAACTTTCAAGATTTAAAGAACTTTCCATAGCTTGAAGAATTGAACCCATTTCCACTCCAACTTTCTTTGCTTGGATTGCCATCTTCATTAAATTTTTACCACTATCTTTTGTAAATTTAGCAAAATCTTCAGAACTTGCTGACATTGATTCAAATACTGCTGCGGGTGATACACCTTCAAGTCTTGCCATATCGGCAACTTCTCTTTGAACAGTCAATAATTGTTCTTTTGACTTATCACTTGTGGCAGTTTGTAATTTTAAAAGTTTTGCAGAAGCAGTAGCAGAAATTCCATATTGTTTATTCAATCTTAACATCTGACCTGCCATATCAAACGTTATATCATTTATATTACCAAATTCTTCTGTTAATGCCGCAACACCTTCAGCATTTATTGCAAGTGCCCTACCAAGGCCAATCATTTGCGTATAAGCTAATCCAGTTTCATTTGCAAATTTAAATGACGCCATTGCCATCTTGGCTACTACACCTACAATCACTGCTCCTAACGCAGCGAAACCAATTGCGTTCATATTTACTTTTTCAAGATTAATCGCTGTTTCTGCAGATTCGTCGGCTACATCTTTTTGTACTTTAGCTCCTTTTTTCTGCTTCTTCCATAACTTAGATGCTTCCTTAGAAGATACTCCCATACTTTTTTGAAAGTCATTCCAACTTTGTTTAGTTTCTTTTGGTAATTCTGTCTCTTCTGCTAAATCTGGAAGCATAAAAGCTTTTTTAACTTTTTCACCAATTTTATTTTTTAGATCATCTTCCCACTTATCTATAGGAATCATTTTAGATAATAACCCACCAACTAATGGTATTTGTCCAATCAAATCTTGCATATATTTTACTGGTTTTAAAAATTGTTTAGCAGTTTCTTCTGTTATATCATGAGCTTTCTGTAATCTACCTTGTAAATCTTGTTGACTTCTTAAATATTTTATTTGATCATCAACTTCTTTATCTTTTATGTTCGCATTCTGTTTTCTCAAATTAAAAATTAATTTTGATAGATTTAACGATTGGAATTCAGACGTACCAATAGCTTCCATATTTTGTTGTATAGTTGCTGAAGCATCAACTACCAGAAATAAAGATTTTGCTAATTTTTGAGCATTCTTATTCTTATCTTTACCATATTTGACTATTAATCTTGATGTTTGTTTTAAAAATAGTTCAGACTGATTTATTCCTTTCATTGTTTTAGCTAAATCTACAGCAATGTCTGCCTGCGCTTGAAATTCTAAACTTACAGCTTTATAATCCTTTTTATAAGCTTCTAATTCTTTTCTTTGTACCCGTAAATTTCGTAAAGTTTTGTCCTGAGCTTGAGATAGGTTCTTACCTAGTTTTTCTAAAGCTTTGATTTCCGCTTTTACTTGTTTTATTGAGGCTTGGATGTTTTTTTCTGCCATTATTTACCGTATATTAAATGGCCTTTGTTGGCCAAGGTTGAAAAATTAATAAACTAATTAATATGTAAAAATTAAAGACGTGCTAACGCAGAAAGTCTTGCATCAAGTTCTGGATCTTCTTTTCTACGTTTTTCAACATGTTTTTCAAGATCCGATTCTAAGTCAGCACTTTTCTTCAACATCTTTTTCATTGCAGGGTCTGCAGATAATAGTTTTGCTATCTGTTTCCCTTTTCTTGAAGCTAATGCTCGAAGGAATTTACCGACAAACTCTTTTAAAACAGTTTCATTCTTATATTTGTATTTTACCATATTAATTTTATACCTTGAATTGGTTACGTATAAATATACAAAAATCTATTTTTTGAACTTAGGCACTTTGATAGCCCTTTGTTGTTTTTCTAATTGTTTAGCTTCTTCTTCGTAGGTTGAAGAAAGTTTTTGAAGATACCATCTACGTAAATAGACTGGCATTGAGTATAAGTCATGAAAGGTAAAACTACCCTTTCCATAATACATTAAATCAAATATTTGTTTGTGTATTTCTAGTTTATAACTTAACGGAAGGCCAAAAAAACTGAACCGTCATAGGGACGGTTATTTCTACCCCCTCTCCACCATCATCTATAACAATATCCATATCTATATCTGGGGTTATTTCTTGATAATGACTTCTAAAAGCTTGTGAGTCTTGTGTGAAAAACTCATTATCTACAAAGTTATTAACAAATGCTCGTTCAGAATTACCATCTACTGAAACTATCATCTTTTTAAATCGTGTTGTTACCTCTTTGGAAACTCCACCACTTACTTTAGATAATGCTTCTAATTCCGTAGTAACATCCCTCTCATCACCATCCGTTAATAATTTGAATTCAATTGTTCTTTCTGATTGTGGAAGTTTAAAACTAAATAAATTCTTCCCTTTTTCTTGTTTAGAAAAATCTATTTTTTTATCTTTTAATGTAGTTAAATCAAAAGTATGTTCTTTAGATTGACCTTGACTATCAGCATAATCAAAAGTGTATTCTTTACCATATGCAAGAACCCTTGCAGCGATAAATAATGCATTTTTATCACCAATCAACATACTATTTGTATTGATTTTCTTATCAACTATCAAAGCGTCCAATAATTTATCTAACACAATACCTTTTTGAATAAGATTTTGTGAAGTTAAAATATCTTCTTCTTTGGCAGTCATGTATTTTATTTCAATTTGCCCTGAAGATAATGGGTTGTCCTCGGAATAATAATATCCCTTTGAGGGCAAATCCACTACTTCCGTAGGGAATTTATTTTCTGCCATTTTTACTCCTATTGGATTAGAGTTATAACCTAATTATAACTATTCTTAAAACTATTTAAAAACCTAAAAATTTTTAATTACTTTGCTTTTCCTTTGGTAACTGCGTCCCAAACAGGTTTCAACACTGCATCAAAAATAACATCGTCTTTCTTAGAAGGCGAAAGTTTTACTATTTTTTCTAAAGTGTAGAAAGCCAAAAGGCACCATTCCCAATTTGCTGCTATCCATTCACTCATTTTTATTCTCCGTTTTAATTAGAATTGTAAGATTGCGTAGTCGTACCGCAATGTTAATTCAATATCTACTGGATCTGTTCCATTTGCAAAATCTACATCATTGAAGTTAACATCTTGTGCCCACGCACCTTTTAATGTCCATTCTTCAACAATATCTCCTACTGGACCCAATAAATTAAATGTAATATCTTTCTTATAAAAATCTGAGTATCCATCACGACCTGTTACTGATTCGTGGGATAATCTCACCCATTCCATACATGCTTGTGCGGCGGATGGTACAATAGGATCATATAATGTAAGTGCTAATGGTTGCCACTCACCTTTACCTTTAATGTATCTCTTTACATTAATATGGTCTAATACTATTTCTTCAAATGTTATTTGGGGTCTTGCTGCAGTTTTTATTAAATATGCGGGTAGACCTTCAATATACATGACATACCGGTTTTTAGTTTTTGGTTCAAACGGTGTGAACATTATTTCTGAAGGATCAATTAACTCTGGCATTTCCAATTCTCCTATTGTTAAATTCTGTACATTTTGTACTTCAAGTATAAATATCAAACAATTTAAAAAAAATGAATTTCTAAATATGTCAATTCATAGAAGTTTTTTAGAAGTTTTATTAGGCAATAAAAAACCCCACAATTTGCAGGGTTTCTTATCTCGATTTTTCGAATTAGTCTGGGAACGATGCTCCTGTGGGTAATACCACGAAGTCAAGAACAATAAATTCCGCTGTTCTCGTAGGTTGGATAAATATCTGTCCTACAAGACGGTTTCTATCAACAACATCAGGTGTGTTATTGCTATCGTCCATCACTACTCTAAATGCGTTCAAACCACTATTGGCCTGTACACTTTCAAGGTATGGATTAACAATATTCAAGAAACGATTCCTTGTTGCTGTTGTGTTCTGTTCGAAAACTAAATATCTTGAGGATGATGCGATGAATTTCTTCAATGCAATCAACAATCTACGAACATTAATCCTATCAAGTGCTGAAGGTTTAGACTGAAGTGTCTTCTGTCCAAATACCGTTACACCTTGACCTGGGAATGTTGCAATTGGATTAACTCTATTTTCATACAGTTTATCTCTCTCAGCGTGAGTTAATCGTGTTTTAGCTTCTAATACTGAAGTTAAACCACCACGATTTAGACCAGCTGGTGCAAACCATTCGTGTGCTATCTTATCTGTAAAAGAGATTACACCTGGTAGAACAACTGAAGGTGGCACCCAAACAGGTAATTGTGTTTCAGAATCAACTACTTTAACCCAAGGAAAATAAGTCCCTGCGTAATTAGTATCTAATGCACTTATACCGTTTGTTGCGTTATCAATTGAATCACTCCATGCAAAACCATCTAATACATAGAAAGCATCACCACGAGCTTCAATTTTTGAAATTGCGTGGTTGGTTACTGCACTATGTACAATTGAACCACCTTTACTATGAAGTACACCTGGGATAGCCAATAAATTAATATCGAACTCATCAGGATTACTTATAGCGTTGATTGCTCGTTTGTATGCTACAGAACCACTTGCTGCCGCGGATGATAAATCAAATCCTTGTGTGTTTGTACCAGAAATATCATTTCCAGTAGCTTTAATCACAGTTGGATCATCACCATCAAATCCCCATTGTAGAGGCATTACAAATTTCCTCTGTGCAATGTCTGAATTTGCTAATGTTATTGCTGTTGAACTATTTGCTGCCGTAGAAACATTTAAGTCTCCTGCTGCGTTATCATCACCATTCATATTTGCTAATGAAAATACACTATTTGAACCTGTGGTTGCATTATAAGGAATAGGAGCTAAATACTCTCTATTATCCTTTAACTTATAATCAAAACCATAAAATACGTTTTGGTCAAAATCACCAACACTATTTTTCTGTTCTGATTTAAATGTTATTGTAGGTACATTAGCACCTAATACTGGATTATTCACTGCTTCAAATCCAAAAGGTACTACTGTTTTAGCCAAGTTCTTAAGGTCTGCATAATCTCCAACACGAATCCATTTAGATTGGTTTGGCCAATCACCTTTATAGGTTAATTTACCATTTGAATCAATTTCAACAAATCTATCACCAATTTTTCTTGCGAAATAGTTGTTTGAAGTTCTATCAAAATTACAATTATCAAACTGTTCAAGAACTATATTATCATCTGCTTGTGCTGGGTTATTTTTTCTTACCTGTACAGAGAATTCACCATAATCCGAACCAGGAATTGAACCAGCCGCTTTAATATTCAATACACATACTTTAAATTCTTCATTCACACTTGTTCCGTGAGATAATGAATAAATTCTAAATAAGTTATTGTATGAACGAGTTGCTGTTGCTCCTTGGTCAATTACGATTGGTGTTCTTGCCACAGAATAATCACTATTACCTGTCCAAGTTGCTGCTACACCAGTTGCTCCATATTGTGCTGAATATCCAGTTCCACTTACAAAATCTTGTCCAGCCGATGCGGATGAACTACCTGTTACTGATAATCCAGTCCAAGACTGATGATTATTGTGTGCAGTTTCTTTAAATATTTTGTAAAGGTATACATTTGATGTATTGTTCATTGGATCAGAACTAATCACTTTATCAATAAA
>Ga0208641_1001124_pt1 | contig 14045 bp, 11 predicted proteins | sample ETN02SmetaG_2_FD_185789 | JGI IMG/M metagenome (GOLD analysis project Ga0208641, IMG submission 185789) | Marine microbial and viral communities from oxygen minimum zone, Eastern Pacific Ocean - ETNP2014F10-02SV253 (SPAdes) (version 2) | ecosystem: Environmental > Aquatic > Marine > Oceanic ... | reverse complement strand
AAATCAACTCCAGGATTTCTTGCGAGTTTATCAATTTCAAGTCAGTCTGAATCAACGTGGGAATTAGATAAAGGTTTAAGAGTTCCTAAGTATCTTACGTGTTCTTGTTCTTTTAGATATATTGGAAAGTATAGACCTTCAATGATAGGTAAACACTTTGATTTTGATTGGATATCTAGTGATTTTGATTTTGATTCATTTAAAAAGGATCCAGCAACAACTACTGATATGACATCACCAGAACGAACTAACTATGAAGGTTTATTTCCTATATCACCAAATCCAGCTACAGAAACTAGTGGAATTAGTGATGACAAGAAAAATGAACAATCGGTGAAGGGTTAAATTATGCCAAGTAGATATGAATTTACAAAAGTAATGAGAAACAAAAAAGGACAAAGAGTTTATAAACCAACTTTATATCCTAATATTCCCCTAGACGATAATGATATTTTTTTATGGACAACTGATGGTGATAGATTGGATAATTTAGCTTTTAAATATTACAAAGATACTACCTTATGGTGGATTATATCTAAAGCAAATGATAATATATCATATGGTAGAGTTGCTTTGGAAGCAGGAATACAAATTAGAATTCCTATGAATATAGAAAAGGCATTAAAAGATCTTGAGTTATTGAATAATAAATAAGGATGAAACATGCTTCAGTTAAATCCTATAGATAGTGCGATAAGAAAAGAGTTACATTTCAGAGAAGCTTCAATTGCTAAAACAGTTTTACATTCTGCAAAAGATCCTCAAACTGGAAAATCTAATGAACTTGCAGCTTCTTTTTATCCTCTTGGAACAATATGGATTAAAATGACTTCTCCAGTTAAAGATAAGAAAGCCGGAACACAAGGAGTTGTTATGTTAGGTGGTGAAATGTTAGATCCTGATGGTGATAGAACCTTTTCAAAGATGAGGCATGGTTTTGATGAAGTGTATACTCAACCAATCACAGATGGTGAAGGTGAAATACAATCTTCTTATTTTCGACCGCTGGCTGGTGTTAAAGGTTTAAGTTCTACTTATGATGGTGGAATGAAAGCAATTAGAAATGCAACAGTAACTTGGTCATGTTTTAGTTTAAAAGAATTAGATCGACTTACTCCTTATTTTTTATCTCATGGAACAAGTATTCTTTTAGAGTGGGGTTGGACTTCCAGTAAGATTGAAGGTAAAACTTTTACTATGGATGAAATTGAACAAGGTGAATGTTATACTGATATTCAGAATAAGATTTTAAAAAATGGTGGAAATTATGATGCAATGTGTGGAGTTATAAAAAACTTTGCTTGGTCTCTTAGAGAAGATGGTGGATTTGATTGTACTACTGATATAACTTCTTTGGGTGTAAGTATGATTGATAATAGAGTTAAGCAACCTGTTGACCTTAAATATACTATAAGAGAAGAAGTAGAAGAAGATGGTACTAAAAAAACATATCAAATGATTCCAAAGGTTACAATGCCAGCATATATAAAAGATTTATCTAAACAATTAAGAGAATTTGCAGAGAAAAAGGGTGCTGGTGTATTATTTATGGAAAAGGAAGGTGGTTGGTTGCATTTTGATGTAGATATAGGTCCTTATGTTACATGGGGTTGGATGGAAGATAATATTATAAGTAAATTTCTCTCAAAGGTTAATATAAGTACTAATTTAATTTTATCTGATATGAGAAGTATAATTAAAGGTAAAAGTACAATAATTCAGAATCATGAACGATTATTAACAACTGATAGAAATTCTTTTATAATACCTGGACAGTGGCCAGCAGAAAGTTTAAAAGATACCAGTTTAGGTGATGTAGTAGATAGTGTACAAGAAGATGCAACGGAATTGATTGCAGAGGCTTATAAACCTGAAGAGCCAGAGGCAACTTCAGGTTGGAGATCATGGGGTGTGGTACAATTTCTTCAAATTGATCATGTAGTAGATGCAATCCAGGCCGCACCTGGTATTATTGCAGGTTTACCGGCGCTTTATTGGTCTGCTATAAGCGCAGTTCTTGACAGTGTAGGTGATGATTTTCATGAGGAAGTTACAAGAACAATAGCTAAAAGGGTTAATGATGAATTTGATAAGTTTGCAGTTTCAGAAAACTTAGAAGATGGTGGTTATTTAAGAAATTTACTTATTCATTGGAAAACTATTGAAAGAGCATTTGGTGAGGTTGCAACTGTAGAAGCTGGGTTAAAAAATTTATTTGAGGAACTAAATAAGGATTGTGGTCTTTGGGATCTTTCAATAACATCTGATCAAAATAATACTGGTAGAATGATGGTTATTGATTTAAATTGGGTTAATAATTCAATAGAAAGTTTAATAGAAGATGAAAGTAGATTTGAAGATGGTGAGGTACATGGAAGATTGTTTAAGTTTAAAACTTGGAGAGAAGAATCATTAGTAAAAACTCAGACGATGGACGGTAAATTACCTTCATCTATGGCAATGGCTGCTATGTATGGTAGAAATACAAGTGATGAAACAGTAGGAGAAGAAGATCCGCAAGGAGAGGGTGCAGGAGCTTTATTTAAGGATAAACAAGATCCAATTTTAGGTCCAATGAAGCAAGGGTGGAGATATCCGAGTTTTGGTCTTTTGGATCCAAATCCAGATGGTGATGTAAGAATACCACCTTTAACATTAGAAAAAGGTCCAACTTTAGGTGAATTAACACCAGATGATGAGGATGAAGTATTAATGAAAACAGAAGGTGGAAGTAGTGCACAAAAAGGTGGTGCTGGTTCTGCAGATGATGATAAAATAGATACTACAGATTATGTGGCAGTGATGGATACTATTAATGCTTTAAAAAACAAAGATCCAAAAACATTACCTGCAGCGCAACATGTATATAATCAATATGGTGGTATGAAAAGTCATTATATAGACCAGATGAAGTGTTTAATTAATTCTGCACCTGGAGGTACAAATAAAGCTACCGCTGACATATTAGTTCCTATAGATTTATCTTTAACGTTAGATGGAATTGGAGGGATTTATCCAGGAAATGTATTTTCTTCTGATTATATACCTGCCGAATATAAAAGTACTTGTGTATTTCAAGTAAAGTCAATATCACATGAAGTAAATGATTCGGGATGGGACGTTACTCTTGAAGGACAAATAAGAATATCAATGAGTAGGGTTGCAAATAAAGTAAAAATAGCAAAAGCGGGATAATAAGATATGCCAACAATAAAAAAAATAATTGAAACAACAGAGAGAACTGTAGAAAATCTTATTACTAAAGAAGGCGAATTTCAGTTTCTAAATGGTGGATTTGTACGAGAAGGTGTTCCATATCATATTCATTATACAATAAATAAAAAAGAATATTATATGACTGGACCTGAACATCATCCACTTTTATCTAAGTTAATGATTAGAAGAAAAAATGATTCTATATTTTCACAGTATATAAATGTTTTTCCTGCTAAACGTGAAAAGTATTTAGATGCACATTCTTTTGAATTAACTGAAGGTGATTTAGAAACAGGTTATACTCGAAGGTATTTTGCTAAATTAAAATCTAATCCTATGTCAACACCTATAGAGATAAAAGAAAAAACCTTTAATGGTAAACATAAGAATTATGCTAAAACATCAATAAAGTGGAGATTGAGTGGAACAAAAGATGAAATAGAAAAAAGTAATTTAGCAGCATTTAAATTGGCATCAGAAGATATTCCTAATATAGCTACTAATTTAGATCCTTTAGAATTTTGGGAAAGTGATGCTCCAAGCCAGAATAGTGTAGTTAGTGAAAGATTAGAAAAACTTAAAGTATTTAAAGCACCACCAATTGTTAAAGCTCCTAAACCAAAACCACCAGCAGATATACCACCATTACCATCAATGCCTTTGGTTAGGTTATCAAAACCTAAAGGGTTTAAAGTTAGAAATCCTCGATTGCCAGCAAAAAAGAAAATATTAGCACCAACAATTTCAGCACCAGCAGAAACCCGTAATACTGTAAGTATACGGAGAAAAAAGTTATCAACTCAAACTGGTAGAGGAAGACCGAAGGATAGAATGGAAAAGTCATTAAGTCCATTTAAGTCAGTTAACAGAGGATTAAAGGATAAAACTTCAAAGAGTAGAATTAGAAGTACTCCAAAGAGACAACCTACATCAAAAGGAAGAAGCTTACGGGAGTAAAAAATAATGACTGTTTAACATAATTTAGTATACTATATATTATAAAGGTTATAATGATAATAGAGACAGTAAATCAGTTTCGCAGGTTTCATAGTAAATTCAAGTCAGAGGATTGTATAGTAATACCAATCTTTTCTGATACTAACTTGCATCCGCAAGAAAATACATTATCACTTCTTTATATATCCTTCATTGACGGTAAAGATTATATGTTACCATTTAGTCATAGTGAGACAATTAATCTTGATATATCCTACCTTGATAAACTCAACTCAGACAATAAAAAGTATACATTTAATAAAAAGGAATTATTACATGCTATTCATTTGAAAAATGTGATAGATGTAAATCTTCAATATTATATGGAGTATAATGTACCATTAAATGTAGATGACATTTCTACATTAACACATAACTTTTTTAATAATAAATTTTATAATAGAAATAATTTGAATTCAATTATACCTACAATGAAACACTTAGAGTATTGCAGAAAACTTTCAAATGAATTAAAAAAGCATATTAATTTGCCAGTACATGAGTATTATAATAATGATGTATTAAATAATTTACAGTATATAGAATCAAATGGATTAAAAACATTAAATGATATAGTTTTTAGTGAATATAATTTGTATACTTCTACAGGTCGCCCATCAAATAGATTTGGTGGTGTTAATTTTGCAGCATTGAATAAAAAAGATGGTAGTAGGAAACCTTACATAAGTAGATTTGGAACTAAAGGTATGTTGGTTGAGCTTGATTATGATGCATATCACTTACGATTGATAGGTAATTTAATTGGTTATGAATTTCCTAAAGGTTCAGTTCACGAACACATGGCTAAATTTTATGGGTGTGATTATAAAGAGTCAAAGAATCGTTCATTTAAATATCTGTACGGTCGTATTCCAATAGAAGTAGTTCAAATGAATCCATTTTTCAGTAAAGTTCATGATTATATTAATGAAATTTGGAGTGGTTATAAAAAAGAAGATTTTATAACTTCTAATATTTATAGTAAGAAGATATACAGGAAAAATTTATCAAATATGAATAAGAATAAGTTATTTAATTACCTTATTCAATTGACAGAGACGGAAAATAATATGAGAATGTTAACAGATTTAATTTCTCATCTAAAGGAATTTAAGTATGAAAGCAAATTGGTATTATATAGTTACGATAGTTTTTTGTTTGACTTTAATATGAACGATGGAACTAGATTTTTAAATGCGGTTAAAAGTATAATTGAGCAGCTTGGTAAATATCCTACAAAAGTAAGCAAAGGAACTAATTATCATAATATGGAAGACATTACAGAGAAATTAGCATGAATACAAATATATCAAAAATAGTTGACGAATGGTCTTATAGGTTATCATTAATAGAAGGTCATGATGGACTTCCTGATATTGAAAGTTATAGTGATCTCACAGTATTAAAATTTATTTTAACTGAATATGAATGGCCTATTGAAGCTTGTTTTGAACTTTTCAAAAAAATTGGTAATAAAGTTATAATAGGTGAAATGTCTTTAGAGCAGGGAAATGTTGAAAAAATTTATCCAAAAAAGGATTTTCCTAAGTATAGAGGAAGTCGAAAGGTAAAGCCTTTTTCTAAAGCTATATTAAATTCAGCAAATGTTTGGATTGCAGATTATATTAAAAAACTTGAAGCGAAGAAATTTGGTTTAGGAAAAGCAATATTGGATACAACAACAAAGCAAAATATTCCACAAATTAAAGGTGGAAAACCAAATAGAATACAATATACAGTAGAATTTCCAGAAATTGGACGTGATGGTAGAAAAGAAATATTTGCAGCTGCTAAATCGTTAACTGGAGATAAATATAAAACAAAGTATACTAAAAGTAAAAAAGCAGGTTCTTCTGCTGGAAGTGTTATTTATAATGGAAAGGGTGGTTATGCTGATAGGGAGGATTTAGAAATATGGGTAAGCTTTAAAGGTGGTAAAAGTTCCAAAACTGCCGGAAAAACATCTACTAATGTTAAAGAGGGATTTGTTGGTTTATTTTTCCAATCTAAGTGGACTACGGTTGTTACTAAAGATAATATAGGAGAATGTGTTAAAGATTTGTTGGGTATAGTAGATAGTTTGGCAGGAGAAAATAGTACTACAAAAAGCGCTTTGAAAAAATATTTAAAAACAATACCATCTTCTAATCCATCAAAGGCCTTTTTAGATGAGTTAAATCAACCATTATCTACATCCACAACATTAAAAGAAAAATATTCAACTTGGACATGGGAAAGAGCTACAGATTTTGATAAAGTAAGGAAAAAAGGTGCAGAAATTTGTGGAGTAAAAGCAGATAAGTGGAATCCAGGAGATGTATATTTAGTAAACGGTTCATTGAAAACTAAAACAGGACCTGGTACTACTATTACCACTAAAATAGCACCATTAAATGCTCAATTTGTAACTAAGTGGAACGACACCGATGGTGAAGCTGTTAGTGTTTCATTAAAACAAAAATCTGCTCAAGCAGGTAAAGGTAAATCTTATCTTAAAAAGGTTGATGGAGATTTATCGGTGTTTGATTATAACTTGACTAAAGAAGAACAAAATACGTTAGGTGAAGATAGAGAAACTTGGGCTGCTGCGTATATGGAGCAAATTGATACTTGGAGAGCTGAAATAAAGAGTACGTTACCGCCAAAATTGTATGATTATAAATCAGGAAAAAGTTTGATGACCTCATTTGATGGATCTGATGATTCAGCAGAGTTTGTTTTTCAAAAATATGCTTCTATGAAGATGTTTAAGTTTATGGTTGAAAGCGATAAGGTAAAAGATGGAAGTATATTTGTTGATACTGCAGCTTTTGCGGCTGGTTTAACTGGTTTTAATCCAACATTTTTTAAGATAAAATCAAAGTCAACTGGGGCTAAAGCTCCTGTTGAAAGATATGTAGGTAATGGTGGATTGGAATATGTTGATAAAATTAAGATAACAGATACTAATTCAAATGCGGGAATACTTTTTACTTTTAAAGTTAAGAATCCTATTATGGGTACGGCTGATGTTGATTTGAATATTAGATTTAATGGTTCAACTCAAGCAACTTTAGAATTACTTTCGGTGAAGTGGTAAGATGAAAACCCAACTACTTTGCACATTCGCAAAACGAAATAGACTATATGATATAATAGATTTAATTATAGAATGTAATGATATTTTGTTTGATAAGGTTTATGTATTTCAGAATGAAAAAGATCATCATCAATTAATATGTACATACAATGTAGAGTTAACAGATGATTATATAGACAATGCAAGAGATACAATTTCGTTACATAGAAAGAAACAGACTAATACTTTATATACTATTAATGCTCTTAACGAAATAATTCGGAAAGAGAATAAAGGGGTTTTAGATAAAACTTTTCCCGTACCTTGGGAAAATTATCATAATTCACTATTACTTACAAATGAAGAAGGTATTAACATCATTCCTACAAGGATTTATACTATAATTGATATTAAGACGTGGGATAGAACAACTGTAATTTAAATAAAATAAACCAGTATTTTGAGAAATTAGGCTTATATATATAGTATCAGACCATAGTATATATGGTTGTGTTTTTTGAAAATTTGAAATGGGACGCATCAGCAGGCATGTTGATGTGGGGTTGACTGAATAACAGGTTTCGATAAGGGCTTGTAATGTATCCCGATTCTTCTTGTGGTAGAAGAGTATTCACCTAAATGTTGGTAATACTGGATGACAATCTATGAGGGAGTTTGAGTCAAACTAACTTGAAAAAGTAGCCTACTTTTTCGCTTCACTGGGAGTACCCGAAAGGAAATCTCCCTGAGAACTGGCCGAATAAACCAATCTTTGAGGGTTAAGGCAGTTGTTTAGAAGTTGTATTCGCCTCAACGATGTTAATAGCATTGAGAGAGAATCGTAGTAACTTTCGGAAACAAAGTGTGAAGGCAAAAATCAGAGTGATTCAATGTGGAATGGCTTTTCCACACCCCCAAAATTTCAAAACTCGGAGGATAACCGATGACATAAGTATAATACACTAAACAGAGACGAGGTTTGACAGTACCAAAAAGACTGTTGGTGTAAAACACCTAAAAGTTTAGTGTATCGGATGGTATCTAAAGAGGGACGGCGGCGGGCAAAAGTTTTAAAAGTGGCTCAATAATTTTCAGTTTCCACCAAATTAACAGACTTGAAAATGACGGGCCACTTTTTTTTATTAAATGTTATAAAAATAACGTGAATTTTAAGTAAACTACTTGATATATATTACTATAAATGGTTACGAAGGGTAATCATTGAAAAATACTAATTAAATAATAAAACATGGAGATAGAAAATGGACATTAGCGCAATAAAAAAACGACTTAATCAACTTCAAACTACGAATACTCGTACTTCAAATCTTTGGAAACCTCAACCAGGCAAAACCTTAATTAGAATAGTTCCTTATAAATTTAATAAACAAACACCGTTTATTGAACTATTTTTTCATTATGACATTGGCGGTAAGAGTTACTTATCACCAATCAGTTTTGGTCGTCCAGATCCAATTGAAGAATTTGCTGATAAACTAAAATCATCAGGTAATAGAGATGATTGGAAATTAGGTAAAAAGTTAGAGGCAAAAATGAGAACTTTTACACCTGTAATTGTTCGTAGTGAAGAAAAAGAAGGAGTTAAATTCTGGGGATTTGGTAAAACAGTTTACCAGGAACTTCTTTCAGTTATTGCAGATCCAGATTATGGTGATATTACAGATCCAGTAAATGGTAGGGATGTAGGAGTCGAATTCAAAACAGCCGAAGAAATCGGTGCTTCGTTTCCTAAAACAACTATTAGAGTTAAACCCAACCAAACTCAGATTACAGAAGATGCAAAGGAACTTGAAACTTTGTTAAATTCACAAAAGGATATTCGTGAAATTTATAACGAACAAACTTATGATGAATTAGCAGAAGTTTTACAGAAATGGCTAAATCCTTCTGAAGATGATGAGGAAACTGATACTAAAAAAGAAACTGAAAAGTCTTCTACAGTATCTACCTTACAAAGTAATACAACTACTTCTGATGCATCCGCAGCATTTGATGACCTCTTTAATAGTTAAAGAGGAGAATTTAAATGTCTGTAAAAGATGAATTAGCAAGTGTATTAGCTGATAATCTTAACAAACAATTCAAAGATACCAAAGTTGCTTATTTTTTAGACGGTTCTGATACAACTCCTACAGATATAAAGGATTTTGTTTCAACAGGATCAACTCTATTAAATTTAGCAATTTCGAATAAACCTAATGGTGGTATTGCAGTAGGAAGAATCACAGAAATTAATGGTTTAGAATCGAGTGGTAAATCTTTAATTGGTGCTCACATTCTTGCGGAAACACAAAGAAAAGGTGGAGTAGCAGTTTATATGGATACTGAGACTTCCGTGAGTAGAGAATTTCTTGAAGCTATTGGAATAGATGTAAGTAATATGTTATATTTACATTTAGAAACAATAGAAGATATTTTCGAAGCCATTGAAAAAATTGTTGTAAAGATTCGTGAATCAGATAAAGATAGATTAGTAACAATCTTGGTTGATTCTTTAGCAGCAGCTACTACTAAAGTAGAGTTAGAGGCTGATTTTGAAAAAGACGGATGGGCTACATCTAAAGCAATCATCATATCAAAAGCGATGAGAAAGATTACTCAAATGATTGGTAGACAGAAGATAGCTTTAGTATTCACTAATCAACTCAGACAAAAACTAGGAGTAATGTTTGGAGACCCTTGGACTACAAGTGGTGGAAAAGCATTACCATTTCACGCTTCAACACGTATCAGATTGAAAAATGTTGGACAAATCAAAGATAAAAAGACTAATACAATCGGCATGAAAATGAGAGCTCAAGTCATTAAAAATAGACTAGGTCCTCCCATGAGGCATGCCGATTTTAATTTATACTTTGAAAGTGGTATTGATGATGATGGTAGTTGGCTACAGGTATTAAAAGATCATAAATTGTTAAAACAAGGTGGTGCTTGGTATACGATGAATGACCATCAAGGGAATGAAATAAAGTTTCAATCTAAAGATTGGTCAGAACAGTTAAAGGATACTGAGTTTAAAGAGTATTGCTATAATTTAATTTGTAGTAAAGCGATTCTTAAATACGATAAAAACTTTGGAATTGATGATATAACTGTAGCAGAAGAATCTGATGAGTAATGATAGATACATATCTATATTAAATGAAATAAGAAAACACGGCGGCGAGATAGATTCAGGGAAGCCTGATGATAAGGTACTGATAATAGATGGCCTGAATACCTTTATAAGAGTATTCAGCGTTATACCAACTCTCAATGATGATGGGATTCACGTTGGGGGAATAGTTGGTTTTTTGAAGTCAGTCGGTTATGCAATTAAAATGCTCAATCCCACCCGATGCATAGTTGTATTTGATGGCAAAGGCGGGTCTGTCCGCCGCCGTAAGTTATATCCAGAATATAAAAAGAAGCGTAAGACAAAGATACGTCTTAATAGAGCTAATGATTTTTCTTCTGTAGATGATGAACAAAAGTCAATGTTTATGCAGGTTCAACGTTCTGTTGAATATCTTGAACAACTTCCTATAACTATACTATCAATAGATAATATAGAGGCTGATGATACCATAGCTTATATTTCAACTAATGTATTACCTAAAAGTGATATTATTATAATGTCAACGGATAAAGATTTTATTCAATTAGTAGATGATAGAATAAATGTTTGGAGTCCTACTAAGAAAAAATATTATGATACTAAAGAGGTATTAGAAGAGTTTGAAGTTCCTTCTAAGAATTATTTACTTACAAGGATTTTTGAAGGAGATAAGTCTGATAATATAACAGGAATTAATGGTATAGGAAAAAAGACTTTATTGAAAAATTTTCCTTATATAAATGATGAAAGTCAATATATAAGTATAGAGGATATATTACAGGCAGCTAAGACTAATGACAGTAATAATATTCATAAAAAAAGAGTTAATGATATTATATTAAATAATAAAGAAAAAATGGTTTTAAATTATAAGTTAATGCAACTTAATGATGTAGATATTTCTCAGAATCAAAAGTTAAAAATACTTGATACAGTTAATGAACCAATTTCTAAGTTAGTTAAGCATAAATTTCAAACAATGTTTATGGCAGATAAGTTATATTCTACTTTACCAAATTTAAATAGTTGGTTAGCAACATCATTTAATAAGTTAAATCAAATGGCAGAGAAGTCTCATGGGAAGAAATCGTAAATATTTTACAAAAAAAGAACAAAGGGAAGCTCAGCGTAAATGGCAGATGGAATATTATGAACGTAATAAAGAGCAGATAAAGAAAGATGCAAGACAGAGATATAAATTGAAAATTTCAGAAAAAGCTAAAGAAGATAAGAGAAAAAAGTTATATGGCGAGTGATCAAAAATTGACTCAATTTGGTCAACAATTTCAGATAAAAATAGTATCAGCTTTATTAGAAGATAAAACATTTTTACAAACAATTCACGATATTATTGATAACAGTTATTTTGAATCTGATGCAAATAAATGGTTAGTTGGAACTATTATAGGGTATTATTTAAAGTATAAAAAGTCTATTACCCTTGAAGTAATGAAAGTTAAAATAAGTGAAATAGATGATGAAGTATTAAAAGTTTCTGTTATTGAAAATTTAGGAAATGCTTGGAGAAACATTAACGCTACAGATTTAGAATTTATTAAGTCTAAAACTTTGGATTTTTGTAAAAATCAGGTGTTAAAAAGTGCAATAGTACAATCAGTAGATTTATTACAAAATAAGGATTATGATGGTATAAAAAAACTTATAGATGAAGCATTAAAAGCTGGGGCAGAAAGAGATTTAGGTCATGATTATACTACGGGAATTGAAGATAGGTTACTTAAAAGTGTTAGAAATACAATAACAACTCCTTGGGATTCTATAAATGATATCATGGATGGTGGATTAGGTAAAGGTGAATTGGGTGTAATAGTTGCACCTGCAGGTATTGGTAAAACTTGGTGTTTACAGGCTGTAGCAGTAGATGCATTAAAAAAAGGATTAACAATTATTCATTATACTTTAGAGTTGAATCAAGAATATGTTGGGTTAAGATATGATTCAATTATAAGTGGAACTCCAACAGCTAATATAAAATTTTATAAAGATGAGGTTCAAAAGAAAGTTGAAGCATTGAAAGGAAAACTTCTCATTAAATATTTTCCAACAAAATCTGCTTCAGTTCAAACTTTATCAGCACATTTAAAAACAATAGAATTACAACAAATAAAGCCAGACGTTGTTATAGTTGATTATGCAGATATTTTGAAAGGTGTAGGTACAGAAAAAAGACATATTTTAGAAAATATTTATGAGGATTTGAGAGGATTAGCAGGAGAATATGATTTACCAATTTGGACAGCATCACAAGCAAATAGAAGTTCGTTGGAAGAAGATATAATTGATGCAACAAAAGTGGCAGAGGCATATAGTAAAGTAATGATAGCAGATTTTGTTATGTCAGTTAGTAGAAAAGTTGCTGATAAAATAGCAAATACAGGTAGATTTCATGTGATTAAAAATAGATTTGGACCTGATGGTCTTACGTTTCCAGCTATGATTAATACGAATGTAGGTAAAATTGAAGTTTATGAAGCGAGTACAAAGGATGGAAAAGTAGTACAGGGTAAAATGGATAACTCAAAAGAGTATGAGAGGAAGCAACTTTCAACTAAATTTAAAGATATGAATGTTGATGTCGAGGGTTTTGAGTAGATTGGAGTATATATTATATTTATCAAAGGTGAGAAGTAAAGTTTATAAGAATAGTTTGTAAAAGGAGAAATAGTTTATATGGAAAAGTTTCAGTTATCAGAAAAATTTATAAATAAGTACAAAAGAAAAAAACCACCATTCGGTTTTAACGGTTTAGGTGAACTGGTTTATATGAGAACTTATTCTCGTATTAAAGACAATGGAAAAAATGAAAGATGGTGGGAAACTGTACAAAGGGTTGTAGAAGGAACTTACTCTATGCAAAAAAGTTGGATTGAACAACATCAATTAGGTTGGAATCCTTGGCAAGCTCAAAGGTCAGCACAAGAAATGTATGATAGAATATTTAATATGAAATTTTTACCACCAGGTAGAGGTTTATGGGCTATGGGAACACCGATAACTGAAGAAAAGAATTTATATGCAGCACTAAATAATTGTGCATTCGTATCTACTAAAACACTTAAAGAAGATTACGCAAAACCATTTTGTTTTCTTATGGATGCATCAATGTTAGGTGTAGGAGTTGGTTTTGATACAAAAGGTGCTGGTGAGGTTATTATTAAAGGTAATAATAAAGAAAGAAGTAAAGAAATTTATGAGATACCAGATACACGAGAGGGTTGGGTGGAATCTCTTCGGTTATTATTAGAAAGTTATTTTCACGGAACAGCTCCTATAGAATTTAATTACGAAAAAATTAGACCTGCTGGAGAACCAATCAAAGGTTTTGGTGGAGTTTCAAGTGGTCACGAACCACTAAAAGAAATTCACGAAGAAATTAGAAAAGTATTAGATAAGAATAGTGGAGAACCTATTACTGTAACTGCAATTGTTGATATTATGAATCTTGTAGGAAAATGTGTTGTAGCAGGTAATGTTCGTAGAACAGCAGAAATTGTATTTGGTGATCCATATGATGATGAATATTTAGATTTAAAAAATTATAAAGTAAATAAACATAGAGAACAATATGGTTGGACTTCTAATAATTCAATCTTTGCAGAACTTGGTATGGATTATACTGAGGTGTGTAAGAGAATT
>Ga0208641_1001123_pt1 | contig 14056 bp, 13 predicted proteins | sample ETN02SmetaG_2_FD_185789 | JGI IMG/M metagenome (GOLD analysis project Ga0208641, IMG submission 185789) | Marine microbial and viral communities from oxygen minimum zone, Eastern Pacific Ocean - ETNP2014F10-02SV253 (SPAdes) (version 2) | ecosystem: Environmental > Aquatic > Marine > Oceanic ... | reverse complement strand
AGCAAGTCTTGTCACCCGTCCTGATGTAATCACCGTAGGTACAGTCAGCGCCATCTATGGTCTCAATCCTCCAGAAGCATTTCAAGAATCCTATCTTCATTTAGAGGTTGGAGACCAACGTGACCCTCAGGAAGTAATGAGAGATTTAGTTGAGTTGCAATATCGAAGAACTACTGGTGATATAGCACGTGGAGATGTGCGGCTTCGCGGTGAAGTGCTGGATGTTTGGATGCCCAGCCGAGATGACCCGATTCGGATTAGATTCGGTTGGGATGGCATCGAGCGAATAACTGTCTGTGAAGCGGTTTCATGGGAACCGCTCGATGAATTTGAGGAGGCTTGGATTCACCCTAAGGAATTCTACATGACAAGTGAAGAACGATTCATGCAAGCAATTGAGGACATTGAGGCTGAATTAGACAATCAAATCGATTTCTTTGTTAGCAAAGGCATGGATTTGGAAGCACATCGCATTGAACAGCGAACAAAGTTTGATCTTGAAATGCTTAGAGAAGTTGGCTCTTGCAAAGGTGTGGAAAACTATTCTCTACATTTTGATGGGAGAGAGGTCGGTGAGCGGCCATACTGTCTACTAGACTTCTACAGATATTGTGCTGAGCATTTCCACGGTGGTGTTGACAGGTATCTAGTAATCATGGACGAGAGTCACGTAACTCTACCTCAAGTTGGAGGGATGTTTGGAGGAGATTGGTCTCGCAAAAAGAATCTCATTGACTTTGGTTTCCGTCTTCCAAGTGCCCATGATAATCGTCCTTTGAAAATGAAAGAATTCCAAGAGATAATTCCACAGATGCTCTATGTCAGCGCTACGCCTGGTGAAAGAGAACTTCGTCATCTTGCTGAAATCACAGGACAAGAAGTTCACCAAGGTCTTCTACACGCACAATCTGGAGGAGGAGCAAAGCCTGCTGATTATGACAAGAAACAGGGTCTCTACGCAATGGAAGAAATTCTAGAAGATTTAGAAGGTGTAGTAAGAATGGAAATTCGACCTACTGGACTACTAGACCCTAATATTGTAGTACGAAGAACCGAGGGTCAAATGGATGATCTTCTAGGTGAAATCAATGAGCGTATCAAGAAAGGAGAGAGAGTATTAGTCACCGTAATGACCATCAAATTCGCAGAAGAAGTTGCAGCCTATCTTGAAAGAATGGGAATCAAGGCTCACTACTTGCATTCAGAGATTGATACATTGGAGAGAACTGAAATTATCAAGGCATTAAGAATTGGATATATCGATGTAATTGTCGGAATAAATCTGCTTAGAGAAGGACTCGACATTCCAGAGGTTTCTCTAGTAGCGATTTTCGATGCCGATCGCCAAGGATTCCTTCGTAACGAACGCTCTCTACTGCAAACAATTGGTCGCGCATCTCGAAATGTCAACGGTCAAGTGATTCTCTATGCTGACTCAGTTTCTTCTGCAATGGAAGCTTCAATCAAACAAACAAATGCACGTAGAATAAGGCAAGAAGCCTTCAATTTAGAGCATGGAATTGAACCAAAAACAATCCAGAAGGCACTACCAATCATGGGTTCAGATATCGAAGACTTACTAGCGGGAGCCGCTGGTAAAGGTAAGACTGGAGGACGAAGATTAGTCGGTAAGAAACCGGGTAAGAAGGGGATTGAAAGAATAGTACGAAAATTCGGACTAGGTGCTGGCTCATGGAATTCTACAGATTCGGTTCTAGATAATATCAGTCAACCAGAATGGGTGGCTGCAGCTTTTGAGGCTGTAGATGGAGCAGATAAAGAAAGCCTCGAAGATAATAGTGAAAGAGCGAAACTAATTTCTCGATTGGAGAAGGAAATGAAGCAAGCAGCGGCGCGGCTTGATTTCGAACGTGCTGCGGCTTTACGCGATAGAATATACCAACTCGACATCGCTGAATGAGTTATCCTTAGACTTCGGCGGATTGAATACGAAAGAGCGAGCCGACCAACTTGTGACAACGTACTCGCGCGAAGACTTCACCGCTCCCGTCGAGGACTATGACTTCTCAAAAGTCAGTGATGTTCGTTCTCTCATCGACCAAATGGCGAAGGCTGGTGGATTTACAGCAACTAAACTCGCGCACGCGCGCGATGTTTTGCGAAATAGCATTAGCAAATGTAATGATGAAAATGTGTTGAATTGGTTGTCATTCCCTGCCTGTCTTTGTGCAACAGGAACACGTGGATTCTTCCTTGAGGCAGTCAAGCGTAAGGCCTTCAATGTCATCATAACTACTTGTGGAACTCTAGACCATGACATTGCACGGACTTACCAAGATTACTTCCACGGCGATTTCAATTTAGATGATATAGCACTAGGAGAAGAAGGATTGAACAGACTTGGAAATGTAATAGTCCCTAATGAGTGCTACGGGGAAATCCTTGAACGAGTAGTTTTGCCATGGTTAGTTGAAATCGAAGAAGAGAGGACTGTTGAACATCCTGACAATCCTTGGCTTGGTTTTGGTTCAGTAGAACTTTGTTGGGCCATGGGTGATCGTATTGAGGATGAAACATCTCTACTATATTGGGTAGCAAAGCATCGTATTCCTATGGTAATCCCAGGACTATCCGATGGATCAATCGGGGCTCAACTATTCATGCATCGACAAAAGAATCCTAACTTCATGGTTGACTTCCTTGCTGATGAACAAATTCTTTCAGATCTAACTTGGACAGCGGAGGAATCACACGCATTGATGGTAGGTGGAGGTATTTCCAAACACCATGTTATTTGGTGGAATCAATTTCGAGATGGTCTTGACTCCGCTGTTGGGATAACTACTGCACCTGAATATGATGGTTCACTTTCAGGGGCGAGACTCAAAGAAGCAATTTCTTGGGGTAAAATTCGTCCCGAAGCACCCCAAGTAGTCGTAGAAGGAGATGCTTCAGTTCTCCTACCGGTTCTTGGAGCGGACTTATTCCGCGATTAGAAAATCATAATTCGTTGCACGAAGTTCACCTCATGGCGGGGTATTGCTTAAGAGGCGTCGGTGTTCGGGAATGTCTTATGTCCGTAGAGACTATGTTACAAGGGATGATTGACACACTGAATGAGGCAATGAAGGATGCTGCTAAGCACGATAAGGGTGTTAATGCAGCTGGAACTCGAGTTCGCAAGGCTATGCAGAGCATCAAGGCATCAGCTCAGGACGTTCGTAAGAAGGTCCAAAATGACCGATCATAAGCGAATTATCCAGTATAATTACTGATTTACATAGGCTCTTCGCCCATTCTATTTACTCGTTTCCGAGTGGGCGAAGAGTTCCATCAAACTTACTCTCATTGCTGTCAGTGGACGCCACCCCTCTTCTATTCCGATAGACTTCAGGGTTTCATGAAGGGGTGCTAAATCCGGACGTTCAATCATTCCGGAAAATTGGTGAACTACTGGACTTGTAATATTTGAGAGAGATTCAACAGAATGTGTCAATCCAAGTGCGTTTGTGTATCTATTCCATAACATTCCCATTTCATGAAGGACCGCTTCGGTAGACCAAGCCCTTCGACCTGCCAAATCAATCACACCCTGAGACAAGGCATCGGAATCTGCAAGAACAAGTAATGTAACTGCATCTGCTGCATCTCGAATATGCACCCAATGACGAGCTTCTATGTCAGATGGTGCAATACCATCAGCACCTTCTTTGACCCAATCAACCCATTCATAGAGAACATCACCGCCCCATCCAACTACGCCCTCTGGGACCAACAGGTCATGTATTCGAACAATAATATTAGGTCCATCATCTGTAATCTCTAGAAACTCATTTTTTTCAATATTATTAGGAATTACAGATAAATCAGCTGTTTTTTCTATCTCACCGATTGATAATACAACATCTGCTGACTCTGCTTCAGAAACTATCCTCGCCCCAGATCTAACTAGCCGGTCTGTGATTGCATGGAAGACTGCATCTGCAGTTCCAATAAGGTAGACCGCCTTCGCCATCAATTGATTGCTGAAGGGGTTCCCCCATTGTTCTGACTGTTGTACGGATTCAGTTTTTGATTAAGCAGAAGCACCAATTGAGGCTGACTTCTCCTTTGCAATGAAGTAATCTAGACAATCATTGACAACAGATACGATAAGATCAATCTCAGCACTTGTCAAACCGAAATGTGGAGTGAATCTTAGAGCATTTTTCCCACCATGAATAACCCCTAGGCCTTGTTCACGACACCACTCTTCAACTCCTCCGAACCCTATGACTGGAAATCGCTCTGGGTCCAGTTCTGTGCATAACAGCAGACCAGTTCCCTGAACCAAAGTGATACAATCTGGGTATTCGGACTGTAATTGAGTTAGTTTCGAAACAAGTTCAACTCCTGAGTCACGAATATTATTGCGCATCTCAGGAGTTATTCTTTTGAGGACTGAAACTGCAGTCTCTAGCGCACGAGGATTAGTTGTCATTGTGTTACCATAGACTCCGACCACGTAGAGTCCAGCAGCTCGTTCGGATAGCCCGATTACTGAAAGTGGATATTGACCGGCATTCAAAGCCTTGGACCAAGTCTCTAGATCAGGAGCTTCAGCATCCTGGAAACCTGAATAATCGACAACAGAAAGGCATCCTTGGCCTCGCAATCCCGCCTGAATTGAATCAACAAGCAATAACGAACCGTGTTCTTTAGTTAGACGGCGAGCCTCATCATAGAATTCTCTTGTAATACACTGACCTGGACTTCCTTCACCCTGAACTGGCTCCATCGCTACGAGTTCGATGAAGAAACCCTCAGATTCAGCACGAGCAAATGTTGAATATAGATCCTCTATATTGTTTGGTTCAACTATTAGGACATTTGAGCGATCACGGAAGGTAGCCAAATTCGTTTCATATGCGTTCCGGCATGAATCTGAAATTGAAGCCGGACGTTGCGTCCGACCATGAAAAGCCTGCTTCAAAGCGACTAATTTGATTGGTTTTCCTTCATGACGTCCACCTGGACCAGTCATCTGATTGGCATTTACATCAGCAATTCTCATTCCAATTGTTACTGACTCAGAACCGCTATTAAGGCAAACGAATCGATGGAAGGGGCAACTTCCACGAGTATGGCCAACTTCCACACGTAGAGCATCAGCAAGGCGTTTCTGACTGAATGAAGGCGTCATGACATTTGCCATAACCCAATTCTTCGACATAGCTTCCATAATTTGGTCCGGCCCATGACCGGCTCCGAGCATTCCATATCCACCGTTATCATGCAAAACACTTCCGTGAGCAGTTACAATCCAAGGGCCACGAGCGGAAATGGGAATGTATGGATTTACAGTCTCAGGCTTGTAGAAATTAACAAAATCTTCCTGAAGTGCATCTACAAGTTCAGCTTCATTCAACATCAAAGTGGCTGGGCCTACTTCATCGCGCAATGTGAGGTGTGCTTGATGAGCTTCTTCTATGGCTCGAACTAGGCTTGAATCTGAGGTACTAAAATCAATGATTACATGATCAGGAAGGCCTACAGTTCGTGGAGTTCCTGTATGGGATCTGATATCCTTGAGGAGGTCCAAACACGCAGTCATCGTAACGCGAACGAGAGAGTGCACATCAACATTCTCCGTCATCTGGATGCTGTAATCCGGATTCCGATCTGGACTTCGTTCTTGTCAAAAGGGAAGTTCTGATAATCACTCAAAAAATTAAATTGACTTTGGTTTTCCAATTGAAAATTTCATTATTGGTCTAATTTTTCAATTGGATTATCAGTCTTAATTAACAGATAGATTAAGTGCTAATCGGCAGAAGGAGGCCTAGGGAACAGCACAGGGGATGCACACACCCAACCTTGAGGGAACGAGAATGAGCGAAGAATACCGAATACAGGAACTACTACAGAGAGAGGTGTATGTTGGAGATACACTTGTTGGAATTATCACCGGTGAGAGATCCCATCCTCGAGATGAATTTGTTAAATCAATGCGACTAGAGGTAGTCGACAATGTAGCAGGAGAATTCATGAGGAAACCTGCCGGTGCAGCTCCCTTATCGAAAGAGCTTGTACATAGTATCAGACCTGATGGTGGAGTTAAACTCTCCAAATCAATGCGTGAGCTTCAGCGCAGATGGCGTAACACAATACGCATCGATGAGCAACTTTGGGCTCCTGACGAACTTCTAGACCGTGCAGTAATGGATAATGACGGCATTGACCTTGGTAACGTTATTGGTTTCATGAAAGTAAAGAGAACATATAGAGGTGTCATCATCAATACTCACGCCATACTACGTAGAAAATACCAACTTCCTGAGCAGATTGTGATTCCTGTTAAGCAGTTAGCTAGAACTACTTCATTCCTAGATGAATTGATTCTACGATGCACTGCAAACCGATTGGTTACACTTCCAAGTTATATCGCCCTGAATGGAATCGATACAGTCGAGTGAATATTCACGAGAGAGATTCTCTCAGAAATCTACTCGCAAAATCTAGAGAGTGCTTCCTAGCACCCCAGTCAACGCCCTTGTGGACTCCCAAATTAGCTACGGCTTGGAATACAGCAAGTCTTTCTTCAGGCTCATTAAGAGGCATTTCCACACCTGGTTGAATTTCTCCAGACATAAATCCTGTAGAATCAATTTTCACAGTCCTTTGATCATCTATACTTATTGCAGTTGGAATGAAACTCAATGGCTCAACTGAATCAAACGAATGATGTGCACCATCGTAGGCATGTAAAGTAATGTTTGCACCATGAGGAGAAATATCTCTAACCAATTCCTCAACTAATTTGATTGGAACCCAGTCATCTTCAGTTCCATGCAGGACAAGTACTGGTTTATCCGACCATTTCTGAATCTCTGTTCGCAAATGTGCGGCTGGATAAAAACAAAGATGTGCTGCAAATCGTTCACCGTCTGGTGCTAATGCTTCAGCAATAGGTTCCCAAGCGCCATATAGCGCGACTGTTCCACCCAAACTCCATCCAGCCAGAGCAATACGCTCGGAATCAATAGAGGGATGAGTAGATAGAAGCCTCAGAGCTTGATAACAATCTGCAAGCATCATTGCATAAGTCACTTGCATCTGATCTTCAACCACAGAATAGACCTTTCTCGAGTCAAATGAATGAACTCTGAACACACACATACCAGCTTCTAGCCAACGTACAATGTGTTCATGGTGATGGCCGCCCCAATTTAGACTCCCATGAACAGCGATAACACAAGGCATCGGCTCTTCAGAAGGAAATTCTGGAATCAATAAAGAGCCAAAGACTGGGTGTTCGGGAGCTTCATCTAATTTACATAAGATATGATGAATCTCAAAGGGACTGGATGAAGGAAAGGTAATCGGCCCGAAGACCGCCTCTGATAGGCCCTGAGGTTTCTGCATATTACGCCATCTTGACCTAGTCATATCGTTCTTTTCTCTTATACAACTCAAGAAATAACTGAGATTATTGTGAAAAATACGTCTAAATCCACGAAGAAGTGAGAAAGTGGTGGGCATGACAGGATTTGAACCTGTGACCTCCCGGTTATCAGCCGGGTGCTCCAGCCAAACTAAGCTACACGCCCTTGAGCAGAGTCGGCGAGAAGCGTCTCCATTTTGAAGGTGACCCTGCCCTATTGAGGCAATAGCCTCGCAATCGGAGAAGTCATCAAGGACTCGCTGTTCGCCACGCTTGCATATGCCCGTTGTGAGTGGCTCTTCAGGCCGAGCGATTGGCGAGGCCTTGGCTCCACTACTAGAGATGGAATTCGTTGCACTGGAAAGCCGTCGCTTCCCAGATGGAGAGGGATATGTTCGTGTTCCATCTGATTCAATAGAGGCCGTGCGCGCCGAGCCGGTGGTATTTGTCTCAAACACTTACCCAGATTCAGGAATTTTGGAGACAATTCTGTTGCTTGAAGCAATTGGTGACGTTCGAAGAGGTAATCTGTCAAATTACAAAGGAAAGGAACCACAGAGTTTACCAGATGTAGGAAAAGGAATCTATCTAGCGATTCCATACTATGGTTATTCACGACAAGATAAGCGATTCTCACCAGGAGAAGCAATTTCGGCTAGAGTCATCGGAGAAATGCTGGCACGTTGCTGTGACGGTATTACAATACTCGACCTTCACGCTCCTGCAATACTTGAGAACCTCTCTGTCCCGGTGGAATTTGTCAGTGCAATGCCAGAGATCGCTGAAAGGTTAACGAAAAATGTCTCACCTGACTTTATTCTTAGCCCTGACAAGGGTGCGATTGCACGAGCTACAGAAGTGGCCAATATGATGGGGTGTGAATTTAGTTATCTAGAGAAGACTAGAATTGATGCTCACACAATTGAACATCAACCAAAGGATTTGGATGTTAATGGTAAAGTTGTGGCAATTGTTGATGACATGATTAGTACGGGAGGTACAATTTGTCGAGCAAGCGACGCTCTTCGAAGACAGGGCGCTACCGCTGTGCATGCGGCTTGCACACATGGTTTGTTCACCGCTGGAGCAATCTCTAGACTTGCAAATCATGTTGATGGCGTCCATAGTTCTGACTCATTACCAAACCCCCGAGCAGTTGTTAGTTCAGCTCCTGCACTTGCTCGCGGCCTTAGGAAATTGTTACAGTGACCACGGGCATTCACTACCCTAGGTAATCCGCTGCGTTTATATCGGCCACGCCGTGCGCCGGACTACCCACATGAGGAGTGATTCCAATGAGTGTACACATAGCATACGAAACCCCACAAGACGTGCAAGAGCAAGTCTATGAAATGGTAAAGGCCCTAGGAAAGGATGGACGAGGTTCCCTAAAGAAGGGAGCAAATGAAGTTACGAAGGCGGCTGAGCGAGGTTCTGCTCAGATGGTCATTATGGCAGAAAATGTCAACCCTGGTGAACTTCTAGCACACATCCCTATGATTTGTAAGGAGAAGTCAATTCCATTCATTTACGTTGAAGATCAAGCTTACTTAGCAGAAGCAGCAGGTATGCCTATTGGAACTAGAACTGCAGCTATCGCAGTGATGGACGTCTCAAAGGACACCACAGACCGATTCAACGAAGTTAAGGGACACTTTGAGACCCTCTCTGCTTGAATAGGCTGAATCAGTGAATACGGAGGAAGCAAAATGGCAGAAGTAGATGCATGGCCCGCAGAGGTCGTTGAGATTGTTGGCCGTACCGGAATGACCGGCGAGGCTACTCAAGTCAAGGTTCGCGTCAATGACGCACCAAACCCCCGCGACGTAGGTCGCATAATTACTCGAAATGTCCTAGGTCCAGTAAGGGTCGGAGATGTACTAATGCTGAAGGATACGGGGCGCGAGGCGCGTCGACTCAGCGCTCGATGAGGTGTTTGAAATGCCAGAGCGAAGAGTTTGCAACTTTACTCATGAAGAAATCGAGCCAGGTACTGGTATGATGTTCATCAAGCGTGATGGAACTGTCTTTTGGTTTAAGGACAGCAAGGCACGCAAGAATATGCTGAAGCTTAAGCGCAATCCGCGCCGACTCAAGTGGACTCGCCGCTATGAGAAGGGCGGAATTAACTGATTTTCTCTCAGAGAATTAATTTTCAGTTTTCATTTTATGAGCAATCTGAGCTTCAGTGTATTGATTATCAATATTGGTTCCACATTGGTTAGGCCCCATGTGCTTCTCCATTCTCTCTATCAATAAGTCATCAGGGTGTCGTGGAACACCACCTGCTCGACGCCATTTCTCATGTGCCTGAGTAATAGCATCAGCCCATTCGCGAGGGTCTTCTGCAGATAGAATATATTCCGCATCAAGAACATCTAATGCTGGCTCAGGATTAATGACTCTCACCGGACATCCTGATGCACATGCATGAAGCACAACTTGTCGATGAAATCTAGATTCATCAGCAAAGAGCATTATCTCAGCATGCTGAAGAATCGCCATTTTCTGTTCGGGCAATAATCTACTATCATCTAGACGAATGAAATTGAGATTATTAGAAATCTCACTAGGTAAAGATTCGATTGCTTCTGTAAGTATTTCAGGCACCCCCATAGTTCCAATTGCGACCATCATCTTCTTTTCATCATCAAAGTCAATCAGGTAATCCCTAGAGTAGAGATTAGAATTTGGATTAAACAAATCGTTATCGATACCTTGACGATGTATTGAAAATTCTGGCCCTTTGATTTTCTTTCTAAGCTCATTGGCAATTTTTGGGGTGCCACAACTTACCAAATCTGCCAGAGCGAGGTCATCGAGTATTCTTCGTAAGTTTCCGTCAATGGGCCATTCCTGAACTGACACGATCGTGGGAAGAGAGCACCCCACAGGAATTAGGCGGGCAGCGATTGGACTTGTGAAATGAAGGAGATCAATATGTCCACTCTCAATTGAGTTACGTATTCCTTCTGAGTTCGTAACTGTTCCTGCACGTGTTGTTGACTGAACAAGAGCCTTGTCGAGAGCGTTCTCGAAGTATCTATGAATAGGTAATTCTGAGTTTGTGGTGACTAGCAGAACCCTCTTCATCAACTAGCCTAATCTATCAAACCCTAAGATTCCAACGGCTACAAATTACTCATTATACCGTCCTTTGGAGTCTATCAGGTATGCCGCGCCGTTTATCAGAACGCAAGTTGGGAGAGGTTCAATGGCTGATGCTGACGGCGCACCGCTGCACATTCTAATCGTGCATGTTTGGTTCTGGCCACACGTAGGTGGTGGAGATCAACATGTGGAGATGCTAGGGCGAGAACTAGTGAAAATGGGTCATCGCGTTAGCGTATGGTGTGCAGATGTTCCCGAACATGAAGAAAAACAATTCAACAGAGGTGGAATTGAGGTAATCAGAATCCCGGCAAGCAGAATATTAGCAGGCGTCGATCCCGTTGTTTCAATTAGTGACTTGAGTCTTGATGGAGTCGATGTGGTACACTTACATGACACACTCCCAATTCTCATTAGAAAAACCTTGAAGAGAGCAGTGAAATCTCACATTCCCGTTGTCACAACATACCATAATGACTACATCAAAAATGGATTTATTGCCAATACAATTAAGCGATTTAGATGGGCTGTTCAGGGCCGTAATACATTGAATTCATCTCAAGCCCGTATCGCTCTAACTCCTTACTTTGATGAGCTACTAAAAAGTAAAGGAATAGTGGATGATATTGACATTATTCCAAATGGATTCTCACCAATTGATAAAGCTCCAGAGAGACCATTGACACTACCAAATAATGTAGACAATAGTAGACCTTTACTTTCTTTCATAGGACGACTCTCTGAACAAAAAGGACTTGACGTCCTAATGGAGGCTTGGGAGAAATTAGCTACTGAGGAAGACCCTGGGTTTGATATTGCAATAGCCGGTAAAGGAGAATTGGAAGACTGGCTAATTGACAGAATCTCAATAGCCAGTCATAGAGAAAGAATTCACAAATTAGGACTAGTAAGTGAGGCAGAAAAGCGTTGGTTACTTGAAGAATCAACAGGAATTGTCATCCCTTCTCGATTTGAAGGACTACCAACCGTGATGTTGGAAGCAATGCATGCCAAAGCTCCAGTAATTATGGCTAATGTCAATGACTTAGGGAGATTGATAACCGAACCTGGAGCCGGGTTATCTATACCGCCAGGAGATTCGGAAGCATTAGCAACGGCGATGTCAATAATTGCCCATTCAGAACAAGAAGAACGTAAAAAATGGGGTGAATCCGGATACAATGCCTCTATTGATTACATGTGGTCAGAGATAACCAAAGATGTGTTAGCAATCTATCATAGAGTTCTGGAGGAAAGTGTATGAAGCGCAAACTGCTTGTAGCCAAGGGTACTTTTGAAGCCATGAGAGGCGCAGAACGTGATCTAATTCGCAACCTGCCTGCATTAGCGCAAGAGTTCGATGTAACGGTTGCAACGCTTCAACCAAGTAAAGAGCTCAAAAATTGTGTACGAAAACACTCGATTCCTCTACTTTATCCCGATATTGTGTGGAGTCCATCTATAGGAGTCATAGCGAAAATATTGAACCGTGATTTGAAGTCCTCTCAAAAATCATGGAAATCAATTTCAGGACTGAAGGAAGTTATTGACGAGGTCGATGCTGTACACCTTGTCAGTGGTGACGGGTCATTTGGATTAATTCGTATCATTCCAAAAAAGAAAGCCTTCCATTTGCATATGCTTGAGCCACATAGAGGACTTTACGAAGAGGTATTACATCTAGATGTGAAAGGTGAACCTAAGCGAAATATTGGGATTACAAAGTTGGCACTTTCAAAAGCAAAACGTGATGATTCGCGTGTAATCAAAAACTTACTCAAACGCCAGATGAGTAGAATTAGTGGCAATTCAAGTTACAGTGCAAGCCGAATTGAGGAAGTGTATGGTTGTGAAGCAGGCTTTATTCATCCAAGTGTCGATTATTCCGAATACACTCCAGAAGCAACTAAAGAAGAAAATGAAGTTTGGATTGAACTCAATGAATTGCCAGATCCTCCATGGATTACAACAGTTGGTCATTCAGGTTGGGTAAAGGGAACATGGGAAACAATCTCTATGCTAACAGGAAGTGGATTAGGACTTGTGTTGGTTGGTGGAGGAACTTTTGAGGAACTCGAAGAATTACGTGATCATGCAGATGCTCGTGGAGTTCGATTTTGGACTCCTCCTCGTCTTTCAAACCTACAACTTACAGGTATGATGCGACGTTCCGTTGCTGTTGTGAGTATGGCCCATGGAGAGCCATTTGGACTAACTCCCATCGAAGCCTTTGCAGTAGGTACACCGGCACTCTTTGTTGATGAGGGCGGCTTCCGTGATAGTATAGAAGATGGAGTGAATGGGCGCTTACTACCTAGAGACGATCCTGCTGAATGGCAAGAGGCGCTTAACGAAGCAATGCAAATCAAGACGAGAAAACGGTGGGCAAAAGCTGGGCGTGAAAAAATCGCTACAATGGACCTTTCACCTCAAAGTCATTCTAGAAGAGTCTCTGAAATTATTGAAGAATTACTTGCAAGGTAATTCTTGTTCCTGACTAGGACAAACTTCCCAGTGAATCAATAACTATTAATCCACCCATGCCAGCATGATTCGCACAGTAATAATACATAGAATCAGGAGCATCTAATGGTACTGTAAATGTCAGTAAACCATTCGAGCCTTGATAATCATTTCAAAGACGATTGGCAATGACAATTAATGCAATAATAATATTTATTGCCCCCTTCATCAGAAACATGAATTACCGGTGTTTAGGGGGTTCAATTAGGAATTTCGTTATTTTACTAGCATGTCCCGCTTGTTCCAGTATTTGTTCCATTTGGACAAGTAGTATAGTGCCAAACTGCCCCAACGAATGTAGCGTTAGTTAAGTCAGCTCCATAAAGAACGGCATAACTGAAATCCGCGCCATTATAATTGCCATCACTCAAATTTGCGTGCTTCAAAATTGCACCGTTGAAGTTAGTATTTATTGCGGAAGTAGTGTAATTAGCGTGATGCTCCCCATGAGACTCATAGGTGTATGGCTCTTTAGAAAGGTCGGCATAACTCAAATCAGCATAACTCAAATCAGCATCATCTAAATTCGCACCTCTCAATATCGCAGCAGTCAAATCTACGTTAATTAAATTTGAAGAAATCAGACGAATGGCTCTCATATCGGAATTAACAAAATTAGCATTGGTCAAGTTACTATTTGTTAAAAGGGTTTGCCGATTATTACAAAATTCGCAAGTTGCCCAATAATATGACAAATTTGAATCACTAAAATCAACATTTGAAAAATCGGAATTAAGAATAGAAATACCGTGGAATTTTGCACCTGAAAAATCCGAGTTGGAAAAATCAGAACCTCCTATAATAACTAGTTTGATCCACAACCCCTGTCCGGCATTCAAACTACCGCATGCAGCACTATCCCAATATGAATCCGAAAAATTTGAATTGGAAAAATCAGAGTATCTTATATCAACACCAAAACCAGAAAATCCAGAAAAATCTTGGCCGGAAATATCCTCGTTAAATATATGGCCACATAAACCTAATAATTCCCCATTAGTGTAATCTAACCAAGCCACATCGAATGTGTTTCCATCA
>Ga0208641_1001115_pt1 | contig 14117 bp, 5 predicted proteins | sample ETN02SmetaG_2_FD_185789 | JGI IMG/M metagenome (GOLD analysis project Ga0208641, IMG submission 185789) | Marine microbial and viral communities from oxygen minimum zone, Eastern Pacific Ocean - ETNP2014F10-02SV253 (SPAdes) (version 2) | ecosystem: Environmental > Aquatic > Marine > Oceanic ... | reverse complement strand
CAAAAGGGTGATTATTTGGCAGTACATGAGGCACTATCAAATGACAGCTTAGATCCTTATTTTATAGTTTTTGATGGATATGCTAATTTCATGGAGTTGAAGTGGGCAGAAGCAAAAGAAGATTTTCAACTGTGCCAACAGCGATTCAAAACTCAAAAGTATGATCGACTACTCAAACGCCTTATACGGGGTTGTGAAGATGCTTCGGATTTACCTGTAAAAAACAGAAGCCTTGCAGGAATACTTAGCGTGCTTCCTGGTGGAGGAAGGGTTTATTTGGGTGATTGGATTCCAGCAACAGGTACATTTATTGCATCAGTAGGTCTTGGATTACGTTTGATGGACGTAAATTGGCGTTTCTTTGCTTTCGGAGGTTTTATTGCAGTGTATGGTGGAAGTATATGGGGATCAATCTCAGATGTAGATTTTGCAAATCGGCAAACAATTGTCAAATATGCAAAGTGGCTGGACAGACGATTTGGTCCGGAGAATTTCTTGGATTTTCCTGAACCAGACATATTGAGTTATCATTAACTATTTATATGTCTTAGAAAAAAATAATTAATATAGTAAAAAAAGGTTTGGGCTATAGTTTCTTAAGAGGTTAACTTTCAAGGCTCGAGTGTAGAATATTTTTTAAGAATCAGTTCATACTCGAATAGTTTTTTGAAAATTGGTATGCGCGGGCCAGTGTCGACAGGATTCAAAAACGACACAATAAAGTTAACAAACAAACCTACAATGGAGAGTTTGATCCTGGCTCAGGACAAACGCTGGCGGCGTGCCTAACACATGCAAGTCAAGGAGAACGTCCCCTTCGGGGGACTATTAAACTGGCGGACGGGTGAGTAACGCGTAGGTAACCTGCCCCAGAGACCGGGACAACCCATCGAAAGACGGGCTAATACCGGATGATGCAGCGGATCCTCAGGGATATGTTGTTAAAGGGGGCCTTCGGGTCCTGCTTTGGGATGGGCCTGCGTCCGATTAGTTAGTTGGTAAGATAAAAGCTTACCAAGGCGATGATCGGTAGCTGGTCTGAGAGGATGATCAGCCACACTGGGATTGAGATACGGCCCAGACTCCTACGGGAGGCAGCAGTGGGGAATCTTGCGCAATGGGCGAAAGCCTGACGCAGCAACGCCGCGTGACTGATGAAGCTTCTAGGAGTGTAAAGGTCTGTCGTGAGGGAAGAACAGTATCCATGTAAATAGCATGGGCATTTGACGGTACCTCACAAGAAAGCACCGGCTAACTTCGTGCCAGCAGCCGCGGTAATACGAGGGGTGCTAGCGTTGTCCGGAATCACTGGGCGTAAAGGGCGCGTAGGCGTCTTAGCAAGCCTTGATTGAAATCCCCCGGCTCAACCGGGGAACTGGTCAGGGAACTGCTAGGATAGAGTTTGGTAGGGGAGAGCGGAATTCCTGGTGTAGCGGTGATATGCGTAGATATCAGGAGGAACACCTAAAGCGAAGGCAGCTCTCTGGGCCAATACTGACGCTGAGGCGCGAAAGCGTGGGGAGCAAACAGGATTAGATACCCTGGTAGTCCACGCCGTAAACGATGAGCACTTGGTGTCGGGGGATTCGACCCCCTCGGTGCCGTAGCTAACGTGTTAAGTGCTCCGCCTGGGGACTACGACCGCAAGGTTGAAACTCAAAGGAATTGACGGGGGCCCGCACAAGCGGTGGAACATGTGGTTTAATTCGATGCAACGCGAAGAACCTTACCTGGGCTTGACATGTCAGTGAAAGCTCCGTGAAAGCGGAGCCCTCTGCGAGCTTGCTCAAAGACACTGTCACAGGTGGTGCATGGCTGTCGTCAGCTCGTGTCGTGAGATGTTGGGTTAAGTCCCGCAACGAGCGCAACCCTTGTCCTTAGTTGCCAGCACGTTATGGTGGGGACTCTAAGGAGACTGCCTGGGATAACCAGGAGGAAGGTGGGGATGACGTCAAGTCCGTATGTCCCTTATGCCCAGGGCTACACACGTGTTACAATGGCCGGTACAAAGGGTCGCGAACCCGCGAGGGGAAGCCAATCCCATAAAACCGGCCTCAGTTCGGATTGGAGTCTGCAACTCGACTCCATGAAGCAGGAATCGCTAGTAATCGCGTATCAGCACGACGCGGTGAATACGTTCCCGGGCCTTGTACACACCGCCCGTCACGCCATGGAAGTCGGTAGTGCCCAAAGCAGGTGGCCTAACCTTCGGGAGGGAACCTACTAAGGTAAGACTGGTGACTGGGGCGAAGTCGTAACAAGGTAGCCGTACCGGAAGGTGCGGCTGGAACACCTCCTTTCAAGGGAGAAATCTGCCAATTGGCAGATACGGTCGAACCTGTTCGGCGGCCAGCGCATACCATAAATTTTGGGTGGGAAGAACGCTATTTCCTGCTATTGCTGGATGATTATGGGCCTGTAGCTCAGGTGGTTAGAGCGCACGCCTGATAAGCGTGAGGTCGGAAGTTCGAGTCTTCCCAGGCCCACTTTCTTTGATAAGATGATCGAATTTTCCGGCTACCCAGCTGTAGAAAATATGGGGCTGTAGCTCAGTTGGGAGAGCACCACACTTGCACTGTGGGGGTCGCAGGTTCGATCCCTGTCAGCTCCACAAAATTTCCCGCAATCAGCGGGATGCTTTTTGACAATTGGTCAGCGGTGAATCGACGCTCATTCACTGAAGAATACAGGCAGATGTAGGTAAAGCTACTAAGGGCATACGGTGAATGCCTTGGTACATGGAGGCGATGAAGGACGTGGTAAGCTGCGATAAGCCTCGGTGAGGTGCAAACAACCTTAGATCCGAGGATTTCCGAATGGGGCAACCCATCCCGGGTAATACCGGGATACACCCATCTGAATACATAGGATGGGATGAGTCAACGGGGTGAATTGACACATCTTAGTAACCCCAGGAAAAGAAAACAAAAGTGATTTCCTAAGTAGCGGCGAGCGAACGGGAAAGAGCCCAAACCATAATCGTGTTAAAGCCCGCAGGCGTTGCGGTTATGGGGTTGTGAGGTAGTATCTGAGTTGGTTGCGGACGACTCGGGGAGTCAAAAAATCTGCGATTAGCCAAACGGAATGGAAAGTCCGACCATAGAAGGTGATAGTCCTGTAGGCGAAAATCAATGATCTTCCTGGATACTATTCTCAAGTAACACGGTACACGTGAAATTCCGTGTGAAACTGCCAGGACCATCTGGTAAGGCTAAATACTCCCATGTGACCGATAGTGAACTAGTACCGTGAGGGAAAGGTGAAAAGTACTCCTAACGGAGAGTGAAATAGAACCTGAAACTGTATGCCTACAAGCGGTCGGAGTCCCGATTTATCGGGATGACGGCGTGCCTTTTGCATAATGAGCCAGCGAGTTGCTCGTATGTCGCAAGGTTAAGGTCTTAAAACCGGAGCCGTAGCGAAAGCAAGTCTGAATAGGGCGATTAAGTGACATGCGGCAGACCCGAAGCCGAGTGATCTAGCCATGGCCAGGTTGAAGCGACAGTAACATGTCGTGGAGGACCGAACCCACCAGGGTTGAAAACCTGGGGGATGAGCTGTGGTTAGGGGTGAAAGGCCAATCAAACTCGGCGATATCTGGTTCTCCCCGAAATGCCTTTAGGGGCAGCGTTACGGTAGTATCTTGGGGGTAGAGCACTGGATGGACTAGGGGCCCTACAAGGTTACCAAACCCAACCAAACTCCGAATACCAAGATTATGATCCGTGGCAGTGAGGCCGTGGGGGATAAGCTTCATGGCCGAAAGGGAAACAACCCAGACCAACAGCTAAGGTCCCCAAATCCGGGTTAAGTGACAAAGGATGTGGGATTGCTTAAACAGCTAGGAGGTTGGCTTAGAGGCAGCCATCCTTTAAAGAAAGCGTAACAGCTCACTAGTCAAGGAATCCTGCGCCGATAATCTCCGGGACTGATAAACCCGGTACCGAAGCTATGGTCTTTCCGATTTATCGGGAAGAGGTAGGGGAGCGTTCCATTAACCTGTGAAGCCTTTGCCGGAAGGCGGGGTGGAGGAGATGGAAGTGAGTATGCTGGCATAAGTAGCGATAAACTCGATGAAATTTCGAGTCACCGAAAGCCTAAGGTTTCCTGAGTAAAGTAAATCTGCTCAGGGTTAGTCGGACCCTAAGCCGAGGCCGAAAGGCGTAGGCGATGGATAACAGGTGAATATTCCTGTACTACCCTGTTGTTGTCTGAGTGATGGGGGGACGCAGAAGTGAAAGGTCAGCCCGGTTTTGATTGTCCGGGTTTAAGTGAGTAGGGGGTTCTGGTAGGCAAATCCGCCGGAACTTAACCCCGAGACACGAATAGGAGGGCCTAGCCCATAAACTGACCCTAATCATGCTGCCAAGAAAATCCTCTAAACAAGATGACAGGGTAACCGTACCTCAAACCGACACAGGTAGGCGAGATGAGTATTCTAAGGTGCTTGGGTGAATTCCAGTTAAGGAACTCGGCAAATTGACCCCGTAACTTCGGGAGAAGGGGTGCCTCGATTAGATGAAATCTCCTTCGGGCAGATGGAGTCGAAAGAGGCCGCAGTGAAATGGCTCGGGCGACTGTTTACTAAAAACACAGGTCTCTGCTAAGTCGTAAGACGAAATATAGGGACTGACACCTGCCCGGTGCCGGAAGGTTAAGGGAACGTGTTATCCCGCTTCGGCGGGAGAAGCTCAGAACCGAAGCCCCGGTAAACGGCGGCCGTAACTATAACGGTCCTAAGGTAGCGAAATTCCTTGTCGGGTAAGTTCCGACCCGCACGAATGGTGTAACGACTTGAGCGCTGTCTCTACTGGAAACCCAGCGAAATTGTAGCGTCGGTGAAGATACCGGCTACCCGCGGCAGGACGAAAAGACCCCGTGAACCTTTACTACAGCTTGACATTGGGTTTTGGTTCTATATGTGTAGGATAGGTGGGAGGCTATGAAGTTTCAGCGCTAGTTGGAATGGAGCCATCCTTGAAATACCACCCTTATATTTCCGGAATTCTAATCCCGACCCTTGAATCAGGGCGAGAAACATTGTCAGGTGGGTAGTTTGACTGGGGCGGTCTCCTCCTAAAGAGTAACGGAGGAGCTCAAAGGTTCCCTCAGCACGGTCGGTAATCGTGCAAAGAGTGCAAAGGCATAAGGGAGCTTGACTGCAAGGCTGACGGGCCAAGCAGATGCGAAAGCAGGACTTAGTGATCCGGCGATTCCGTATGGAAGGGTCGTCGCTCATCGGATAAAAGGTACTCCGGGGATAACAGGCTTATCGCCTTCGAGAGCTCATATCGACGAGGCGGTTTGGCACCTCGATGTCGGCTCATCACATCCTGGGGCTGGAGAAGGTCCCAAGGGTTGGGCTGTTCGCCCATTAAAGTGGTACGTGAGCTGGGTTTAGAACGTCGTAAGACAGTTCGGTCTCTATCCGCCGTGGGCGTAGGAAACTTGAGGGATGCTGTTCCCAGTACGAGAGGACCGGAACGGACGAACCTCTGGTGCACCAGTTGTCTCATCAGAGGCATCGCTGGGTAGCTACGTTCGGTTGGGATAAGCGCTGAAAGCATATAAGCGCGAAACCCTTCCCAAGATAAGGTTTCCCTTCCCCTTCGGGGGAGTAAAGGCTTCCCGTAGACTACGGGATTGATAGGTCACAGGTGTAAGTTCGGTAACGAATTCAGCCGAGTGATACTAATCAGCCGTCAGGCTTTTCCTCAACTTTCTGTATTCTCTTCAGATTTATGAGAATGAGCTCAATTCACTCTGACCAATTTCATTTTTCTCTCGGCGATCTTAGCGCAGGGGGCACACCCGATACCATTCCGAACTCGGTAGTTAAGCCCTGCAGCGCCAATGGTACTGCCTTGGTAACGAGGTGGGAGAGTAGGTCATCGCCGGGGATTTTTCTAAACCCTTGAAGGTTATCCTTTAAGGGTTTTCATTTTTGGTAGATAAATAATGTTTTTTAAAGTAACGTTAATCTTTTTTGTTATTTGATTGATTTACCTTCCGGGAGGGCATAAATTCATACAGCTCGTTAATTTCCCTTCTGAGATCAGATGATTTATGTCACAGGATTGTTCATATAAAGGGAGTAACTTAATTCAGGAGCCAAAGTTATGAAAAAGTCTCCAATTATTCTCACAACTATACTCTTCTGCTCGCTGCAACTTTCTGCACAATCTGTTAAACTTGTACCTGATCCAGGCTTTGTTCCTTACGAAATGTATTATATCAGCAGTATAGATCTGACCACGGGTTCCAGTGATGTTCTTTTCTTTGGATATAGATTATCTGAAGAGAGTAATGATTACTCAAATGTCTGGGTAAGTTTGGCATTTGAAATGACTTTACGGTCACCTTCTCTTGGTATTGATCAACCTACTACGGTTTTAAGTATCGAAACTGATCCTTTCAGGATGCTGGCGGATATACGATTTGATAATCGTGACTTGACAATAGAGACAAGCGAGATATACGATATGGGATCCAATGTTGTAGATTTGAATGGAAAGATACATATTGTAGAACAACTGGATATGGCAGAATTCGAAAGCATGAAAAGTTCCATTCTCTCCACTGGAAAACTACCAAACGGAACCTATTCTTTTAATGTGATTCTAAAAAGTGGAAGTTCTGAGACTGGAGGATCAGTAATTACAGACCAAGTTTCGGAATCTATTGTAATCACTACTCCTACATCATTGGCTCTAATAGCACCTGGTGGAGCACTGGAAGATACCAGCATGAATCTGGTTTATAGTCCTTATCCAGTTTTCCAGTGGGAAACTGAGCCGTGTCCTAACTGTGATTCATATCTCCGAGTTGCTGAATATGATCCAAACGTCCACAATTCTCCGCAAGAAGCTATCGAAGATGTCACCATCCTTCCACTGGATCAAACACAAGGTTGGGAACCGGTTGGTATCGCTACAATGTTTCAATATCCGGTAATGGCGCCAGAACTTCAGCCGGGATCTATTTACGTTTGGCAGGTTAAAAAAGATCTTCCGACGACAATCGGAACGGAAAGCTTTATTAGTCCCATCTTTGCCTTCGTAATGGTGGATGCCACTGCCCCACGACAGCCAGGCGAAGATATGCTGCATCCGGTACTTCAGCATCTTAAGGATATTTTAGGCGAGCAGCAGTTCAATGTTTACTTTGATAATGATGGAAGTCTGGAAGGATTTTCTCCCAATGGATCATATAGTTTGAACGGTTCAGGGATAGGAGAGGATCAAGTTCATTCTATTTTCAGTGAGATTGCTGATGAGTCGGCGACAATTGTAAATATCACCATAGAGTAAAGGGGTGATATTATGAAAATGAGAAATTATTCCGCAATTCTTTGGATACTTGTTCTGATTATTTTGAGTTCATCAATGATAGCTGCTGAACGAATTGCAGTTGTTACTAAAATAAAGGGCAGCGTCGAAGTCAGGCCAGCCGGTGAATCAAGTTTTAAACCACTTAAGAAAGGTGTTGTCCTGAACGATCGAGATTTTGTCAGAACAGGATCAAATGGAGCCTTGATTATAGTATATCTTGACGATAAGAGTATGCTAAAAGTGAAATCGAACAGCGATTTAGAGATCCGAGGAACTCGAAGTGGTGCTGGTCTGTCGAAAAAAGTAGATATGATGGCCGGTACTCTTAAAGCAGGTGTCTCTAAACAGCGCAAAGGTGACTTTGTAATTTCTACTCCTACCTCAGTGGCATCAGTAAAGGGAACTGAATTCTGGATGATGTCCGATCCTCTATTAGGAGACAAAGTTATCGGTATTGAAGGGTTAGTAGAACTTCAGAATCTGATTTCAGGTGAAGTAGCAAATATAGGAGCTGATCAAACTGGATCTTCAACACCTAATGGTACACTATCAGTTAACACCACCGATCCTGATGATATTCCTGAAGATATTGAAGAAGAGGAGGAAATTCACGAGCTCCGTATTCAGTTGCAAGATGCCGACGGTCAGGAAAAAGAACTCATCATCAAGTTTCAGTGAACAACTTTTTTGACCGAAAAATCATTTTTTTGTACTGCACCACTTAAGGTTATACCCTATGACCCGGATGATTAAGACGATTATATCCGGAGGTATATTTTGCATTCTAGCTGTTGGTAATCTAACAGCACAAGTCACGCTTTATCATGTTCCACCTGATCCCCCAATAGCTGGTGAACCATTCACATTAGAGGCAGTTATTATTGGAAATACACCTGTCATTAACGCCCGGCTATTACACAGAGTAATGGGGAGCGATAGCTTCCAGGAAATTCATTTGCGGTTTTCTGATGGAACCTGGTTTGGTACTATTCCAGCAGGTCATGTTAAAGAAGAGGGGTTGGAATATGCTATAATATTTACATTGACTGATTTTTCAGCAGTCGCATTTCCCATGGTAGATCCTCTTGGGACACCATATCAGATGCCTGTAGGACCTGGACCTAATATAGGTAGAGTATTTGATGAGGCAACTGAATCCACTTCAACATTGCTTGAGGCTGATGTATTAATTATTAGTCCGGAAGAAGATGAAATCCTCGATCCTGACGAAGTGCTGATTGCAGTTTCACTCTTTAGCGTGGTGGGAATAGACCTGGATGCAGTAAAGGTATTTATCGATCAAGAGGATGTGACTAATATATGTGAAATTACTCCAGAAATTATCATTTGTGAACCACCTCTTCTCGATGCGGGTGTACACACTGTAAGTGTTGAACTGCGTAATATTTATGGGTATTCGTTAAACCCAACCATTTGGTCGTTTACTGTTGCAGGTGTGGGTTCCCGCCTGGTGACAGCTTCTGAAGAATTTTCCTATTCTGGCAAGGTAAGATCAAATTTTTCGTTGGATCAAATTGATACTGAAACCCTAGGTTTAGGAATTACTAATATAGATCTTGACGGAGGTTGGAACTGGCTTAGGTTCAAAGCAAACCTAAAGCTTTCTACCGAAGAGAGTGAATTTCGTCAACCTCGAAACAGATATTCCTTATCAATAAAGTCAGGAAGTAATATTCTTGTAAATCTTGGTGATTTTACGCCTGTACTTTCTCAATATACTATAGATGGTAAACGAGTACGAGGATTTGGTATTGATGTAAACCTGAACTTTTTAAGACTCCAACTGGTCAGCGGGCAGCTTGAGAGAACTGTACAAGGACGTACGGATAGTGATGCTTCTTATATAATAACTGATATACAGAGTCAGGGAACCGGCTTACCGTTGTATTATCTGGATCGAGTGGGCTATACTTTCGAAAGATCGTATCAAGCCTATAGATTGATGCTGAACTACAAGAATCAATACTATCTTGGTTTGAATTTTCACAAAGCCAAGGATCAGCCATTTTCGGTATATCGAAAGATCAATAACGCAATATTTACAGTTCCCAACTGGGAAAATTATGTGAGTGAAGCAGGTATCGATTCAGGTGAGTATACTCTGTCAGGATTTGAGTCTGCACTCGAAGGTGTAGGTGAGTACGTATTGCCTTCTACTGATTGGGCTGATGATGATCCGCAGGACAACGTTGTTTTTGGGTTTGATGCAGGTTTTGCTTTTGATGACCGTAGATTGACGTTCGATATCGCCTGGGCAATGAGCTTACTCAATAAGAATATTTGGGATGGTGCACTAACTCTGGCAGAAATGGATACGGCACTTGACGATTCTGTAGACGGTTTCGTGGGTCGCCTTTACGATGAATTCGGTGCGGTCACCAGCCTTGGATTCACTCTTGAAGAGATGATAGATCCTGAGACAGTACAGGACTTCTTTATTGTCAATCAATATATGACACCGTTGGTACCTGTCGATTTGGAACTGTATGAAGAATCCCCTCTTCAAGCCTACTTACGAATGCCGTCTGCTGCCTATAGAATGAAGTTTAGGGCTTATTACTACGAAAACACTTTTGAAATGTCTTATTCACAAGTAGGTCCTGAATTCAGTTCATTGGCAAACCCATATCTAACAATTAACGTAAGGGAGTTCGTTATTTCAGACCTAATTCGTCTATTCCACAATAAGCTTCGTTTACAAGCCAGTTATAAATACAAAGATAATAAAGTACTGCTGACGCAAACTGATCCTAAAATTCAAGGAACGACCACAATGAACTTTACGTTTACACCCGGTATTGACCTGCCGTCAGCGGTAATCAATCTCCAGTCTATCAACAGAGGAAATGGTAAAACCTTACTAGACTCTGTCTTGTATACCAGCAGCACGGGGGAGGATTCGCTTGCTTTAGAAGATCTCCGGGAAGATTTGAAAACGAATAATACACTCCTCTCTATCAGTGTACCTATTCGATCGGGAGAGATCAGCTATCAATTCACATTCACCATGAGTTCTATCTCAATTGAAGATCAACTTACTGAAGAGCGTGATGAGGATTTTCTCTCATCCAATTCTGCAGCTAGGACAATTGCTTTTGGCACCAACATTCAGTTTAGCAAGCGGCTGCGGACTTCCATAAATCTTAGCAGTTATTCTTTTGAATTACCCGAGTCTATGACGGCTGGAGAAGAAGGGTTGAAAACTGTTTATACCAGTTTGGGCTTAAATTCTACTTACTTCCTGATCCCAGATAAACTTAAGATTATGGGTGGACTGAATGGCCTTAGAGCAACTGGAATTTCCGAGTTCGGAAACTATGGTATCAATGGGGGAGTGGAATGGAAACCGTGGAAAAGGTTATCCGCTAAGGCCGGATTTTCTGCAAAAGCTAATCAATCTGACAGTGAATTCGCATTAGGAACCTTGGCTGTGAAATTTTCCGTGAATTACTTATTTTAGAGATACCGATGGACGTAATAAAAATCCTTAAGAAGCAAGTTGTTGGCTTGGGCCTCACCTTAATCTCAATCCTTATTATTATTTTCTTTCACAGGATGCACGTTTTTGATAGTCTAGAAGCCAAGATTTACGACCTCGGTTTTCGTGTTCGTGGACCTCTTTCTGGCTGGGCATCTCGGGAGCCAATTCCCAAGAAAGCAGAGCCGTTCACTGATCTTAATAATAGTGGAGTGTGGGAAGAAGGTGAAGAGTTTACCGACTCCAACGAAAATGGTAAATGGGACAAGGGGTTGGACGTGGTCATTGTTGATCTTGATCAGAAATCTTACGAGAATGTTCCGTGGTCGTGGCCGTATACAAGGGAAGTGTGGGCACAAGTCGTTGTGAATCTCGCTAAAGCCGGTGCCAGAGCGGTCGTATTTGACTTTCAGTTTGATGCTCCGGATCGCCTTGCGGAAGAACCTGCTCTTAAGGAAATCCGTGGTGAGTTGATGAATCGAGGATTGAGTGAACTTGTTCCCACCCATGGTGACAGCGCTTTTGCTCAGGCTATTCTTGAGGCGAAGGAGATGGGCACTGCCGTCATACTTGCCTCAAAAATTGGCTATAACACCCTCGAAAGAAGTTTTGAACTTGTCCTTCCAAATGAAGTAATAATGTCTGCCGATCCACAAACTGCTCTGGTGGATGAAACTCAAGACCCGGACGGTACCACTCGACGTTACTACGCCTTCAACGTGCTAAGAGATGATCCCAGTACGTGGTATCTTACTATCGCAATGCGTTCTGCCAAGGAGTTCCTGAATTTTCCACCAGATAGTCTTATGCGGCTGGGAGGAGATAGCGAAAAGGGTATCATCTGGTTCGAGGATATCGATATTCCAACGTATAGCGAAACATCCACATTTTACGTCAATTACTACGGACCTCCATCAGCAGCACAAACGGGGGAAAATGATCCTTGGGGTACGTTCGATTCATATTCTCTTTTTCAAGTTGTAGATGTGGCAGATGTCGATCTGAGAGATTTCGATGCCGACATTGACTGGATGGATATGTTTATTGATTCGACACACTGGGCCTATTATATGCCCGGCATGGGCGGTCTGGAAGAGAGCCCGTTCCTTGGTAAAATAGTACTAATCGGTGTTTCCGTAGAGGTTTTTCACGATACCAAGCGGACACCGTACTTCAGCTTTGCCGGAGAACAGAAGCTCATGCCGGGAGTTGAGACTCACGCCAACGCTCTCCAGACGATCGTAGATCAGAATTTTATTTCCATGTACGGCGGCGATATGGAGTGGTCAGATAAATCGTGGCTATCGCACATATTCCTCATCGCTATTCTCGCGTTGATTACATATATCCTTCTTGCCTCCATGAACCCGCTTTTTGCCGGATTGAGCATCCTTGTAGAGCTGCTGATATTCATCAGCATAGCCGTGGGTGCCTTTACCACTGATTCTTTCTGGCTTGTGAAGCTCATTTTTGGCAGCTGGGACAGTATCGATGTTCCTGGGATGGGCGAATCCACCTACATACCAGTGGTGGCACCTATCTTCGGCGTTTTCACTACCTATATCACCAATGTATTATACCGCTTTATCGTTGAGCAGAAAGACAAGAGGTTCCTGAAGAGCACGTTCGGCACCTACGTATCCCCAGAGCTCATTGATCAGATGTATGAGCAGCATACAGAACCGAAACTGGGTGGTGAAGCCGGTTATCACACAGCGTATTTCTCTGACATCCAAAGCTTCTCATCATTCACCGAAGTGATGGAGCCGGAGAGAATGGTATCCCTCATGAATGAATATCTGACAGAAATGACAGATATCCTGCTGGCTCGGCGAGGCACTCTTGACAAATATATCGGCGACGCTATCGTTGCTTTTTACGGTGCTCCGATTCCGGTGGAGGATCACGAGTATCAAGCATGCCTTACGGCGATTGAAATGGAGGAGAGGATTGCAAAGCTGAGGAAGAAATGGGCATCTGAAGAAGATTGGCCGGATTTGGTTCACAATCTCCGCCATCGTGTGGGGCTTTGTACCGGTGACATGGTGACAGGTAATATGGGTTCCAACATGAGAATGAATTATACCATGATGGGAGATACCGTTAATACTGCCGCCAGATTAGAAGCGTCAGCCAAGCAGTACGGAATTTACATTCAGGCCAGTGAATCCACGTATGAACCTGTCAAAGACAAGTTTGAATGGCGGACGCTCGATTATGTCCGTGTGAAGGGGAAGACAGTGCCCGTAAGAACCTACGAGCTTCTGGCAGAAAAGGGTAAACTGGCAGATGAAACAGCGAAATTGATGAGCTTATTCCATGAGGGACTGGAGCTCTACTACAGTCAGAAGTGGGACAAGGCACTGAAAGCGTTTAAAGCCGCCGATAAGTTGGAAGATATGTTTCCTATGCGCCCTACAAATCCCAGCCGTATTTATATCGAGCGGTGTGAACATCTGAAGGAAAATCCTCCCGGCGCTGACTGGGATAAAGTCTGGACTTTGACGAAGAAATAATCCCTTTGATTTCCTCTTCTCGATTGACGGTTTTTGTTTGAAAATCATCATTCGAATATGGAATGTGAATTACATCACAACTATGTAACTTTCTCAGGTGTAGAATCTAATCGACTAAAAGTGTGGATTTCCCTAAAAGAACTTGATTTGACATGAAAAAGTTGACTCACTCAATAGCCTTCAGCCGATTCACTCTAATTGTGATCCTCGGTCTAATGTCGTGGACCTGCGATATTTTTCAGCCTCTTCCGGATAATCCCTACGATCCGCTGAACCCGGAATTTAAAGATCCCGAGACGAGAATTCTCTCCGGTCCTTCAGGAACAAGCAGTTCCAAAGAAGTCACCGTTACATGGCAGCAGAAAGATCCCGTCTATCGCAGTGACAGTCTGGATACTGACCTCTACGGCGAAATCACGTATTCCTACCGTTTCAACGAAGGTTCATGGTCACTGTTTTCCCCCGATACATTTGTCACCCTGCCGTATTTGGACGACACCAGCTACTTTTTCCAGATAATGTCCCGCTATCCCACCAATGTCATGGAGGATGAGCCGTATCCGTCCCGCTCGTGGACTATGGACGCCTATTCGTCGTCTCTCATGCTCTCGCCGAGGACCACCATCCTGCCTGTTACCACGGAAGGGAGTGAATTCGGCGTTACCGTAGGACTGGAAGAGGTTGTGGGTATGATGGGCGCCCACGTGGAGTTGACGTACGATCCCGTGGGATTGCGGTTGATGGACTACACAGTCTTGGACAGTACAGGGG
>Ga0208641_1001113_pt1 | contig 14133 bp, 15 predicted proteins | sample ETN02SmetaG_2_FD_185789 | JGI IMG/M metagenome (GOLD analysis project Ga0208641, IMG submission 185789) | Marine microbial and viral communities from oxygen minimum zone, Eastern Pacific Ocean - ETNP2014F10-02SV253 (SPAdes) (version 2) | ecosystem: Environmental > Aquatic > Marine > Oceanic ... | reverse complement strand
ACTCAAAATGGAAAGTATGACGAAAAATCATATAATAAAGATGCAGAAGTTATAGCAAAAGTTTTAAAGGATAATCCATTACCTTATTTTTATTATACACCAAACCCAATTTCAGAAACACCATTTGATTTTATAAATAAAGCTTTAGACTTGAGACATATAGATTTAAGAATTCAGTTATATATTAAATCAAAGGCAAAAGTTAATGTGGCAAATCAATGTGGAACTAATCATTTAATGGTAAGATATTCTAATTGTTATGAATCACAAAGACAATATCCAATCGCACATAATTTTGTAGAAGGGGAGGTTTATTTATGAAAATTTTAATAACGGGTGGTCTTGGTTATGTAGGAACACAATTGTGTAAATTGTATATACCAGAAACATTAGAAAATGAAATAATAGTTTCAGATAAAAGATTTTTACCTGAACGGGTGAGGGAATTAAAAGAATGGGGATTCAAATATGTCCAAACTGATTTATTAAATGAAAATAAAATTAAAGGACTCGTTCAAGATGTAGACATTGTTTATCATTTAGGTGGTATTACTGATGTTGCGTATGTTAAGACGGAGGCCAATGAAGAAAAAGATAAGTTGATTGCAGATGTTGGGGTTCAAGGTTCAAGAAATATTATTAATAATTTATCTGAATCCGCAAAAATTATTTTTCCATCTACCCATGTTGTGTATGAGGGATTTGATGAAACACGATTTGATTTAACAGAAGATGTAGAACCTTGTCCTGTGTTGACTTATTCGGTAGGCAAGGTTCAAACTGAAAAGGATTTACAAGAATCTAATAAAAATTATGTTGTAGTACGACTTGGTTCTGCTCATGGTTATGGTGGGGATTCAATGAGAATAAACATTATGCCAAATCTATTTTCAAAAATAACAGCAACAGGTGGTTCATTAAAGTTATTTTCTGGTGGAGTTCAACAAAAATCTATTGTGTCGGTTTATGATGTAGTTCGTTGTATGAAATTTATAGCAGAACGAGATGATATTAGTAGAGAAACATTTCATTTATGTAATGAGAACAAGACAGTTAAAGAAGTTGCAGAAATATGTAAGGAATTTGTTCCAAATTTAGATTTGACTGAGACTGATGATGAAATTCCAAATGAGGGATATACACTAAGCAACGAGAAGTTATTAAAGACAGGATTTGAATTTAAGTATAATATCAGAGATAGTGTTAAAGAAATGATAGAATATTGGAGTGATAAACAAGAAGAATCTCGTGAAGTGTTAGAATATAAATTTAATGGTGGTAGAGAGTTCGTAGATGAACGGGGTCGTATTACTAATTATGAATTACCTGAACCTATCAATTGGATTGGTTGGATTGAGTCCAAAAAAGGTACGGTGAGGGCAAATCATTGGCATCCAATACAACAGCAAAAGTGTATCTTGATTAGTGGTAGATATATTAGTGTATTTAAAGATTTGAAAACGCCTAACGCCCCAATGACAACTCAACTTATGGAACCAGGAGATGTGGTAGTAACTGAACCACAAGTTGCACACACAATGGTTTTTCTTGAAGATTCATTATTTCTGAATCTTGTTAATGGTGAAAGAGAACACGAGAACTTTGGTAAACATACAATTCCTTATACTCTTGTAGATGATAGAATGAGAGATGAGTTACTTGAACATTATAAAGCAGAATGTAGGAGTTGTGGTAATTCAAGGTTAGAATGTGTTGTATCACTTGGGAATTCACCACTTGCAAATAATTTATTGAAAGACGAGAATCAAGAAGATGAACTGTATCCATTACAGATGAACTTTTGTCCAAAGTGTTATAATTGTCAATTATCACATTCAGTTCCAAGAGAAAAAATGTTTAATGAGTATCTTTATGTTTCATCTACAACCGAAGTATTTAGAAAACATTTTTTAGATGCCGCTGATTTGTTGTCAGAACAATTTAATTTGAAAGAAGGTTCTTTTGTAGTTGATATTGGAAGTAATGATGGAGTATTTCTGAAACCACTTCAAGAGAAAGGTATAAGTGTATGTGGAGTTGAACCTGCAAAGAACTTATCATATCTTGCAGAACAAAATGGAGTTCCAACTATTAATGGATATTTTGAAGATGAATCTACTGTATCTCAGATTACACAAGAAGCAGATTTAGTAACAGCTTTTAATGTATTTGCACATTCAGATAATTTAGAACAGATTACTCGAAATGTATTTGATATAATGAAACCGGGTGGTCATTTTGTAATAGAGGTTCAATATCTGTATAATACATTAAAAGATGTAATTTTTGATAATATATACCATGAACATTATAATTATTGGAGTGTGTTATCACTTAAAAATTTCTTTGAGAATCTTGGATTACAAATATCGAATGTAGAGAGTGTTGATACTCACGGTGGTTCGATAAGAGTTTATGTTGGATCACAAAATCATATTGTTCATCCATCCGTATCTGAATTTATTCAGAAAGAAAAGGAGTTTGGGTTAGATAAGTTAGAAACCTATAAAGAATTTGCACGAAAAGTAGAGAAGTGCAAAGAGGATTCAGTTTCTAAAATACAGAGTCTTAAAGACGAAGGTAAATCAATAGTAGGTTATGGTTCACCAGCAAAGGCCACAACTGTTTTAAATTATTATGGAATAGATAGTAGCTCCATTGATTATATTATAGAAGATAATGAACTAAAACATGGACATTTATTACCAGGAGTTAGGATCCCAATTCAAAGTAAGAATGGTGTATCGGATAATCCTCCTGATAATGTGTTAGTTTTAGCTTGGAATTTTTTTGATTATATTAAACAGAATAATCAAGAGTTAGTAGATAAAGGATGTAAGTTTATAACTTTGAAAGATTAAATGAAAATAGTTGCAATAACACCAAACAGAAAAATGGATACATTAGCTACTTTAGTGATTGATGGGTTATATGATAATGGAATTGAAGTAATCGCAACAGATTGGGGAAATAATGTTAAAAGAGTTTATAGTGATGATGAGATTATAGAACATTCAAAAGATGCTGATTATATATTTGTCATTTGGGGAAAGGTAAGGGATAATTCTCCGCCCAAGTATTATTTATTAGATAAAATTAATAGACCAGAAGTTACAGCGTATGTTGATGGAAGTGAGTGGACTTGTACAGGGAAAATTGATTCACCAACACAAGTACGAGAATCTGTAACAGATCATAGTAGAATTAAAGGTTCGCCGTGGATTAATGAAGAAATGTATAATAAGTGTAGGTGGTATTTTAAAAGAATTGTTTTTGAGGAAGATTTAGAAAGGGATAAAATTATACCTTGTTATATTGGATCTTGGAATGAATATTTTAATTTAGATGGTTTAAATTTTGATAAGGAATTTGATTATTATTGTAGTTTTGGTGGAAATGCAGGTCATATAAATAATGGATTGAGATCACCAATCTATCAGTATCTATTAGAACACCAAAAAGATTATAATAGTATTGTTGGAGAACGACTTGAATATTATGATTATTTAGAAACTATTAAAAAATCATTTATTGGTATTAGTGCTTGGGGTGCTGGAAATTGTTGTAGGAGAATGTGGGAAATAATATCCAATGGAACTTGTTGTTTTATTCAGAAACCTTTTATTATTTATCCACATAAATTTGTAGATGGTGAATCTTGTGTTTACTACGAAACTATAGGTGAGTTTAAAGAAAAGTTAGATTATTATATACATAATAAAGAAGAGTGTATTAGAATTGGTAAAAATGGATATAATCATACAAAAAAATATCATACAGGTCGGGCGAGAGTTGAATATATGTTAAAAGTTATGGAAGGAATACCTTGGCAAGAAGCTTAAAATATTTACCAGTTTATGTTATGACTGCAAATAAAACAATGAGGGCGTTACAGGCATTTTCTTATTTACTTAATAAGTTTTGGCCAGTAGAAACACAGATTAATATTTTAGGATATGATTTACCTGATTTTGATTTACCAGAAAATTGTAATTATATTTCTTTGGGTACTCAAAGGGGTAAAAATTATTGGTCAGATGACATGATTGATTTTTTTACTAAATGTGATGATGATTTATTTTATTTGACATTTGAAGATGCGTTTATAGTTCGTCCAGTTGATAGAGAATTACTTAAATATGCATATGAATTTTGTCAATTTAATGCAGAAAATTTATTGAGATTTAATTTAACTGCAGATTTACAGTCACGGGGTCATAATGTTGTTGAAACTTATGAGAATTTTGAACTTATTCAAGCTAGTCAAGGAGCAATGTTTAGATTATCTCTAAATCATTCTATTTGGAATAGAGAACAATTTATATATAAATTAGAACCAAATCAGACACCTAATTTTTTTGAAAGTCCAAATAAATTGAATAGTAAACATGATGGTTTGGGAGTTTATGGATTAAAGGGAAAATATCCTTTATATTGTGGTGAGGCGTATAGGAGAGGAAAAAGAGTTCCTAATCCTTATTTAGAAGTAATAGAAAAAGAGAAAAAACTTAATAATAAGGATATAAGTATAATTGAAAAAAATAACTGGGCACCAGTAATATGAAAAAAGAAAATATTAGGAGAAAATTATGGAGTTAATATATTCAAAAATAAGACCACGAATGTTATTACATATCATCCATAAAGCAGATGAATTTTATACGATAGAAGATGGACACAGACGAGATGTAGTAGGAGAAAAGGAATTTATTCAGTTGTCTGCACTCAATATGGATGAAGGACATACATTCAGACCACATCAACACATTTGGAAACCTGGAGAAGAATCTTGTATAGCACAAGAATCTTGGGTAGTGATAAAAGGTAGTGTCGAGTGTAATCTTATGGATACGGATGGAGTTACATTGTTCAAACCAGTATTAAATGTTGGCGATTGTTCTGTAACTTTGGGTGGTGGCCATACCTATTTAATATTAGAAGATGATACGTTAGTTTATGAATACAAAACAGGTCCGTATAAAGGACAAAAAATGGATAAGACATTTTTCGATGAGTGATAAGTGAAGAAGGATGTTATAATTGCAGATGATGTTTATATCAAACATCCTGATTTGGTTACGTTAGGAAATAGAGTATCTATAGATAGAGGTTTTTATTGTACTACACGAGTTGAGATTGGAGATTATGTTCATATTAGTCCTTATGTTACTTGTATTGGAAATCCAAAAGGATTATTTGTAGCAAAGGGGTTTAATAATATAATGGCGGGAGCAAGAATAGTGTGTGGTTCTAATAAATTTGATGATTCTGGTCCGCACGGAGCATTAATTCCTGAAGAGTTGAGAGGTAATGAAATATTTAAACCAGTTATAATGGATCCATTTTCTAATATTGGAACTAATTCAGTAGCATTATGTGGTGCAAGATTGAGAATGGGAGTTTTATTAACAGTTGGTTCTGTTTTAATGGGAGATACAGAAGAATGGGGAGTTTATAAAGGAAATCCAGCAAAGTTAGTTAAAAAGATTGATGGTTTTAAAATAATAGAAAGGGTGAAAAAGTTAGGATATGAATTTAGTAGTTAATGGGTGTAGTTTTACAAATTGGTATATGGGACAAGATACTTGGGCACATTATACTCACTTACAATATCCAGATTTAAACTTTATTAATTTGGGTAAAAGAGGTAGTACAAATGATGAAATAATTTTAAATACTATTTCTGAATTATCTACCTTAAAAGAAAAAAGTATTGTTATAATTCAATTAAGTGGTTTAGATAGAATATTAATAGATGGTGAGAGATCACCAACAGTATCATCTGCAATAAAATCAAAGTTATTTAATTGGTGGAGTATGTCACAATCAGAAAATGTTTCTCAGAAATGGATAGATTATTTTAATAATGAATATTCAGAGGAAAAACATTTTAATAACTTATTAAATCTTTTAATAAGATTTCAATCTTTTGTAAATAATAGAAATAATATAGATTATAGAATTTTTTGTGGGTGGGATATTTTTACACAGGGGGATGAAAAATCTGATATGTGGAATGAAAAAATAAAATATAAAAATTTTGATAAATTACTTGTAAAAGATGCATATAAAAGTTCAGAAGAATTATTTAATAAAATAGATTGCAACAATTTTTGGTTTTATGAAGATGATAAAGTAAAGTGTGGTGGGTTGATACAATGGGTTCAAAATAATCTCAATTCAAAAGATTGGTATAGAAATGTAAGAGCCATAGATCCTGATTATCATCCATCTGATTTAGCACATAAAGAGTTTTCTGAGAAAATTATTATTCCTTTAATGGAGGAAATGTTATGAGTTTTGAATTAATAAAAGAGTTTGAAAAGAAAATAGCAGAGTTTTATGGTTCACCTTATGCTGTTGCAACAGATTGTTGTACTCACGCTATAGAATTATGTTTGAGATATAAAAAGGTAGAGAAATTTACAGTTCCACCAAATACTTATCCTTCAGTTCCAAATTTGGCAAAGAAGATAGGAATTGAGTTTGAGTGGAAAGAAGAAGATTGGTCTGATTTTTATTTTTTGGGGGAAACGAACATAGTTGATGCAGCAGTATTATGGAAAGAGAATAGTTATATTCCAAATAGTCTTATGTGTCTTAGTTTCCAATTTCAAAAACATTTGAGTCTTGGTCGAGGTGGTATGATATTGGCAGATGATAAAGAAGCAAGAGATGAGTTAAAGAAAATGTCTTATGATGGTAGAGTTCCAGATGTTCCTTGGAGAGACCAAAATATTAGTAGTATGGGTTATCATTATTATATGACACCTGAAACAGCTAGTTTGGGATTAGAAAAATTACCAAAGGCAATCGAAACAAAACCAAGAGATTGGGAATTAGAAGATTGGCCAGATTTACGAGATATGGAGTTATATAAATGAAGAAAAAGGCATTTATAACAGGAATTAATGGACAAGATGGTAGTTATCTTGCAGAATTATTAATAGAAAAGGACTATGAAGTTTATGGGATAGTAAGACGGAATTCTGTAGCAGAACACCAACAGAGTAGAATAGATTCAATTAGACATGATATAGAAGTTGAGTATGGAGATTTACTTGATGTGAGTTCATTAGAGAGATTGATAAGAACTATACAACCTGATGAGATTTATAATATAGCAGCCCAAAGTCATGTACGAATCAGTATGGATATTCCACAATTTACAGTACAGACAAATGCTCTTGGATTATTAAATGTATTAGAAGCCTATAAAAATAATTGTCCAAGTGCAAGATTCTATCAGGCATCATCATCAGAGATGTTTGGTCGTTCAGTAGATGAAGATGGATATCAAAGGGAAACTACAAAGATGGAGCCAACGAGTCCTTATGGGTGTACAAAGGTGTTTGGGTACAACATGGTTAAACATTATAGAAACGCCTACAAGTTATTTGCTTGTAATGGTATTCTGTTTAACCATGAATCACCAAGACGAGGTTCTAATTTTGTAACTAATAAGGTTGTTAAATGTGCAGTAGAGATTAGTAAAGGACTAAGAGATAAACTACTACTCGGTAATTTAGATGCTTTTCGTGATTGGGGACATTCAAAAGATTATGTTAGAGCAATGCATATGATAATCAATCATACTGAACCAGATGATTTTGTATGCGCCACAGGAGTTAGTCGTTCAGTAGGAGATATGTGTGATTATGTATTCGGTAAGTTAGATTTAGATTATAAAGATTATGTAACACAAGACGATAGGTTTATGAGAGCGGAAGAATTAAAGTATCTTCGTGGAGATTCTACAAAACTCAGAGAAACTTTTGGTTGGAAACCCGAATATACTTTTGAAACATTAATGGACGAAATGATTGATTTTTGGCTAACAAAAATTTAACTTTGAACAAATTAATGGATATTTGTTGATATGAAAGAAAAGGTTTTAGTTGTTGCACCTACTACAGCCAGTAGGTTGCCATTGTTAAAAGAGGTTTTAGAAAAGTTATATTCGAATGATAATTTAAAGATAAAAACTATTATTGTAAAAAATGGAACATATTCAAATGAAGAATATTATAATTTTGATTTTGGATTACCAAACATTATAAAAACAGAATCAGAACCAGGTGGACATATTGCACACGCTATGAATGTTGGCATGGAATATATGACTGACGAGGATTGGTTTTTATATCAAGAGGATGATTTAGTAATCACAACAGAAAAGTGGTTAGAGAAAATGACTTCGATTTATAAAACTATTGATAATTGTGGGGCACTTGGAATTAGATTACATGGACAGCAACGAAAGTATAATCCACGAAAAGAATATACCATTGAATCTTTAAAGGTGAGAGATAAAGATACTTTTGAAGTTTATTGGTCAGATGGAGTTACAGTAATTAGTGGTGATGTTATAAGAAAACACAATTTAAGATATGATGAACATATGATGACAGTTCCAAATGCATGTATTAATTTACAATTATTAGATTATGGATATGATAATTGGAGAACTGAAATAGAATTTAAACATCATCATACTCCAGGAGATAGAACTGGTACACCAAAGTGGAAATATGCTGATGTTCCTGTTCATATGAAAAGGGGTGATTGTCAAATTTATTTAAAATATAATGGATGTGATAATTCTAAAATTCAAGAATGGGTAGACATGGACACTACGGTGGCAAGGGATTGGTTGATATCACAGAATAGAGATAAGGAAGATTATAGGAGTTTTGAATTATGAATATAAGAGAAAATCCACTAAAAGTATTAGGACCTTATGGTGATGAATCAGATGTTCAGGCTATAAGAGAAGTAATAGAAAGTGGATGGTGGGGAAAGGGACCTAAAGTTCAAGAGTTTGAAGAAGAATTTGCAAAACTTGTAGGTTCTAAACATGCAATAGCTGTTACAAGTAATTCTCATGGTCAAGATTTAGTAATGAAGGCAATGGGATTTAAAGGACATAAAATTGATGTTATTAATCCAACAATGTCATTTATAGCAACTGCAGAAATACCATTGTGGAATGGGTGTACTTCTAATATAGTGGATGTCGATAAGACAAATCTTAACATAACACCCGAAGAAGTAGAGAAATGGAAAAAACCAACTTCAGAAGTTTTGATAGCTGTAAATATGGCAGGTATTCCTGCACCGATAGATGAGATACGAAAAGTATTTGGGGGATTTATTATTGAAGATTGTGCACATAGTTGTTATACAGGAGGAGCAGGTACAAAAGGTGATGTAGCAGTATGGTCATTTCAGGCAGTAAAGACATTACCGATTGGTGATGGTGGAATGATTACACTTAATGATGATAAGTTAGCAAATAAGATTAGAGAAATGTTATGGTTTGGTGTTGCATCAACTTGGAGTAGGGCAGCAGATAAAAGTGGAACACGACCAGGTTACGCTTGGGATTATCAAGTAGATACACTTGGTTATAAATATTATATGATTGATATTATTGCAGCTCTCGGTTTATCACAGTTGAAAAAATTACCGACATTTTTGGATACTCGTAGACATATACAGAAAAGATATAATGAAGAATTATATTCAACAATTGAACGACCACCATATTCTGATACAGTTCAATATTATTGTGCTAGGTTACCTGAAAAGAGACATAATTTTGCACCCGATGGTACTGGGTTTTCAAGTATTGGTAGGGACCAGTTGATTAATTACTTGGCAGATAAGAAAATACATACTTCAGTTCATTTTAAACCTTTACATTTATATGAATTGTTAAGGGATGATAATAAAAAATTACCAGTTTCAGAACAAGAATGGTTAAGATTAATTACTTTACCTTGTCATAACGGAATGACGGATGATGATGTTGATTATGTAGTGTATTGGGTAAATAAATTTATGGAGAAATATAGTAATGTATTATAATGAAGATGACAGGGCACAAAGACTATTTGATGTTTTTAATGTATTAGAAGGTCAAGTAAATGTTTCGTATGTTAATAGTACCGAACATATTGTTGCATGGCATAAACATAATATACAAACAGATTATTGGACTTGTCTTAAAGGTTCATTTAAAGTAGGAATGGCAACTCCAGAAGATGGTTGTGAGTTTGTATATTTATCAGATAAGAATCCACGAGTTATAGAAATGAAACCAGGAGTTTATCACGGGTATAAGGCTTTAGAACCAGGTTCTATATTATGTTATTATTTAACAGAAAAATATAATCCGGATGATGAGTTTAGAGTACCAGTAGGACACTTTGGGGAAGAATGGGATACACCAAATAAATGATAACAATAAATGATGTAAAAGTATTTGATTTGGATCCATATATAGATTCGGAGGGATCGTTAGTTTCAGTTGAGTCTGCAATAGATGTGCCATTTAAAATAGAACGGGTTTTTTATATTTATGGAGTTCATGATCAAGAGGACAGAGGAGAACATGGCCATCATACTACTGAACAAGTTTTAATATGTTTAAATGGACAGGTAAAGGTTTTATGTGATGATGGAACGGATAAAAAAGAGTGGATATTAGATAAACCAAATGAGGGACTCTATATACCAAATTTGATTTGGGATGAACAAACTTATTTAACATCAGATTCTATTTTATTGGTATTTGCAAATACATTGTATGATCCATCTGATTATATATCAGATTATGAAGAATTTAAGAAGTTAAAGGTGGGATTATGAATATATTAATTACTGGAGGGTGTGGTCATATAGGTTCATATTTGATTAGAAAGTTGCCGTTAAAATATAAAATTACGGTTGTTGATAATTTATTAACTCAGAGATATTGTTCTTTATTTGATTTAGATAGAGGAATAAAGTTTATAGAAAAAGATATAGATGGATTAACAACAGAAGATATTATTGGAACTGATATTGTTATACATTTAGCAGCAATAACGAGTGCCGAAGGAAGTTTTAAAAATAAAGAAGAAATAGAAAATGTTAATATTGTTAAAACCGAAAAATTTATAGAGTTGTGTCGGAAAGTAAGGATTCCTTACTTTGTATTTCCATCGACAACGAGTGTTTATGGAGTATCAGCTGATGTTGTTTACGAAGATGATGATTCAGTAATAAATCCACAGAGTCCTTATGCAGAATCTAAAATTAAGATTGAGAATTTTTTAAAGATCCAAAATGATATGAATTATCTAATTTTGAGATTTGGTACTATTTTTGGTAATAGTGTAGGAATGAGATTTCATACGGCTATAAATAAATTTTGTTATGAAGTATCACTTGGAAACCCATTGACTATTTGGGGGCAAAATTATGAACAAGTTAGACCATATCTTGGATTAAATGATGCAGTCAGAAGTATAATTCATTTTTTAAATAACAAGGAATATTTTAATCAAACATATAATATTGTAACGGGCAATTATGAGTTGAGTGATGTAGTTAAATTAATAGAAAAGGTCACAGGCAAAGTAGAGTTGAATATGGTAGATACTCCATTATTAAATCAATTTACTTATGATGTTAGTGATGATAAAGCTAGAAAAACTGGTTTTAAACCAAAAGATAAGTTAGAAGAATCGATTGAAAAAACGTTAAAAACATTGGAAAACTTAAAATGAGTAAAATATTAATATCGGGTGGTCATGGTAAGTTTGCAACACAATTAGTAAAATTTAATACTGAGCATGAATTATTTACACCATCGAAGAAAGAAATGAATGTTACGAGCTATTGGAGTATTATTTCTTTTATAAGAAAAGTGAATCCGAATATTTTTATTCACGCCGGTGCAATGACAAGACCTATGGTTATACATGAGAATGATCCTAATGAAAGTATTACAAATAATATTATAGGAACTTCAAATGTAGTATTGGCGTGTATGAAATACAATATTAAATTAATATATATTTCTACTGATTATGTGTACCCACAAATACCTGGAAGTTATAAAGAAACAGATCCTGTTTTACCACATACAAAGTATGGTTGGTCTAAATTAGGAGGTGAATGTGCTGTCAGATTATTTAAGAACTCGTTGATATTAAGGATATGTATGAATACTAAACCTTTTCCACATAAAAAGGCTTTGGTTGATATGACAAAAAGTCTTATATTCGATGATGAAGCAGCAAAAATAACATTGAAGTTGTTGCATGAAAGTGGAGTTATAAATGTAGGCGGTAAATCACGGTCAGTCTATGATTTTGTAAAGGAAACTAACCCAGACATTGAACCTATGACTTTATCAGAAGTATCCGATGTAAGTATGCCAAAAAGTTCTACATTAAATATTGATAAATTAAAGAGAATAATAGATGATTCAACTGTTTAACATAAATAATCATATAATAGATACATCTGAATTTTCTCATTTGTTACACGATGGAGTTGTTATTGAGTTTGAGAAAAAGATTGCTGAGTATGTTGGAGCTAAATATGCATGTTCCGTTAATAGTGCCACGAATGCTATATTCTTGTCATTACTTAATAAAGATGTTACAGTTAAACTTCCAAGTATGATACCTCCAGTTGTTGCCAATGCAATATTAACAAGTGGTAATACCATCGATTTCACCGATGATTGCAATTGGCCAGGTGATTCGTATGTGTTGCATGAATTTACAGATTATAAAATTGTAGATTCAGCACAAAAATTAAAGAAGAATCAATTTAAAAAAGAATGTAATTCACAAGATTTAATGATATTCAGTTTCTATCCAACTAAACCACTTGGTGGTTCTGATGGTGGAATGATTGTAACAGATGATTATGAAAAGTATAAATGGTTTAAGGAAGCTGTTTTGAATGGAACTACATATTCTGATGACAGTTGGGGCAGAGATATATCTTTTCCTGGTTATAAAATGTATATGAATTCTATTCAAGCTAAAATACTTTTAAATAATTTTAAATTCTTTAATAAAAAGATGAGAGTACTTAAAAAATTAGTAAATACTTATAATGAAGAATTTGGGTATAATAATACCAGTCAACATTTATATAGAATAGAGGTTGTAAATAATGAAAAGTTTATTAGAAATATGAAAAATGTTGGAATATTATGTGGTATACATTATTCAGCTCTTCATTCTAATCCAATTTATACAAATAATAATTGTGGATATGAAAATATACATTTTGATTGTCCAAAATCTGAAAAAATACAAAAGAGAACCGTAAGCTTACCAATGAACGAAACCCTTTCATTTTTAGAATTAGAGTATATAATAGATAAAGTAAAAGAATTATCATGAAAGGGACTAAAGGAATGTATGATGTTTATTATTCAACGGGTGGTGGTTCTATGGTATATGGTGGAAGTGATGTTTGGGTTAATAATTGGTTACGAGAAGTAGCCCCTAAACTGAATCATCCATCTAAATTATTGATTCATCGCCGTAGACCTGAAAATATAAAAATTAAATACGATAGTCCAATAGAAATTGTTTGGCAAGGATATGATCCTCGTGGATTTGAAGAAACAATAAAAAATGCAAGAAAGATTCATATTCTACATGGATATTATACACCACATAAAGTAATAGAGTATAATAAAGATAAAATAGAATCTTTATGTGTTCACGTGTCGTTAGATTTATCGTTAAAGGCTGGTTTTGATTTAGGATTAAAAAATTATTTACATTTTTCTGCAGTTCCTGAGTGGGAAAAGAAAGTAGTTAAATGGACAAAGAAAGTAGTTTGGATTGGTACAGATAAGATACCATTACATGATAAATTTGATATAATAGATATACCAAATTATTATGAATTTACACAAAATAAAAAAGTATGTATGAGTAATAGAGTAGGATTCGCGGCTCGTTGTGAAACCCGTAAATCACCACATTTTTTAGATGGAATAGATTCAATGGCATTTACGGATGTAAATGACTTTAAGTGGTGGAAGAAAAATCTTAAATTAAAGTTTGATAAAACAAAAGTACATCAATTTAATTATAAGAATTTACATAGATTTTTTAATAGAGAGGATTGGGGAATAAGTCATTCGTGTTTTTTAAATGAACCATTCGGTTATTCTATATTCCAATCATTAGATTATGGAAAACTACCTATATTACAACAAGATTGGCTGTCAAACTATGAATATCCATTCAGAGCTTTAAATAAACAACAATTTGATGAACAAATAGATAATATATCAGAGTTATCAGAGAAAGAAAGACAAGGTTATTT
>Ga0208641_1001106_pt1 | contig 14175 bp, 21 predicted proteins | sample ETN02SmetaG_2_FD_185789 | JGI IMG/M metagenome (GOLD analysis project Ga0208641, IMG submission 185789) | Marine microbial and viral communities from oxygen minimum zone, Eastern Pacific Ocean - ETNP2014F10-02SV253 (SPAdes) (version 2) | ecosystem: Environmental > Aquatic > Marine > Oceanic ... | reverse complement strand
AATTCCATGTTTTTCCTTTTTATACGTATTTATTGAATTGGTCCTTCAACTAGACCCTCTTTAACAAGTTTTTTTCTATTTTTAATGTGTTGTTCGTGTATATCTTCTTTAGCACCACCAAAATAAGCCACGGCATGACCCTCTTTACAAAGTATAGTTGCACATATACGTCCATCTTCAGTTTTAAAATCACCTAGGATACGTCCAAACTTACCCTTCATATCTTCACCTTTTTTGCTTACTTGTGTTTTTAAAATAGCAGTCTCACCTAATAACTCTTGTAATCTACTTTTAGCCGCTAATCCAAATTTCTTTTCTATGTCATTGCTTGTTCTTGATTCGGGTGTGTCTATTCCCATAATTCTAACACGTTCATTGTGTATCCACGTACCAAAACCTAAGTCGATATCAACATCAACAGTATCACCGTCAATTACTTTTAACACTTTACATCTATATTCGTACATTATTCTTCCCTTATAATGTATTTGATTGGTTGATCTGATTTAACAACAACGTGTTTTTCAGTTTCCATGTTTTTAAATGTAATATGGTTAGGTTTAACTTCTTTAAATTTACGAACTTTTAATGTAGTTTCACTTCCTTCAAACCAATAAGTCAGTTCTGCAGGGTAACCGACAATCCAATACCATATGTTAGTTAGAATTCTCATCTGTCTCGTAATATTTTTTGTATTCTTCTAGTAAGTTGTTTGTTTCTTGTAATTTTTGTCTTATTTGTGCAAAGTTTTTCGAAAGTATTTGATAATCTTTATCAGTTACACCAAATAGCACAGGATCTATTCCTGCCGCTTCTAATTTAGCAAATACTTCTTGTGCGTTTTCACTTGTAATAATAATCCATTTAATTTCTTCTAGTTGTAATGCAGTAGGCATTGGATAATCTAATTTTTCTCTTGGTTTTTCAACTGAGAATATTTTTATTTTCTTTTCTCCACCAATTGAACAACCAGTAAGGAAAATAATTAATGTTATGGCAAGTATTTTATTGATATGGTACATATGAAGGATTTGCCAAACTTGGGCACATCGTGTTTATCTCCGATTTCTTTGTTGCTTTCAATTCTGCTTCTGTTCTCTCCGCACCACTGGCTAGTTCAATACATCTTGTCGCCTCAGCGGAACCTTTGTTTATAATTCTTTCAACTGCTTCTGTTCTGTCTATTGCAAGTTTACCTACATCTCTATTTTTTTTGGTAAATCTTTTATCTAAATCTTCTAAATCTTTTTTAAATGTTTGTATTAAGACATTTAATTTTTTATTACTTTCTAGTATTGCTTCAAAATCTGCTTTTTGTTGTTCTAGAACTTTGTTCTGTTCTGTAATAGCAGTTTCTAATTGTATTTGATTTGCTTTAAGTGTGGCATTGTCTGCTCTCAATTTGAAAACATACATACCTGCACCTGCTATACCCATAATGATAATTAGGGTAAAAATCATTCTAATTTGTCCAAACATAATGTATGTATTTATTGAATTAAACCAGGCTTGTAAACTGTTTTACCATTTTCTTTCATCGCTGTTAATGATGCGTTGCGATTGTCTTCTGTTTTATAACTAACATGAATCCAACCAGAATCTGGTATGCCTGGTGTGTAAAATTCCAAAATTAATTGGTCAAAATCAAGGTTATCTTCAATCCATTTGGCAACATCATAGTTTGGAGTGCCTGGACATTCTATATCTACTGCTTGTCCTTTACAATGTTGTGAAGTATTTGAACCACCAATTGCATAGTTTAAATCACCACTTCTGTATCCCGAATTAATTACTGTTACTCCAAAGTTATCTCTAACAGGTTGTACTACATTTTCAAATAATGCTTTTGCATTTTCTAAATGTCCTTCAACAGGAGTATTATCAATGCCTCTTCGTTCAGCAGTTTGACTTTTAGTAAATTCTTGTAGTGTGAAATTTTCGCTTAATCTTACCATCCACTTTTACTTAACAAAGCCGACTCTCGGCCTTTAGAAAAAATGAATCTGTCTTCTGTAGTTTTGGTAATTTGATATGGTCCAAAATATTTTGTGAGGTAGATACACTCACTCATTGCTTCTTGATCTATTTTAAATGCTTTTACTTCGTTTATTATCATTTGTGTATCACCAAATGCGTGTAATTCAAATTTAAGTGTCTCTGCATTTTGTTTTTTTATGTCAACAATATTATTATCTAACTTGAATTCCATCATATTAAACTTATCAAAGAAGTCTTTTACTTCACCTAATCTTAATGAATTAATTTTTTGTGTGTATGCTATTGGTGTTCTTGGTAATACATCTGCTAGATTCTTTGCTGATGCTTCAAATGGTACACCTCTTTTATGATATGTAAAATCGAACGTCTCAATATTAGTTAATTTTTTAAGGTCTTCTAAAAATTTATAAATGTGTCGATCAACTTTTTCATCTCTTTGAAACTCAACAAATACTCTATGTTTGCCATCTGCCATTGTGCCTGGCGTAGCATCTGCATCTAATACTTCTTTGTATCCAGTTTCAGCGAAACGTTCTAAATCTTTTGCTGGTGCTAAACCATCAACAACAAATGCAAGAACCATAATGTTCCTGTCATCGCCCATTTTTGATTTATATTGATCTACTGAGAACGTTTTTGAAACAACGCCTTCTAAATCGCCAGCTTTTAATCCTTCATTAAATTGTTGCATCTAAACTATTTAGGTCCCCTGCACCCATATCAGATTCGTCTTGACTATCAATCTCGTCTTTGCCATGTTTAAAATTACCAATTAATTCTTTTGGCATTCTAATCTCTACTACCCAAATATCGTGGCCATCAATTTTACCTTTAGTTGTACCAGGTCTATAATCTTCTGGAGACTTTATTTCTCTTGGTTTTAGTAATTCGTCTTTTGCATATGTAACTTTACAACCTCTGTCTAACAATCGTTTACCGCCTGATGGATCTGGCATTTTATCAGCAGGCCACATAAATGAACAAGTTACAAAATGTCTTGAATCAACTGGTCCTGATAGTAATTCACCATCTTCCCAATTTTGAAAAACATACACATCTAACTCGTCTAAAACTCTTTCAAAATCTTTTAAAATTGTTAAAGTAGGTCCTACTGCGTATAAAGACTGTACGTTACGGATTATATCTAATACATCATGCATAATGCTACTATTTAGCGATTAGACTATGACTCAACAAAGGTATTAATTGCTTCGGCATACCACTTTTTATAGTGGTCTAGAATACGTGAATAGGGTATATTATCTCTTTCTGCAACTGGTATGCCAGGCAGATCGTTCTTAATAATTTCCTCATTTACAAGATCTAACACCACAGTGTATTCTAACATTTTTCCAGGACCAATTTTCTTTTTGGATAGTTCTACAAATTCGTCAAACTTTTTATCCGGCTTAATAATATATTTTACACAGAAAAATCGTTTTTTATTGTGTTTCTTACCCATTGCTTAATCTTGCTAATTTAATCATAACACTTGCTAAATTTATTTCAGGATCAGCAACAAATGAATGATCTACTAATCCCTGCTTAATAATTAGCACTGCTTTGTCTTGTAGCTCATCTTCTTTGGATATAATTTCCAAATTGTCATATAGCCATCTATATATTTCTTCACATTCTTCAGGTCTAGCTTGACTACATACTAATTTTCTTGCTTCTTGTATTTTGCCTTGTTTAAATAATTCAACCATTTGTAGTCTATAATCTTGTTGTCCTGAATCTCCAGATTGTGGTGGCATAAGTTTGCCATCTCTGCAATTTTGCTGTATCATATTAATACATTTTCTTAAATCAGGATATGTTGCTTTTACATAAGTGTCTAGAGTTTCAATGTCTTGTTCAGTTTGTTCAGAAATTAATATTTCTGCTACCCTTGCTGTAAATTCTGTTTTGTCAATTACTTCCATATGGAAACCTTGACATCTACTATGAAGTGCCGGAATAATTCTATTTGGATAATTGCAAGTTATTATAAATCTTGCTGAAGTATGATATGTTTCCATTACACCACGTAATGCCGCTTGTCCATTTGGACTCATATAGTCTGCTTCATCAAGTAATACATATTTGTAATCACCAAATGGCATAATTTGTACAAAGTTATTAATTTTTTCTCTAACAGTATCTACAGAATTTTCTCTAGAAGCATTTATTTCTAATATATCATAACCACTTACTTCAAGTTCGTTAAACAATACTTTTGCAAGTGTAGTTTTACCAACACCAGGTGCACCACTTAATAATAAATGTGGAATTGCTTTATCATTTATCCAAGATTGTATTTGTTGTCGTTGTGCGTCATCACGAACAACATATTCTTTTAATGTTTTTGGTCTATACTTCTCTACCCAAAGTTCTTTCATATAGTAATAATATATAAATTATTGTTAATTGTCAATTTTTGTAGAATGCCCATTCTCCTATAATTTCACTGCATTCTAATTTAAATCCATATTGACGATCGATATCTCGTAAAATTTTATTTGCTTTAGCCATGCTTAATCCTATATCTGCTGGTAATGGTAGTGCTTCGATTTCTTTTTCTTTCATTGCTTTTGCCGCCTGTACTCTATGCCATCCATCTGTTAATAGAAAGTAACCAGAATCTTTTATAGGTGTTACAAGTATTGGATCCAACGGCTCTGATTGTTTTTTTAGTTTGTTTATCCAACCTCTTTTTTCTTTGTTGAGTGGTCGTTTTGCACCCAACCCTAGTTCGGCCATTGTGACAAGTTTGTCTATAGGCACAAACATTCTTTTAAGTTTAATTTTTTTAGTCATTGCCAGGAAGTTTAGTCATCTGTTGAGCACCACCCATGTTGACGTACCCGGCTTGTTTTCTATTTTGTTCTGGTTCTTCGTCTGATAAAAGTAAAATGTCGTTTTCATCAATCATTCTTACTTCTAATTCAGTTCCATCTTTTTTAACTTTTAATGCTCGAGACCATCTACCATGTGAAACCATAACCCATTGTCCAATTTTTACATCTTCTTGTTGATTTCCAATAGCATAAACTTTTGCCCATCTAGGATGAATACCTGATTGTGATCCATCGTCATCTACAAGTATAATACCACCTGCAGATTTTGTTTCACCAAAGTGCATATCAGATACTAATACTCTTTTTTTAAGTGGAGTGATATCATGATCAACGGTGTATTGTTTACCACCATGTGATCCAAATCCTTTTGCTTGTAAGTCTTCTATTTGTGACATATAGAAGTATTATATAAGATTTATTCTAATCCGTCAAGTGCGGCGTCAATACCTTTTTTCTCAGTGGGAGTTTTTGGTTTAAATGCTTCTACTGGTTTAGCAGTAGGTTTTGATTCCACTGGAGTCATTTTTTGTACTGGTGTTGGAGGTGTTTTTCTTGGAGGTGTAGGTTTTGCTCTAGCTGGGGTATCGTCAACCTTACCTTTTGGTTGTTCGTAATATTTTTGCATTACTTCTGCTTTTGATGTTGTAATTTGTCCATGTGGTCCTAATACATCACCTCTAGCATTGACATTCATATTACCAACGGCTCTAACTGTTTCGTTTGCCGTTCGTAATTTTTCAATGTCTACCATACGTCCTTGCATGGTTCTATACATTCTTTTTCTCGGTGCTCTTGCTACCATTATATGCTCCTATAATATATTACTTATCATCTTAAAAATTCAGCGATATTTAAGTTGTATTGCAATGGATTTATCTTATGTACGCCAATTAAAAATAAACAAAAACTAGCCACACTACTACCTCTACCCACACCCCATACTATGTTATTTTCTCGTAATGTATCTATAAAGTAGATTAAAAATTGTAATACTTTTATAAAGTTTTTCTTTTCAAATAACAAATATTCTTGTTCTACTCTTTTTTTCTCAAAATCATTTTGACATTTGTCTAATAACCATTGCAATACATTTAGTTCATAATACTTCTGTGGCATGTGCCAATTAGCAATATTTGTCGCATCAACTTTTGCTGGAGTAGGTCGTTTTGGTACAGTTTGTAATTGTTGTAGATCTATTCCGGTATTTTTTATGCTGTTATTGTATTGTTCCGTGTCTTCAAAGAATAATTTTGATATATCGAAGTCTGGATTAGTATAGAGTGAATCTATTGCATCTTCTTCTGTAAAGATACAATCACCTGTTTCATTTATTTTTATCTTTTCCACCATCTAAAACCTTTGGATTAAACTCAAATATTTTAGCATGGGTTTCGTGCTTCTTGTCAACTGGTATTTTATTATTCCAACTAAAGTGTCCTGTGTATATGCCTTTATCAAGTTCTCTATCATATGTTGCCGTGTCTGCCCTTAACCACCATGGATCAAAACCTTCATATTTTTTTGAAAACCAATCAGGTGTATCTAATAGTATAAGTTCTTTACTATCTTTGTCAACCGAATATGTAATACCATCCCCTTGCCAACTAGAAAGTTCTAATTTATTCACTACAATTACAGAATCTAAAATTGCATTTGCTTTGCAGAAGCATACCGCCGTCATGATTTGATCATATGGTGGCTTTGGTAATTCTATAAATCTATTGTTAGATGATTTTTGTAAAGTATGGTAAAGAGGTTCATCTTTCCATGTAGTAATCGTATTCGCCATTACCATTTCAAAGAGATTTTTTAATCTATCAAAATATTCTGTTTGTTCTTTTAAGTTTGCAGTATAGGGTGTTATAAAAAGTTTAATATGATATTCATTTGCGAATAATTCACCGTCTACAATAATAATTGATTTAAATTTTGTTTTCCAACTGAATGAGTGTGCCATCAAACTTACTTACTATTCAATATTGATTAAATCACCTAAATCTGGTTCGCCTCTTGCTTTTTTAAAGTCTTTGTGCCATTGTTCAAGTCTTCTTTGTCTAATAGCATCTTGATAAGTTCCAAGTGCGTGTTGTAGTTTTTGTAACATGTCTGGATTTCTGCCTCGTCTAGCAATAGCAACTTTTCTAGAAAGTTCTTTTATTCTTTTGGAGATATCTTCTTCAGATAAATTTCCGATTTCTTCTTGTAATGGATGAAAATACATTACTACCTCCTATTAGATGTAGTTGTTACCTAATTGGTTCATTAAAATTGTTGTACCTGCATCTGGAGTTGTAAACTCGTAAACATATCTTCCAGATGTTGGACAAGTTATTGTATTAGAAGAGCCATCTCCACCCAATACTAAACCGGATACTAATACAGCAGTTGGAATTGTAATTGTGTGTGCCGTAGATGCAAACGTAATATCTAATACAATTCTACCCAGTGTTGCTGTAGCAGGCCAATTAGTGAATGTCAAAGTAATTGAAGCATTAGACGTTATAGTTTGGTAATGTCCGTTTGCGTGATTTAAAACAATTGCACCACCATCTGTACCATGTGCGTATATTGTTTCTGATGTATCTTTAAATTTTGCTCTAGTAACTTCATTATCCGTAAAGTCACTTGAAGCGTTTAAGTTTGCTTTGTTTGTTTGTAATGCTTCTATTTCTGTTACGGCTTCTGTAAAATTGTTTTTAATTGCACTAAAATTATCTCTAAATCCTTGTGAACTGTTATCCTGTCCTGCTTTAGGATAAGTGCCGTCTACGTTACCTGGTACTATATTACTTGCCATTAAAATATTCCTTTGTTTCTAAATTTAAGATATTTATCGTTAGCTCTTTCGACAGTTATAATAGCACCGTTTGATGGTGTTTCTTTGGTAAAATTAATTGTAGTTTTACTAGTTGAAGTGTTATGAGTAAGTTCAATGCCATACTCATGATCTGCAGATCTTAATTCACCATCAGCAGTCAAATATGTCGGAGTTAGGTTGTTGTCTGCTGTTACTCCGTCCCCAACATAAACAATATTACTGCCTTCTTTAACTAAAATGTCTTGTTCGTGTACAATTTCATCTAGTTGGAATGTAGTTGTAGACCCGTCTGCTGTGAATTTAGCAGGTGTAACTTTGCTTTTGTTAATTTGATATCTGTCTACAATAAAGTCAATATTTCTAAAAATTAAGCCTTTATCTGAAATCCTTTTCTTTAATAAAGCAGATGTGCCTGCTTTGCAATAACATATAGGTACTGCTAATACAAACCCTAATGGTGCTAGGTCACCTGATTGTGTTGTTTTCATCCATAAAGGCAAATGGTCCCATTCTTTATGTCCTAAAGTTTTCATTCTACTTCTCATATTTGCAACTGCATTTGGATAAAGTGTTGCCATATAATCTAAATCTGCTGAAATTTGACCAGCATATGGAACTTTAGAGCCAGACGTGCTAAATGAAAGACCACTAGAAGTTGTAATATTAAAATCATCCATATCAGTAGTTAAATTAACTGTTCCTGCTCTTGGACCTAACATAGGTTTTGCAACATCCGTTCTTAATGAAACCGATGAACTAATTGCTGTACCATCTTTATTAACAAGTTTGTCTTTCATATCAATATAAACAACTTCATATTTTATAACATCGTTTTCTTTTGCAACCGCTGTTTTTAAATCTCCAAAGTATAAAGTTTTTGGAGCATGATTTTGTTCCATTTGTTGTTGGAATGCTGTAAGTGTTTGTGCTTGTAATCCTGCCATCATTAACATTTCAGGATTTAGTTTCATTCCAAAATTATTATCCTCTGGTCTGTAAATATATTCAGGCGAATTAATATTTGGATCTTGTGCTATTGTAAAAAATATATTTTGGTCAATAAATGAAGTTGAATGTCCAGTCATGTTGCCATATTCAATAGTAGTATATGGTATGTCTATGTTTAATGTAAATTCTTTTGATGTTGCCGCTGACTGATATTGGTCACTAACCGTAACTGTAAATGTATATGCTCTAGTTGAATCAGTAAAGTCGCTTGGGTCAATTGTTCCTATTAAATTTCCATGTGGTGATAAAGTTATTCCTGTTGGCAATGATCCAGATGTTACACTATAAGTTAAAACTCGATTTGTTTCTTCTGCTACTGCTGAAATTGATAATATACTTGGAATATCTGCCGTTAATGTACCAATGATTGCTGGAGTTGTAAATGCAATTCCAATATCAATTTCACCAATTACTTTCATTGTGAATATTTGATCAGTAAATACATTTATTCCGGTTGCTACAACTCTGTTAGCTCTTATTGTAAATGTATAATTTGTTTCTACAGCGGCTTGTCTTGCCAATGTTCCATATATTTCTCCAGAATTAATATTAATTGATAAACCTGAAGGCATAGAACCTGATACAATAGAATATTCTAAATCTGCTTGTAGAGGATCAAAATCTTCAACGTCAATTTTTATAACAGTGGCGTTGTCATGTCTAAATGTTCCAAGGTCTGATGCTGTTTTGAAAATTGGTCTTCTATTAGCACTAAAATCAACTGTTAATGCTGAACCCCCAATTGTGTTCATATCAACTGTAATTTGATTATTAGAAACTCGCCAATAGTCTGCTGAATAAACAAATATTGAATTATTTTGATCGACATAACTTGTACTGTCTGAAACTCTTACAATAAAATCAAAATTTTTAGAAATACTTTTTGTTTTTACACTTGGATCAAAAATTTCTTGATCAGATGTGCCGAGATCATCTGTAGGATATGATTCATAGTCATATCCACCTCTTGCACCATATCGTTGATCTTCTGTAAGTTGTACTATACCAGATATTAATCCTGTTGATGACATAGTAACACCTGGCGGTAATTCTCCTTGCACAATTTCATAAACTAAAGTTTGTCCTGCTCTTGTATCTGTATCTGTTGCCGCAACCTGGAATGATAATGATGATCCATCTAATATCCAATATAATCCAACTCTTGTAGAATCATCTAATTGGAGTTGTCCTGATGTAGTTGTAAATGTTGGAGCATCAGCACCTTCGATATCTAAATAAAAAGTTCTGTCTGTAATTAGTGTACCAGCCGTGGCACGTACAACGAAGGTGTATCTAGTTCTTTTCGAAACCTCGGCTGGGATTCCAGTCAGTAAGCCTGTTGAAGTAAGTTCTAATCCTGAAGGTAGGCTCCCTGCAATTATGGAGTAAGTGATAGTCGTAGAATCGCTTGTATTCGCTTCTAATTGTAATGAATATGCGACTACTTCGTCGATAGACGCTAACTTACCTGCTGTGGTTGACCACACTGGTGTTGCCATTAAAACTTACTCCTTCGTCAGTATTTATTGTCTATTATTCAGTGTACGAATCCAATGTTCTAGATGCTGACGTAGGTTTTCGCGATCTATAGGATTTCTTTCACGTTTAAGTGCTTCTTGTATTCTAGTAATCTCTGATCGTGGAGATCTGTGTCTATTGTTTTTGTAATGTCTCTTCATTATAAGAGTTTATAAGTCTTGTTAAACTAGATAGTAGTATTATTATACAGTAGCACTAAATGGAGTTGCTGGATTAACACCTGTAAGACATCTCATAGTTCCTCTAACGTGCCATTGGTCAGCCGCTATATCAACTAGTTCAAGATAGTCACCTATTTGACCACCTGTTGTACCACCATTAAGTGTGATAGTATCAGTAGCCGCTACTGTTGGAAATGCTGTAACTGCCGTTGCGTCTTCATCTAGGTACAACATGATACCGTCGATAGTATTGTCGGAATCCGGTGCTTTGATTACATAGGTTGATGTATTCACTACAGTTACTATGAATTTGTATGTTGCACCAGAACCTGTTGCGTCTGGTAGTGTTAATGTAACTAGTGCATTACCACCAACTTCACCAAGTAATAATGTTCTACCTGCGTGTTCAATTGTTGTAATAGCATCAGTTGCCGCAAAAGTGTGTATTGCCGGTAAGAAAGATCCTGTTAACGTTACTTGTGAAGCAGTAGTTACTACTCCAGTACCGTTTGTTGCAAGAGTTAAATTTTCGTTAGTAACAACAGAAACAATTTGTGATCCAGCACCCATTTGTATTTCAGATCCAACAGCGATGTCTGATGCCGCTAATTCATTTGAAACTTGAATTACATTTCCACCTAATACAATATTTCCAGTACCATTTGGAGTAAGTGTTATACCACCATTTGAGTTTTGTGCCGAAATAGCGTTTCCATCTATTCTTAAATTATCAGCATTAAGTTGTCCTGTAACATCTACTGTACCTGTTACAGTTTGACCAATTGTAGTCATTGCATTTTGTATATCAATTGTGCCTGAACCATTTGCTGAAATTTCTAAAATAGCATTTGTGGCATTTGTTGTAATTTTGTTATCTTTTAATTGAACATAGTCAGCATTTAACGTACCAGTAATTGCGTGTGTACCTGTTGTAGTAATATCTGCTGTTGTTAGTGTTCCAGTTACACCTAATGAAGTTGAAAATGTTCCTGCTCCTGTAACTGCAAGTGTACTGCCATCAAACGTTAAATTTGATTCACCTTGAAATGCATTTGCACCTGTTACAGTTGTAACTTGATTGTTTGTTGAACCTGTTTGAACTGCTTTTAAGTCTGCATATGCTTTGATTGATTGTTGCGTAGCAAGTTGTGTTGCTGAATCAGAACCCATAGCATCTTCATCTAAAATACCTGTTACAGTTGCACCTGTTGCCAATGCTAAACTTGTATTAGACTTTAATGCTCCTGTTACATCTACTGCTTCTGCAATAGTAACTTTAGTTGAATCATCTGAACTAATTGTTGTTCCATGTACTCTTACTGCACCTACTATAACGTCACCAGTACCTGATGCTGATAATTCTAAATTAGAATTTGAATTTGATGCTGAAATTTTGTTATCATTAATTGTAATATCTGCAACATTGACACCACCTGTAGCATTTCCTTGAATAGTTACAGAACCGTTTGTAACTGTGCTTGTTAATGTTGTACCATCAATTTGTAATTGGTCTGCTTCAAACACACCAGTTACTTTTGTTTGGTCACCTGCACCATCACCTAGGTTAATATTCCCATTTGCAAAAATATTTCCTGTTGCTGTTAAATTTCCTGTAACATTAGTATTTGCTTCAAGTTCAACCGTACCTGTTCCGTTAGGAATAATTCTAATATTTTCGTTTGATCTTGCTGAAGTTATGTTAAAGCCGTTTATATCTAAATTACCACCTAATTGGGGTGATGTATCATCTAGTATATCATTTGCTTCAGCAGTATCGCCGTATAATTCTGAAAAGTTTGCATTTATTTTATTAAATGCTGTTCTTAATGGATCACCTGTGCCGTCATTTGCTGATGAACCTACGCCAATTGTTTGTTGTGCCATATTTTAAATCCTCTTTATGTGATTATTTATTAGAATTTTTATAAACCGAATGTAATTTTATACTTTGATTAACGTTTTAACAAACTTATATGTAACTGAATTATTAGATACAGGAATTATTAAAATTCTAAGATTACTACCACTAATATCTGCTGAATAAGTTGCTAATGATGAACCAGTTGAACTTACACCTGTTGTTGAGATATAAGCAGTTGTACCATTATGAGTTACGTAGATTTCATCAAGTGCATATCTACTGTTTGTTGCGTCTGTAATACTAACTTGATATTTCGCACTTCTATAAGTTGCATGAACAAAACTGTCTAATGGTTGTTGTCCAGATGAACCTGCGTGTGTTACTGTGCCATCTGATTGTGAAGAATTGTTTAATACTGTTAATCCAGTAATTGATGTTGCTGTTAGTGTTCCATTAACTTGCAAGTTGTCTGATATTGTTACAGAACTGGAATCTGTTGAAGATATTACGTTTGTATCAATTGTGTTTGCACTTAAAGTTCCAGAAACGTTTAATGCATCACTAATTTGTATTGCTGTTGAGTCATTAGAACTAATAGTATTTGTATCAATAGTGTCTACACTTAAAGTTCCAGATATATTTAAATTATCACTTACTAGTACAGCGGATGAATCGTCTGAAGAAATTGTATTAACTTGTAATGTTTCATTAATTTTAATTGAACTTGAATCATCAGCACTTAAAGTTGTACCATTAATTCTAATTGCACCTACAATAATGTTTCCTGTACCCGATGCTGATATAACTAAATCTTCATTTGATCTTATACCTTCAATATTGTTATCTCTAAATTGAATTCCTTCTAATTCTACAACACCTGTACCAGATGCTATTAATTTTAAGTTTGCATTTGAAGTATTTGTAGAAATTATATTTCCTGCAAGACTAATTTGACTTGTTATAGGAGATGCCTCATATAATTCTGTAAAGTTAGTATTTACAGAAATAAATGCTGATCTTAAATCATCACCTGTTCCGTCATTTGCATTATTACCTGTGTCTATGTTTATTCGAGCCATTGTTTATTATCCTGTACTGATTTTTAAGTCGTTTGTGCTTCTCCAAAGTTGTCCGGCAACACCAGGATCAGAAGTGGGTAAATTTGCCATTAAAACTTTTATTGTCTCTATAGATACGGCACCTGTACCATTAGCATCTAATTCTAAATCGGCATTACTTGCGCCTGAAGATATTTTATTACCACTAATTGTAATATCTACCCCGCCAGCTGAAGAACCTGTCCGAAACCCGAAATAATTACCAGCATTTGTGGAGAATAAAAGATGTTCTGAAGGTGACGATTGGGCCTGAATGACGTGGGCCCCTAGATTATCGGTTTGTCGAATTGCTACGATACCGTTGGTCCTAACACTGCCAGTAACTTGTAATGTTTCTGCTATTGTAATTTGAGATGAATCGTCTGAACTTATGTTAGTGCCACGTATTCGTATTGCACCTACTACAACATTACCTGTACCTGATGCTGATAATTCTAAATCAGAATTTGAATTTGATGCTGAAATTTTGTTATCATTAATTGTAATATCTGCAATATTGACACCACCTGTAGCATTTCCTTGAATAGTTACATCACCATTTGTTACTAAACTTGTAATTGCGGCATCAGTAATTTGTAATTGATCTACTTCAACAACACCAGTACCATTTGGTTGAATTCTAATATCACCGTTGGTTAATGCTGTTGTAATTAATCCTGTATCAGCATGAGTACCGTATAAATCAACAAAATTCGTATTGATCTTCGTCATTGCGGTACGTAAAGTATCGCCGGTTGCCGAATTTCCTTCTGTTCCTGTGTCTATGTTTAATCGTGCCATATTATTATAATACGTATTTATTAAATACTTATATGTTCATAGAAACGTTGAA